>JAABUS010003185.1_pt1 | contig 27545 bp, 26 predicted proteins | sample 5560161 | NCBI WGS metagenome assembly JAABUS01 (sample SAMN10711885, study PRJNA513376) | rock metagenome | isolation source: Antarctica rocks | place: Antarctica: Victoria Land, Trio Nunatak nord | collected 2016-01-04
TTATTAACAAAGAAAAAAAAGCAAAAACAAAGCTTCAACAACAATAATAACTGTCAATGTTTGTGATTTGCTAATCTAAAGGAAATGACAAAAAAAAGGAATGACAACTTGTAACAATGCTTCTTTTAGGCCACAATTTTTTGATTTTTTTTGGATTTGGATTTCAGCTTCAAATTCAGCAGTTCTACCAAAATCGAGAAACCCATGGCAAAATACAAATAGCCTTTCGGGATATGCTGATCAAAACCTTCGGCCAAAAGCGAGAAACCAATCAGCAATAAAAATGACAAAGCCAGCATTTTGACAGTTGGGTGCGAATTGACAAAGTTGGCTACCGGACCAGATGCCCAAATCATAATACCAACAGAAATAACAACGGCAGCAATCATTACTTCCAGGTGGCTTCCTATACCAACGGCTGTAATAACAGAATCAAGCGAGAAAACAATATCCAGCAGCACAATTTGCACAATTGTTGCCCAGAAAGAGTGCGGTTTTACGTTCGCTTCGTCATCATCTCCGCCTTCAATTTTTTCGTGGATTTCGGCGGTACTTTTATAAATCAGGAACAATCCGCCCAAAATCAGGATCAGGTCATGGCCGGAAATAGCCAGTTTTTCTACCCAATCTTTATCCGTGGCTCCGATTATTCTGGCCAGATTAAAGATCGGTTTGGTCAAACCCATGATCCAGGTGAGCGACAACAGCAGCAAAATACGCGTAAACATGGCCAGGAACAAACCTAATTTTCGGCCTTTATCCTGCTGGTTAGCAGGTAGTTTGCCGGACAAAATCGAAATAAAAATGATGTTGTCAATTCCCAGGACAATTTCTAAAACCGTTAAAGTAACAAGCGAAATCCAGGCTTCAGGTTGCGTTAAAATCTCCATTTTGCAAAAATGCTTCTTTTAGCGATATAAAATCGTAAAAAGAAAGCCAGTTAACGTTTTTGTAAAAATTATAACTTAATGTGATATAAATCGTTTATGAAAATTAAAAAGCTGTTTCTGCGTTTTCGGGAAATGGTACGGCCTGCTGAAAATTTTTACAGATGCTTCTTTTATCGGATAAAAAACCGTGACAATCAATCTTTATCAATGGCTGTTTTTGGTAAAAAACAATTCATTGTAATATTGTTATCATTGGGCTGACAGCCGTTTTGACTGTCTTTTTTTTGTTTTAAATTAGCAAACTGTATTTACGAATAAGACGGATGTTTGGTACTGAAATTAATTTAATGTTGATAAAAAATATGTTCAAGAAGTTGTATTTGATGGCAATCCTGGGTGCATCTGTAGCTTGCCACGCTACGCCCGGAGAACCTATAAAAGTTGCCGGTTCCAGAAATTTGGAGCCAGACGAACAGCAATCTATTGTATGTAAGGAAGTTACGGAGATGATTACCAATTACAATTACAAAAAGATAAAGCTGAACGATTCTATTTCTACCGTGATTTTCAACCGGTATATTAAAGCTTTGGATCAAAACCACAACTACCTGCTGGCTGCGGACCTGAAAGATTTTGATCGGTATAAAACCCAATTGGATGACGACTTGAAAAACGGCGACCTGAACCACGTTTTCTACATTTTTAACGTTTATCAGAAACGTTATAATGAAAGGATTAAATATTCATTAGATCAGGTGGGCAAAAGTTACGATTTCAACCAAAATGAAAGTTTTACGTTCAACCGTGAAGATCAGCCCTGGTTTTCAACAGCTACAGATTTGAATAAATTTTGGGACAAGCGTGTGAAATATGATCTGCTGAACCTAAACATTGCCACGCCTGATCCGGTAAAAAACAAAGAAAAGTTAAAAGAACGTTATCAAAACCTGATTTCTCAATCTGCCAAGCTGAACAACCAAGACGTTTTTCAGCTTTTTATGGATGCATTTACGGAATCTATTGATCCGCATACCAATTATTTCAATCCGTCCAACGCGGCACAATTCAACATTGAAATGTCTAAATCACTGGAAGGGATTGGTGCTTCATTGCAATCTGTAAATGATTTTGTAACGATAAAGACCATTGTAAAAGGCGGCCCGGCAGACAGAAGTAAATTGCTGACCATTGATGACCGCATTGTTGGCGTGGCGCAAGGAAAAACCGGTGAGTTTAAAGATATTATCGGCTGGCGGCTGGATAACGCGATTGTATTGATCCGCGGCACGAAAGGAACAACCGTCCGCCTGAAGATACTTCCCAAAGGAAAAACAACGACCAATCCTAAAATTGTGGAGCTGGTCCGGGAAAAGATCGTTTTGGAAGATCAGCTGGCCAGCAAAGAGATCAGGACGTATAATGTGAACGGAAAACAGGTTAAAATCGGAATCATTGATGTTCCGGGATTTTACCTGGATTACAAAGCTTATCAGGCCGGTGATAAAAATTACCGCAGCATCAGCCGCGACGTAAAGCTAATTATTGATAGCCTGAAAGCTCAAAAAGTTGATGGAATTGTGATGGATTTACGCCAGAATGGCGGTGGTTCTTTGCCGGAAGCGATCCAATTAACTGGTTTATTTATCAAAACAGGGCCTGTGGTACAAGTTCGGGATGTAAGAAACCGGGTTGAGCAAGACAATGATGATGACCCGGAAATTGCCTGGAACGGACCGCTGGCGGTGATGGTGGATCGTTTTAGTGCTTCTGCTTCCGAAATTTTTGCCGGCGCGATCCAGGATTATGGCCGCGGCTTAATCATCGGTACACAAACTTATGGCAAAGGCACGGTGCAATCAGCTATTGATCTGGATAAAGTAATTGGCAACTCTTTTTCTAAATTATTGGCCAGTGTAAAAGGAAAATCTACCAATATAATGGGCGACGGGCAACAAAGCTTTGGCCAGATCAACTTAACAATTGCCAAGTTTTACCGGATCAGCGGCAGTTCTACGCAGCACAAAGGCGTGATGCCGGATATACAGTACCCATCTGCCATTCCGCTGGATAAATATGGTGAAGATACGGAGGCTTCTGCGCTGCCTTTTGACATAATCGCGAGAAGTAATTATACAACGGTTGGTAGTTTTTCAACTGCTATTCCTCAGCTTAAAACGCTGCATGATACGCGGATGCAATCTAATATAAGTTATAAAAACCTACTGGAAGACATTGCAGATTACAAAAAACGTGATGCTGAAAAAGTTGTTACGCTCAATGAGCCGGACTTGAAAAAAGAGCGCGATAATGAAGATGCCAAAACGCTGTCTCACGATAACGCCAGAAGAGCAGTTTTGGGTTTGAAACCACTAATAAAAGGCGAACCGCGCACGAAAGATAAAGATGCCGATTTCCTGAAAATTGAAGCCGGGCAAATCCTGACAGATTATATTGGCTTAAAACAGTAAGCTGTTTTTATCGACCTAAAACCTTCGGCCAAAATGCCGGAGGTTTTTTTGTTTCAAACCAAACCCTTGCTTCTCCCGTTACACAAATTATGGCGAAACAGCTGCTTCAGTTTACAGATAACGGCATTTTTTGTGCCGAAGGAAATTTCTACATCGATCCCTGGAAACCGGTAGATGATGCCGTGCTTACTCATGCGCACGCCGATCATGCCCGAACCGGCAGCAAAAGGTACCTGGCACACGAACTTTCCAGAGAAATATTAAAATATCGTTTGGGCGAAGACATTAACCTGCAAACCGTTCCGTATGGTGAAACAGTTTATAAAAACGGTGTGCAGATTTCGCTTTTTCCGGCCGGGCATATTATCGGTTCGGCGCAGGTCCGGGTAGAATATCAAGGCGAGGTTTGGGTGGTTTCCGGAGATTATAAAGTAGAAGATGACGGGATTTCTACACCTTTTGAACCTGTTCGCTGTCATCATTTTATTTCGGAATGTACTTTTGGGATGCCGGTTTATCAATGGAAACCACAGCAATTGATCTTTAACGAAATTAACCGTTGGTGGGAAAAGAATATTGAAGAAGGAAAAGCTACCATTATCGCCGGTTATTCGCTGGGAAAAGCGCAACGTATTTTGTGCAACCTGGATATTTCTTTAGGAACTGTTTTTACGCACGGCGTGATCGAAAATACGAATGATGCTTTGCGCAGAAACGGAATTGAGCTGCCAAAAACAGTACGCATCAACCCGGAAATCTCCAAAGAAGAATTAAAAAAAGGGATTGTATTGTTGCCGCCATCAGCTGTGGGCAGCAATTGGATGCGCAAAATTACACCGTTTGAATTCGGCTTTTGTTCCGGCTGGATGAATGTGCGCGGTGCCAAAAAACGACGAGCTGCCGATCGTGGTTTTGTACTTTCAGACCATGCTGATTGGGACGGTTTGATTAGCGCCATTGATGCAACCGGCTGCGAATCGGTTTATTTGACACATGGTTATACGGCTACTTTTTCCAGATATTTACGGGAGATTGGTTTTGATGCGCATGAAGTACATACACTTTATGGTGGTGATGAGGACAGCCTCATCCTTCAGGAAGAAAAAAGCCTCATCCCCGGCCCTTCTCCGCAGGAGAAGGGAGAAAAAGCGGAGAAGCATAACGAAAAAACAGGTATAAAAGAAGCATCGTCGTTAGAAAGGCAAGTCCTCTCCTCTGGAGAGGATTTAGGTGAGGCTGAGGCTAATCAATCCGATTCAATATGAAACACTTTGCCGCCTTATTTGCCGCTTTGGACGAAACCAACAAAACCAATGAAAAGGTAAACGCTATTAAAGCGTATTTTTTAACGGTTAGTGATTCCGACAAAATGCACATGCTTGCTTTGTTTAGCGGCAGGAAACCTAAACGCCAAATTAATTCGACATTGGTAAAAAACTGGGCGATAGAACTGGCCAACATCCCGGTTTGGCTGTTTGAGGAAAGCTACCAGGTGGTTGGCGATCTGGCGGAAACTATTTCTTTGTTGCTGCCGGAAAGCACCCAAACTTCCGATAAAAGTTTAACTAAGTGGATTTCCGAAATTAATCATCTGAACAAACTTGATGAAACAGAACGCAAAATCTGGCTGACAGACTCCTGGGCTTCCTTAACACGGCAGGAATGTTTTGTGTTTAATAAGCTGTTAACCAGCAGTTTCCGCGTTGGCGTTTCGCAAAGTTTGGTGGTGAAAGCTTTGGCCGATATTTCCAAGTTGGATGCGCCAACGCTTACCCACCGCATTATGGGCAGCTGGAACCCGGAGGTTTACACCTTTTCGCAGTTGATGGAAGAACAAGGCGCGCTGGATGACCTTTCGCGCCCTTATCCGTTCTTTCTGGCTTATCCTATCCAGGAAACTTCGGAAAAACAGAAATCACCGGAGGAAATGCAAACTGCTTTGGGCAATGCTGTTGAGTGGCAAGCTGAATGGAAATGGGACGGTATCCGCGCGCAAATTATCCACCGAAAAGGCGAAATTTTTATTTGGAGCCGCGGCGAAGATCTGGCGACAGAGAAATTCCCGGAACTGCATCCTTTTATTCAGGCTTTGCCGGACGGAACGGTTTTGGATGGCGAATTATTGACGTTTAAAGACGAATTGCCGCTTTCTTTCAACTTACTACAAACCCGGATCGGACGGAAAAACCTTACCAAAAAAATACTGGAGGAAAACCCGGTTGCCTTTATTGCTTATGATTGTTTGGAAGTTGGCGGCGAAGATATCCGCAGCAAAACACAAACCGAACGCCGGGAAATACTGGAAGCTTTGCAACGCGATACTGTTTTTAGCACTATATTTCGGGCGTCGCCGATTATTAATTTCAGTTCCTGGGAAGAATTGGCGGAGATCAGAAAGCACTCCCGCGATATGGTTTCGGAAGGGATTATGCTGAAACGGAAAAGTGCAACTTACCAGGTTGGCCGTAAACGTGGCGACTGGTGGAAATGGAAAATCGACCCGCTTTCTGTTGATGCCGTTATGATTTATGCACAAAAAGGCCACGGCCGCCGTGCTGATTTATACACCGATTATACGTTTGCCGTTTGGGATGGCGACCGTTTGGTGCCTTTTGCCAAAGCATATTCCGGTTTAACCGATCAGGAAATTGGCAAAGTGGATGCTTTTGTCAAACGCAATACGCTGGAAAAATTCGGACCGGTACGAACCGTAAAACCTGAACTGGTTTTTGAAATTGGTTTTGAAGGAATTAATAAATCTTCCCGGCATAAATCGGGTATTGCGCTGCGCTTTCCACGTATTTTGCGCTGGCGGCACGACAAGAAAAAGGAAGAAGCGGATACGTTGGAAAGTTTGAAGGCTTTGTTGTGATGAGGGTTTATCTAATACTTCTTTTATCGATGTTTTTTTGTGAAGTATCTTTCGCGCAAAAATATTCGGAAAAGGTCATTATCAATCCAAAAATTAAAAAACAGTTTAAGTACAGAGATACCTGCGTAGCTGTTTTTGATGCTTTTAAAGATTGCCGTTGCTTTTTAGATACTGCAAAAAAAACAATCGATATTAAAGCGGGAAGAAATTATGATTATAACCTACATTTTCAAATAAACACAGACTTAAGTGCCAAAGTTGAACATGTTTCTACTGGTGATGAATATGATATTAATGATAAAAACCCTTTTCCACCCTTTCTAATCAAAAAATTTTTTATAGAAACTAACAAAAATCCTTTTGCAAAAAGCAATCAAGGTTTTTTATTGAAATACCGATTTGGAGAAAATCGTCCTTCAACTCATCTAGAATATCCTGATAAAACAAATGAATTTACAGGGTTTATCAATTGTCATCATATCACTGTTCACGCAAAAGAACATAAGAGACTATCTTTAACAGATAGCTTAAATTTAATGACAACATTCCTAAAAAGTAAATCATTACGTAAAGCTTTAGAACAACTTAGTTTAAAACCATTTGAAAAAATTTCCGGATATGTGCAGGAATGGAAATTGCCTATACCAAATTATAATCTAATCAGTAATTATTCCGATTTTATTCATTCTAAAGATCGCATACTAAGTATTGTTTTTATTCCTCCTAACAATCAAATTTTAAATGGAAGCCAAATTGTTGCTTGGAGGTATTGGGAAAATGGAGAACAAAAAGGTTTTTTTGGAACATTTTCTTATCAAAAATTTAAAGACAAATGGATTTTGATGCAAACCTTTATTTACAATTGGAAAACTAACAAACGCATTAACATTAAGTAAAGCCACAACAACTTTTTACATGCAATCTAAAACTTACCTCATCAGCGGACCAGGAAGCGGTATCGGGCGAGCTATCACACAAAAACTGGCAGCAGAAAAACATACTTGTATTTTATTAGGCCGAAACGAAAACAGCTTAAAAGAAACGCTGGAAATGCTTCCGGGAAATAATCACCAAATTATAGTGGCAGACATTCACGATAAAAAGCAATTGGAAAACGCATCAGCGCAGATCAATGCTTCTTTTATCGATGGAATTATTGCCAACGCTGGCGTTGGGGGCGAGAATTACTGGGGCGAAAATGACCGCTGGGACGAGATCATCAACACTAATTTGACGGGCACTTATAATTTTGTAAATACCTTTTTTCCTATGCTAAAAGAAGCATTGGCCGAAAAACATATCCTGATTACGTCTTCTGTTTTGGCGCGTTTAGGCGTGGCTAATTATGCGGCTTATTGTGCTTCTAAAGCTGGTCTGCTGGGTTTAATGCGTTCCTGGGCGGTACAATTTGCGCCGCAAAATATTCTGGTGAATGCCATTTGCCCGGGTTGGGTGGATACCGAAATGTCGCAAAATGGTTTACAAGGAATTGCAGACAGTATCGGCATCAGCAAAGAAGAATTTTATAAAATGGCGATGCAAAGTGTGCCATTGAGGAGAATGAGCCAGCCGGAAGAAATTGCGGATTTGGTGGCTTATCTCCTCAGCCAAAAATCAATCACCGGCCAAACCATTGATATTAATTGTGGCGCGGTGATGAATAGCTGATACTGTTTTTATCGGCTATAAACTGTTAACAGGTATATTTATCGTGGCCGTATTGGATGGGTAGCTTTCATTTTTCAATCTATCCAAAGTAGTTATTACATATTGATAGCTTTTTCCGGCTTCGGCAGTTTGATCTGCAAAAGAACGTTCCTGCGTATAATTAATATTGAGAATGTGCTTCGGATCAGCCAGATTAATCGGTTCGCCCTGATCAAAACGATAAACCACATAACCTGAAGCTGTATTATCATCGCTGGCGGGCAACGGAAGTTGCCATTGCAGGTTTACGTTTTTGCCCATTGTCCTGGCAATCAGTTCACGCGGAATGTTTGGGATTACCGCATCGCGCCACAACATGGCCGGCGGAAGAGCGGGATAACGGTAGAAATCAGTTTTCAAACTATCGGTAAAACCAAGCAAGTTATTTTGCAATGATTTTGAACTGAAATAAACGCTGCCCTGTACCCGCGGATTTTCACGCTCATAACGGATTTGGCGCGGCATCTGGCTCACATCTTTCCAGCTGGCACTCATGCGCTCGTTGATCCGATAAGCAGCCATACCAATGTACAAATGCCGTCCGTAGGTATTGTTGCCCCACCAATCCACCAGTTTTTCAAAAGCAGCGGCCCGATTGTTGAAAGGCCAATAAATTTGCGGGTTGATGTAATCCAGCCAGCCTTCTTTCATCCATTTCCGGGAATCGGCAAATTGTTCGTAAAAAGAAGAACCGCCGCCGGTTTCAGAGCCTTCCGGTGTTTGGCGTTTGTTTGCCCAAATACCAAACGGACTAATCCCAAACTTGATATAGTTTTTATGGTGATGGATACTGTCGCTCAAAGCATGGATCAGCGTATCCACATTATGCCTGCGCCAATCCTTAATATCCGTAAAACCATCGGCATGGTCTGCAAAAGTTTGTGCATCATCAATATGCTGGCCATCAACCGGATACGGATAAAAATAATCATCCAGGTGCACACCGTCAATATCATAATTATCTACCACATCCAAAATTACTTTGATAATATATTCGCGCACTTCCGGCAAACCGGGATTAAAAAGCTTGCGCCCGGCATAAGTAAAAAACCACTCCGGCTTTTGCCTGGTGATATGATCATCGCTTAAACCTTTTTGATTGGCCGAAAACGTAGCCCGGTAAGGATTGAACCAGGCGTGCAGTTCCATGCCACGTTTATGCGATTCATTTATAGCCAATTCTAATGGATCATAAGCAGGATTGGGTGCTTTGCCTTGTTTGCCGGTAAGCCATTGCGACCACGGCTCGCGGCTTTTGGCATACAAAGCATCAGCGGCGGGCCGCACCTGGAACATCACGGCGTTGATACCGGTTTGATGATGCGCATTCAATATCCGGATCAGTTCCTGCTGCTGTTGCTGCGCATTGGTTTTGCCGCTGCTGGGCCAATCAATATTGGTTACGGTAGCAATCCAAACGCCCCGAAACTCTCTTTTGGGCTGAGGCAAAACCTGTCCGTTGGCTAATCCAATCACACTTATCAAAAACAGTAGCAGCAAAGCCCTCATCCAAAAATACATCCGGTTATTATTAAAAATGACAAAGATACTTAAACTCCATCGGCGTGAATTTATTGGAATAAAAATAATTATGGAAAAATATATTTAAGCCAGCCTTAATTTATTGATAACTTACTTAAATAAAAGCAATTATGATCATTTTTTGTGCTTGCTTTTTATCTACTGAAACGTGAATATGCTATCTTCGGTTCAGGATTTTTTTAATTAGCATACAATATACGGCATATAATCTTAGTTTTATCGGGAATATTGCTTGCTGCAGAGCAAGAAAACCCGGGAACAAACCAAGTAACACAACAGTTTTTCATCTAAAAACCAATTTATTTAATTCTAAAACATGGACAATCAAAACCCACAAACACCTGCCAAAAAATCAAACCTCATTTATTTTTTGATCGTTGTTGTACTGGCTTTGCTGGGCACAAACGCTTATTTGTATTTCCAAAAAAATAAGTCTGATGAACGAATTGTTACTCAAAAATCTGATGATGATAAAGTTTTGGTTACCACGCGAACTACATTAAAAGCATCGTTGGATAGTTTGACCACGCAACTGGATTCTGCAAATAGCGGCAAGCATCGGGTTTCGCAAGCACTGCAAGCGAAAGATGAAGAACTGAAAGCCAAAATTACCCAGCTAAAAAAAGCATTGGCAAACGGAAACCTTAACGCGCGGCAACTTACTTCTGCCAAGGAGGACATCAAGCAGCTGCGCTATTTTGTAACCAAATACACGGCTGATATTGAAGAGCTGAAACAGCAAAATGCAACTTTAACAACAGAGCGCGATACATTGAAAACCAGCCTGGCAACGGTAAACCAGAAAGCGACAACTTTGCAAAAACAAAACCAGGATTTGAGCAATAAAGTCCAAATTGCAGCGGCTATCAAAACTTCTTCGATGCAAATTGTAGCTTATAAAGTTAAAAACAGCGGAAAAGAAGTGGAAGTTTCCCGAGCCAATCCGGCCAAAAAGATCAAGGTGAATTTTACCGTTACCAGCAACGAACTGGCGCAAAAAGGCCTGCACGATATTTATTTACGCGTGATCGACCCAACCGGAAACCTGGTAACTACCGGCAATTCCGGCAATTTTAATATTGATGGCCAGGATATGCAATACTCGTACAAAAGCGCGATAGATTTTAAAAATGATGGTAGCGGTTATGTTATTGACTGGGTAAACCCGGCAGAATTTCAAAAAGGCACTTACTCCGTTTTGCTTTACGCGGATGGTTATGCAATGGGCAAATCATCTTTCAATCTGAGATAAAATCAGCATAAATTGTACAAAAAGGGATTTGGGTTGAAACTCAGGCCCCTTTTTTTATGCGGTAAAAGAAGCATCAACTTTGTATTGAGGTTGTGTTGAGATGCTTCTTTTACCGCATAAATTTTGGTTTTATGAAAGCTAAAACCAGCTCAATTTTTACCTGATAAAAGAAGCATCAGCCTAAAATCAACTATTAAAAATTTGTGAAGCCGAAGGGAACGACAGATAAAAAGTGGTGCCAACGCCGGTTTCAGATGCTAAAACCAGCTCAATTTTTACCTGATAAAAGAAGCATCAGCCTAAAATCAACTATTGAAAATTTGGGAAGCTGAAGGGAACAACAGATAAAAAGTGGTGCCAACGCCGGTTTCAGATTCAAACCAGATTTTTCCGTCCGCGTTTTCAATGGCACTTTTTATAAATGCCAAACCAAGCCCGGTGCCGGAATTTTTGGTGGTGAAGTTGGGCTGAAAAATATTATGACGAAGATTTTCCGGAATGCCGCTACCGTTATCTTTTACCTCAATCTGGATGTTGTCTTTCGAGGTTTGAAAAGTAATGGTGATGATACCTTTATGATTTTCTGGCATGGCTTCAATCGCGTTTTTTAGCAAATTATTGAAGCAGCGCATCAGCTGATCTTTATCGGCACGGATCAAATAAAGTTCTGCGGAAGGTGTAAAATCAATGCGCATGTTCTCGCTTTGTCCAAAAATATTGGTTGCCCTGGAGATGACATCAAAAATATTGACCACTTCCGGTTTGGCGTCCGGCAGTTTGGCAAAATCAGAAAATTCGGTGGCTATGCGCGACAATGTTTCAATTTGTTCGATAAAAGAAGTATTGAATTTCTGGAATTTCTGATCAAATTTCGGGTCTTTGTCTTTCCAGGATTTACTGAGCAGCTGCAAACCTAATTTCAAAGGTGTCAGCGGATTTTTGATCTCATGTGCAATCTGCTTGGCCATTTCCCGCCAGGCATTTTCCCGCTCAGATTTGGCTAACTTATTGGCACTCAGCTCCAGCGAAGCAATCATTTTGTTGTATTCTTTGATGAGCGAGCCAATCTCGTCGTTGCGTTTCCAGTTGATCGGTTCTGTTTTACGGCCGTACATCGTATTGGCTAAGCCCTGCTGGATTAAATTTAGCGGACTGGTGATTTTTTGGGCGATAAAAACAGCAAACAAACCAATGGCAACCAGCACCAGCGCATAAACGTTGAGCATTGAGTTTATAAAATAACCAATCCGCGATTTGTATTCTGCCTCGTTGGAAAAATAAGGCAACTGCAAAAAGTTAATCACCTGATTTTCAGAGTTTCGGACAGGAATATAAGCTGATTTGTATTTAAACTCCCCAATGTCTTCATCATTCAGCAGCTCTGATTTTTGCAAACGCTGCATTTTAATAAACGCTGTTGCATTCATCCGGCGGCCAATCAGCCCGTAGCTGTACAATTTGGGCTGGGTGTAAAGCTGCGGAACACCGGTGGTATCATACAAAATTAAATCAACTCCGTAGGTTTCTGCAAAAGCACTAAACTGGAGTTCCCGTTCTTCCCGGCTGGTGGTTTTATTGTCCACCAATTGCACTTCGTAGTCGGCACCGATCTGTTTTATCCTTTCGTGGTTCAGGTCATCCTGCTGTTTTCTGTCCAGACTTCCAAAAGTGATAAAAGTTACGATACCGATAATCAGCAGTGTAAACACAACCGAAGCTACCATCGAAACCTGGATACGGGTTTTATACAGCAAATTGTTGGCTGCAACCTGCATACTCCATACAAAATGGTTAAAATTCAAGTCTTTTATCTGGTTCCAAAACCAATAAACAGCAGTAACCAGCAAACTAAAAAACAAGAATATCACGAAGAAGAAAACGAAAAGTGATAGAAAGTCAGCAAATTTTTTATCCTCCATGCTCACCACAATTAGCTTGCGTTGATTGGGCTGATAAATTAAATGGCTACAACTACCGGCCGGACCTGTGGTTTCCAGCAGCGTATATTTTGCTTTAGCTTTAAACTGATTATTAACCAGGTTGTATTCGTACTTTCCGTTTTGGTTAAGCAACTTATTGTCTTTATAAAAAGCGTAAGAATAATTTTTTAAATTATATTGTTGCTGAAAGTTTTCGTCGGACAGCAATTGCGGAAAAGAAGTGTTGCTTTCCAGTGATTTTGACTTCAGATCAACCACCAGCGTCCCTGCCAGCTCCTGCCCTTTTTTTATTGGAATAAGTGCAAAATACCTTCTTAACCCAAAAGCATCTGTGATCCGGTAAAAGCATGACGTGCCTTTTACCTGTAATGAACCATAAACTACCTGATGCTGAAAAACATCTAATCCGTAATCCTGCTGACCGGATATATTATGATGCTGGCAATTGTAAGCATACATTTTGAAATCGTATTTGGACAGATAATCATCAAAATAAGATCTGCGAAGATGGTTTTTGAGATATACCTCGTTCCTTTTCGGATTAGAAAAATACTTAATCAGGATAGTATCTTCCTTAATTTTGTTTTCCACACGCTGAAAAATGGCTTCTGCATCGGTATCGGTGGTATTTGCCAGTTTTTGTACCAGTAATTTCCTGTTGTCGGCATCCAATATCGTTTGGATATAAGAGAGGTTAATGGTTGCAATCAGTGCAGATAAACACAAAATCAAAACATAAGCCATAGCAGGCATTTTTCCATTTTCATAAAAAACGTTGTAAGCCCGCCAAGCCACCACAGCGGCCCATAAAAGATAAAAAATTGTGAAATAGTGATCAATATAAAAATGTGCTACAGTTACCAGCACGATCAATGCGGCAAAAACAAACAGTTTAATCCTGTTTGAAATAGTCAGTTTTGTACAAACAATAATACAGGTTTCGGCAATCAGATAAAAAATAAGGTAGGAAAGGCACAGCATAACCGAACCCAAAAAATTGTAAACGGTGAGATTAAGCAGGTTATCAATGTCAAACTGAATGCGGGAATCAATGATCAGACTGGAAAACAAGTTGGAAAAAGCAATGGATAAACCGATGAGTAAAAACAGCATCAGTAAGAACAAAACATAGCTAATAGCCGGACTGACCATAGAATTGATAAGCCGGCTGCGGTTGCTGTACACGAATAGTGCAAACCAACTGAAAATCAGGGCGATAAGTGCAATATCACCAATAGAAAAATAGGAAACATAAATATTGTTCAACCGCAGCTCCGGAAGTGCTTTTGCCCCGGAAGCATAATCCGGGCCATGCAGAAAAATATTGACACTGATACAAGCCAATACAAATAAACCGGCAAACAGCACCGCCCATTTTACATAACCTTTATGAGCAATGTAGGTGCAAAAATTGTAAACCAGTACAAACAGTACAAAAATGCTTAAAGACCATAAAACCACTTCAAATGAAGCAAAGTAATTTTTGTGATAATCCGGTTTTAGCTTAACATAAAACAGAGGCTGGTGGTGCAGGCTTGTTATTTTAAAAGCCTGTTTTTCCTGCGGTTTGGCAAAAGTCAGGTAATCGTTGTCTAAAAGCTGTGCCGAAAAACTGTTGTTCAGATACTGGTTTTGAAAGCTGTATGCTGCTTTTACCGGTATAAAAAACAAGACTGAAAAATCACCTTGTACTTTTTTGATGACTTCATAATAACCATTATTTTCCAGGGTAAAAGAAGTACCGGTTTGATAATCCGAAGAACTATCAGGAACGATGCGGATACTGCTCCAGAGGTTGAGTTTGTTGTGCTTGTAAGTACAAAAATAAATTTTTTTATCCTTGCTGAGCGATTGGATCAGCTGCAAAGCATATTTCTCATCATGGACAAGGTTTTGCAGTTTTTGGATACTGGCCGGACCTTTTAAAAAATCTTCTACAAATGATTCCTTTTCATTCAGTTTTTGCTGTAAAGTAAGCGCAGAACCGGCCAGTAAATTGCTGGAACCGGAAGTCATTTTTACAGTTAAAGCTGTCAAAAAAAGACTTACACAAAGCACCAGCAACAGAAACCGTACTTTAACAGATGTATTCAAAGCAATTGTTCAATCTGTATAAAAGTAGTATAAATTAGCCTAAGAAGCTGTTTAAATTTTATCAAGGAAAATGATGATGCTTCTTTTATCACTATAAATTCTGTCTCTGTATCTGCTACAATCGCCGAAGCATGAAAACCTGATGATTTTTAGGTGATAAAAGAAGCACGTAACACAAACTGAACAAATTTTATACAGCTTCTAAACTATAGAAATTAAACCCAGGCATGTTCGGTTGCCACATTTCGGTCAACTTTTTTGACCAAGCCTTGCAACACATTGCCCGGACCGGTTTCGATAAAACAGTTTGCACCGTCTTGCAACATGCGCTGCATGGTTTGCGTCCAGCGTACGGCACCTGTCAATTGTTTGTTCAGGTTGATTTTGATCGTATCCGGATCGGTAGTTGGCTGTGCATTTACATTTTGATATACCGGGCAAACCGGCACTTTAATTTGAGTATTTAAAATCGCTGTTTCCAGTTCCACCCGCGCCAATTCCATCAACGGGGAATGGAAAGCACCGCCCACATTTAGCGGCACAACGCGTTTGGCCCCGGCTTCTTTCAGTTTTTCACTTGCTTCGTTTACCCCTTCAATTGTTCCGGAGATAACCAACTGGCCCGGACAGTTGTAATTGGCAGGCACCACAATTCGGCTGATGCGCTGGCAAATATCTTCCACCGTAAAATCATCTAAACCCAAAACGGCGGCCATGGTAGAAGGCTGGATTTCGCAGGCATGTTGCATGGCATTGGCACGGGCGGCAACCAAGCGCAAACCATCTTCAAAAGTAATAGAACCGGCAGTAACCAGCGCAGAAAATTCGCCTAAAGAATGCCCGGCAACCATTTCTGGCTTAAAGCTATTTCCAAGCGTTTTGGCCAGGATCACGGAATGTAAAAAAATGGCCGGTTGCGTTACACGGGTTTGCTTCAGGTCTTCATCCGTACCGTTGAACATTACATCGGTGATACGGAAACCCAAAATTTCGTTGGCTTGTTCAAATAGTTCTTGGGCATCTTTGTGCTTTTCGTACAAACCGGTCCCCATACCGGGAAACTGCGCACCTTGCCCTGGAAATAAATATGCTTTCAAAATAAAATATTAAATTGTAAGATTAGTTATGGACACTAAGTCGATTAAACTATTTTTAATTTTTAAATCAACTATTGATAATTCACTATTATCATTATTAATTAGACTAATATAAAGATCAACTACAGCCTTATAAAAATCATTCTTAACAAATTCAAAACTGCTATTTTCTATATAAATATTTAAAGGAGAATACTCAATAATAAAAGTACCTCTATTATATAATATTTTGAACTCTAATGGATCTTTTAGATATAACTCATTTTCTTTAAAAGATATAGTATTAGTAGTTTGAGTGAATTCTGCGTAATCTAACTCTTTAGTTTCTAAGATGTTACTTTTATTTATTTTCAGCTTTTCATCTACTTTTTCTCCCATCCCAATAATTTGAAATAATGTTTCTGTCTTGGTTGATTCAACAGGTTCGCTTTTGGGGATCAGTTTTTCACGAATTAATTTTGTTATAGGTTTTAACGTCTTTTTTGTTTTAGTAAACGATTTATCTGTTATTGACACTTTATAGTCGTTAGAATCTTTTGATATATCGATAATAGGATTGTATATGGCCTTTCTATCGAGTTCGGTATATTTTTCAGATATAATATTTGCTAAACTTAAATCATAATCAACCTCAATTACCTCTTGTTTAAATTTGAGAAATGTTTCTTGTCTCCACTTTTTTATTTGTGGTGAGAATTCTTTAGACATCAAATAATCAGTAGTAATACTTGCGCAAAAACTGCCATACTTTAAATTTGGTATTAAAAGCTCAGAGTCATTAATTATAGTAGAAATTAATGAGTCAAAATTTATTGCTTTAAAATCATTTGAAGAAAAATCTTTTCTGAAATTGATTGATATGTAACTTGTAAAGGATTGCTTTATGTTTTTAAGTACACTTAATACACTGTCAACCTTAATTGCAGAAAGAAATTTTTCAGACTTGTTTTCTACCTTAATGCTGATACTGTTATTAAGCAAGGCATGGGAATATTGATTTTCGACGCTATCAATTCTGTAGATTGCCGGAATTGAAGAATTGAAGTATGAGTTTTCGGTCGGCAAATATGATTCTGGAAGAAAATCTTTACTAATCAAATTGTTAAATTCATATTCCAAATTCTCATTAATATCAGCCAATAACAAATAATCTTGTTTGTTAGTCTTTATAAGAGTTTTTATACTAATTTCGTTATATAAGTAATTTACAAAAGAATCTTTAGAAACCTCAAATAATAACCATCTATTATGCGTCTCGTCATTATCAACCCATAAATAAAGAATATCTTTTTCATTGTCTTGAAAATGAGATAAAATTGGTCCATCATAAGTAATTAAATCACTTATCTTTTTAGGGTTTTGATAAGGAAAGCGATTACTAACAAAAGCAAAGTCTGAAATATTTTCCATTATACAAGCTTTTTTAGGATAGTAAATTCATTTGTCAGATCACAATTTTCTGACTCATGAAGATCAAAATGACCGTCTTGATCAATTAAAGTAATAACGCCAAAATAGTCTTTTATTAAACCTGTAGCTAAATGAGTGCCGATTGTTTTTCCAATATTTTGAATAATGTCTTTAAGTGAATTAAACTTATTTGTTGCCTGTTCTTCACTTTGATATAGCGATATTCCAAAAGCACTACATTTTTCCAAGTCACTTTTATCATTAAACCGTTTTGGCTTCTTTACATATACAGGCTGAAAATTTTTTTCATTATTTATAGAATCATACGTAAATCTATATGCTTGAATAGTTGAATTAATACAGTCGACAGGAGGACATATATCTGCTATACCTATTTCGAGCATATTATTCTTGTACTTGAAATTCATATAAAAGATATTTCCTGTAATTATTAGTTAAAACTAAAGTAAGAAATAATACAAAAACTACAATTAACTTAATTTAGAAGAAATCAACTGTAAAAATTCACTGCGTGTTTTATCATGCAAAAAAGCACCTGTAAAAGCAGAAGTAGTGGTAAACGAATTTTGCTTCTGGATACCGCGCATACTCATGCACAAATGCCGGCACTCGATCACTACGCCCACGCCAATCGGGTTTAAAGTTGACTGGATGCAATCGCGGATCTCGTTCGTCAACCGCTCCTGCACCTGCAAACGGCGCGCAAAAGCATCCACCACACGTGGGATTTTACTTAACCCAACAATATGCCCGTTCGGGATATAAGCAATATGCGCCTTACCAAAAAACGGCAGCATGTGGTGCTCGCACATCGAATACACTTCAATATCTTTTACCACAACCATCTGGCTATATTCCTCTTTAAACATAGCAGATTTTAAAATATCTACCGGGTTTAAATCATAACCATGCGTGAGATAAGTTAAGGATTTGGCCACACGTTCGGGCGTTTTTAATAAACCTTCACGCTGCGGGTTTTCGCCTAACAGGTTTAAAATATCCTGATAATGCCCGGCAATTTTGCTAATCGTATCCGGGTTGTAACGATCTATTTTTACATAACCATCCTGCTCTTCTTCGGTATCAGGACTGTAGTTTTCGTTGTTCATTTTTGCGTATACTTCTTTTAATCACCAAAATATTCGGCCGAATTATTTTCGGTTTCGTACAGTTTTACCGAATGCAGGAACACACCCGAATGCAGTTCTATCGGTTTTTTAAGCTGATTAAAAATTTCAATCGTCAGCAGTTCTGTCGAAGCCATTTTACCTTTCATAAAATCTACATCCAGGTTGATGTTTTTATGGTCCAGCTTCTCGATCACATAATTATTGATGATCACTTTCAGGTCTTTCAAATCCATTAAATAACCCGTTTCCTGCGTCACTTCACCTTTAATCGTTACAAACAAATTGTAATTATGGCCGTGCCAGTTCGGGTTGGCGCATTTGCCAAACATTTGCTCGTTTTGCTCGGCACTCCACTCCTCGCGGTACATCCGGTGCGCCGCATTAAAGTGTTCTTTCCGTGTAATGTGAATCATCATAACCTAAAATTGCTGCAAATATACCAAAACAAAAGAAGCCTGCTATTTTTAACTTTGCCCGAAATATTGCACATGGAAATCCTGCTGGTAGCTGCAACACAAACCGAAATACAGCCTTTGTTAGATCATTTTGGAGAAAAAAAACCTTTTGATGTGTTGATTACCGGCGTTGGAATGGTGGCCACAGCATTTGCTTTAGGCCAGCATTTCGCACAAAAAAAATATGGACTGGCGATTAATTTAGGTATTGCCGGCAGTTTTGACCGAATGCTAAACTTAGGCGAAGTAGTTGAAATTGAGCAAGATACATTATCAGAATTAGGTGCTGAAGATGATTCTGAATTTTTACCAATAGAAAAGTTAGGTTTTGGAGAAAGTACATTTAAACCGATTGATCCGATGCTTCTTTTATCGGCTAAAAAAGTGCGTGCCATCACCGTAAACACTGTTCACGGCGAGGAAAAATCGATCCAAAAAATAGCAGAACGCTTGCAACCGCAGCTGGAAAGTATGGAAGGTGCAGCCTTTTTTTATGCCTGTAAAAACAGTATGGTGCCTGCAATACAAATCAGGTCGGTGTCAAATTATGTGGAGAAACGCAACCGCGAAAACTGGAAAATCGGTTTGGCCGTTAAGAATCTGAATGATTTTGCCATTAAATTGTTAAAGGAGTTGTGAGTTGTCTGTTTCCGATTGCATGTTCCGCATTGTCATTTCGACGTTAGAAGAAATCTTCTTTAAAAAATACAAGTAAATGTTGCTTTGAAGAAGATCCCTCTTTCATCGGGATGACAACCGATAAACGCGCCTTGAACTGACAACTCGCAACTTACAACTCTCAACCGAACACCATGAAACTGACCCTCGGCTTTTCGCCTTGCCCAAACGATACTTTTATTTTTGATGCCTTAATCCACCATAAAATTGATACGGAAGGTTTAGATTTTGAAGTGTTTTTTGATGATGTGGAAACGCTGAACCAAAAAGCTTTCCGCGGAGAACTGGACGTTACCAAACTGAGTTATCATGCTTTTGCTTACGTAACCGGGCAATACGTTTTGCTGGATGCCGGAAGTGCGCTTGGTTTTGGCGTTGGCCCGTTGCTGATCTGTAAGGATGAAAAGTTTTTGGACCAGGAATACCTGAATGCCCAGATTTCAAATCTTAAAATTGCCATTCCCGGAAAATATACGACGGCAAACTTTCTGCTCGGTTTGGCTTTCCCCGAAGGAAAAAACAAAAATGAAGTGCTTTTTTCAGAAATAGAAAACCAATTGATCCGCGGTGAAACAGATTTAGGGTTGATCATCCACGAAAACCGTTTTACTTATCAGGATAAAGGCTTGCACAAAATTTTGGACCTGGGCGATTTCTGGGAACAGCAAACCGGATGCGCGATCCCGCTTGGCGGAATTGTAGCAAACCGGAATTTGCCGCAAAACATTCAACATAAAATAAACCGTGTGCTGCGAAAATCCGTGGAGTTTGCGTTTGCCAATCCAAAATCCGGGTTGGGATTTATCCGCTCGCATTCGCAGGAAATGAGCGAGGAAGTGATGTACAAACATATTGATTTGTATGTGAACCAATATTCAGTTGATTTGGGAACAGAAGGCCGCAAAGCAATCCGTATACTTTTTGAGAAAGCACTGCAATCCGGCATCATCCCGAAAAGTAAAAACGAGCTTTTTTTAACCGTATAAGAGCCTGTTTAAATTTATATCATCAAAATTATTAATGCTTCTTTTATGCCTGTAAATTTTGTTTTTGAATTTTATACCGATAAAAGAAGCATCTAAAAGAAATCGGACAAATTTAAACAGGCTCTAAATCTTCCATTCTTTATTATAAATACATGTTTTTTATCCTAAAAAAAGTAAAAAAATGAATCTTTAGTTTAAGCACTTTCGTAAAACCAGGGCTGATAGAAATTAAGCTTATAAAAGAAGCATGAAGAATTTTATTGAAACGATCAATTTGTTAGAAAACTCTAACTTTTACTATGTCATCATCGCCGGAATGGATAGTAATTACAGCTATGTGAATACGCACTATGCGTCTGCTTTTGGTCATATTGCCGAAAATATGGTTGGCAAACCTTATTACATTACGATGCATCCTGATGACCGGAAAGTATGTGAGGAAACCGCTATAAAATGCTTTCATAATCCGGACAGGTCGTTTCCGGCTACCATACGCAAACATGATGGTAAAGGTGGTTATATAATTACACAATGGGAGTATCGTGCCATGCTTGACGATGATAAACAGCCATCGGGCATGTTTTGTATGGGATACGATATTACCGAATACGAAAAAGCAAACGAGCAGCTGGAAGTTGCCAAAACAGAAATTGTACAAAAAAATACTGCTTTAGAGAAAATTGGCTGGGAACAATCACATATCATCCGTCGTCCGGTTGCCAATATTATCGGACTGGTCAATATTTTAAACAAGATGGAACTGGACCAGAACCTGATCAATATTTGCGAAATGCTGACAGATAGTGCCGAACAACTGGACGAAGCGATTAATAATATTGTACGGAAAACAGAATAACAATGCTGTTTTTATGCCCTGATTTTGCTTGATCGGCCGATCAATATAGTACAAAGTTAATCAGGATAAACCAACTGTTTTTGCGCATTTCCTGATGCTTCTTTTATCACCTGTTTTTTTGTTTCGTTGCTGAAACCATTAGTTTTTATCGTCCAAAATAAGTGGCACATTTTTGCTATTTCCCATAATAATTACTTTAGAATTTGACGATGTTGCAATAGCTTTTTGCGCCTGAATGCTTTCGTACTGCAACTGCTTATCCGTTAAATTGGTAGAAATGATACGCTGATAATCAGCAATACCTTGTGCCTGTATCCTTTTTTGCTCTGCTTGTTGCCGCTCTTTCTGCAATACAAACTGCATTTTTTGCGCATCTTGCTCAGCATTAATTTTCGATTCGATCGTTGCCCTTACAGATTGCGGCAAGGTAATGTTCCGTACCAAAAGTTGCTGCAATTCTAAGCCTCTTTTTGCAAAACTTTCGCTGATTGTTTTATAGATCTGGTCCTGAAACTGCTGCCTTTTGGTAGAATAAAGCGCTACGGCATCATAATAAACTGCATTGTCCCGAATGGCGGTACGCGAAACCGGACGAACGATTTTGTCCACATAATCTGCACCAATGTTTTGCAGGATAAAAGGCGCGCGGTCTGCTTTTAAACGGAAAAGTACAGATAGGTCAATGGTTACTTCCAGCCCATCGGCAGATAAAATACGGATGGCATCATCGCCTTCTTTCTGGCCTTCGGTAGTAACCCCGCTCATCGTATAGTTTTGGGTCTTTACATCAAAAGTAGTAACATCTACCAGTGGGTTGATCAGGTGCAAACCGCTTGGAAGCACATCATTATCAACCTTACCAAATAAAGTTTTAACGCCGACCCTGCCGGGCTCTACCACTTTAAAAGCCGAAAAACTAAGCCCCAAAAGAAGCATGGCAATACCGGCGATAGAAATAACCGGTGCATAAGCCGGGTTGATGGAAGGCGTGCGTTTAAACCAGCTGCTGGTAATCAGCAGGATAATGCCCAGGATAATTAACAGCATTTGATTTTTTTAATTAAGTTTTTTGATTTTTTTGCATTGCGCGTACTTCTTTTGTCAGCCTGATTTTCAAAATAATAGTCACCACGAGGATGAAAAGCCCAGCCGCCGTCCAGTCGTAGCGATGGTGTGTGATGCTCCAGTAAATCAGCATCACACACAAAATAATACCCAGATTATACAGGATATTGAGCAGCAGCTTGGCACCCATTTTAGTAAACCTGAATTTCCGGATCGATTTCTTCGGCCCAGGCCAATATCCCGCCTTTCAGATTGTACAAATCCGTAAAACCCTGCTGCTCCAATTGCATAATAGCGGCGGCACTGCGCTTGCCGCTGCGGCACATAATTACGGCAGGTTTTGTTTTATCTATTTTGCCGGATTCGATCAGGATACCGCTCAGCGGGATCAGTTGGCCTCCAAGGTTAGACATTTCGTATTCAAAATCTTCCCGCACATCAATCAGTTGAAAACCCTCTCCCGAATCCATTTTTTCTTTTAATTCCTGAACGCTAATTTCTTTCATTGTTGTAAATATTATAGTTCAAAGTTAAGGCTTTAATTGATTTTTAAACTACATTTTACAGCTGCGCAATAATTATTCATACTGATGACCGTTCTCTTCGGATACTGTTTTTATGAGGTAAAAAAAGCATCGATAAAAGAAGCATCGACCTAAATATGAGCAGGATAGCATTTTTGTTATGTACTTTTGAAAAATGAAACAAGTAAACCGTTTTTTCTGGTTCTGCTCCGGCGTGCATGTAGACACTTTAAAAAAGTATCCGATCGAGCTGAATAAATATGTGGGCATTGGCGCAACTATATTTTTTACGGCCTTGTTTGCCGCTTTATCCGGCGGTTACGCCATGTATTTCGTGTTCAGCGGTAATCCCGGTGCACCGTTTTTCGCTATTCTATTTGGGTTGATTTGGGGCGCGGCGATCTTCAATATGGACCGATATATTGTGGGCAGTATCAACAAAAGAGGTTCTACCAATTCTCAGATTTTGCAAGCCACGCCACGGATTTTGCTGGCGATTATGATCGGTATTGTAATTTCCCGTCCGCTGGAATTAAAAATTTTTGATAAAGAAATCCGCAACAAACTCAAAAGCTCTTACCTCAAAGGCCAGCGTTCTAAAATTGATACCATGAACATTACTTTCAACAAAAAGTATGGCATGGAACTGGCCAAAGCAGCTGATATTAAAGCAGAAAGGGATTCGCTGCAAAAAGACATAACCCGTTCCCGCTACCAATTAAACCAGGAGATTTTTGGTGATAAAACCAACCAAACATCCGGCAAAACCGGTTTCGGCACGTATGCCAAGCAAAAAGATGCGGTTTTGAAGGAAAAAGAAGCACGCCTGAATACGGACCGCGATGATCAGCTTAAAATGGATCAATACATTGCTACCCGAAAAAATGTGGAAGGCGTTACGGATACCAAACTTTTTAACGATCATCAACTGGATAGTTTGGCCAATGTGGCCGGTTTTGCCGATCGGAACTGGGCTTTGGGCCAGCTTTCGTACAACACTAACGGCACGCGCGAACTGGATACTTATCTGGCGCAATCTTTTATCAGTTACCTGTTTATTTTGTTTGAATGTTTGCCGGTTTTGGTTAAGCTGATGTCGCCGCGCGGGCCTTATGATGTTGCGCTTGGCAAAACTGAAGAAGCCAATATCCACTATGCCGAAAAAGATATGGAACAGGATATTTCGGTTACCGATGCCGTGCAGGACCATCGCATCAACACCAATATCAACCTCGTTAAAAACAGCATCAGCAAACGTGCCGAACGCAAACTGGAGCGCGAAGATTTAAAAATCTGATGCTTCTTTTAGCATAGTTTTTTTGGGTTCGGTTTAAAATTGTATTTTTCGGCGATGATTTTTGCTTTAGCAGATGATCACTTCAACCCAAAAACTATGAAATTTAACTGGATACTGTTTTTACCTGCCTTTTTTTGTTGCCATGTTTTCGCCCAAACTCCGGAGCAATTGATTGTTAAAACCGACGTAGAACGCATAATCAAAACGCTTTCTGCGGATGACATGCAAGGCCGCGCCACATTTACGCCGGGAATCGAAAAAGCGGCGCAGTTTATCGAAAACGAATACAAAAATATTGGTTTACAGCCACTTACCGGAAACAAAGGTTATCGGCAGAATTTCAACATGACGCGGAGTACGGCCTTAAATATTTCGGCTTCGATCAATAATAATGTTATTACGAAAGAAAACGTGTTTGCTGTCAGCGGTGCAGAAACCTTTAGCTGGAGCAATAATGCGGATGTGGAAGTGGTAAAAATTGGTGCCGAAAAGAATTTTATCAATGAATATCGAACCTTAATCGGCAGTAATAAAAAGGCTTTGATTTTGGTTGATCTGCACTTTGAACCATTGTTTAAACGCCTGATGGACAGAAGTTCTGGCGGCAACATTAGCAAAGAAGCCAACCCAAACCAACAACTCGTTTTTGTTTTAGGTGATTTTACCGAAGTAAAAGCTTTTTCCGTCAATTACAACGGCAAAGTAGAAAAATTGCCTTTATTTAACATCGCCGGAATGATTCCCGGAAAAACCAAAAAACAGGAATACGTCGTTTTTTCCGGGCATTATGATCATTTGGGCATTATCAAAGCTTTGCAAGGCGATTCGATTGCCAACGGAGCGGATGATGATGCCAGCGGGACGACAGCTGTAATTGAGCTGGCCAAGTATTACAAAAAGCTGAACAACAATGCCCGAACGCTTATTTTTGTGGCTTTTACGGCGGAGGAAATCGGCGAATTTGGTTCGGCTTATTTTGCCACCCAAATTGACCCGGTAAAAACAGTATCCATGTTTAACATTGAGATGATTGGCAAACAATCCAAATTTGGAGAAAATTCTGCTTTTATCACTGGCTTTGAGCGGTCTGATTTTGGCTCGATCCTGCAAAAAAACCTGGAAGGCACAACTTTTAAGTTTTATCCTGATCCTTATCCCGAGCAAAACCTTTTTTACCGCAGCGACAATGCCTCTTTAGCAAAAGTTGGCGTTCCGGCGCATACTATTTCTACCGATCAGATTGATTCTGACAAATTATATCATACCGTAAAAGATGAATTGGGTTCATTGGATGTGAACAATATTACAGCCACAATCCGTGCAATTGCTTTGAGTTCGAGAAGTATTGTAGCGGGAAAAGATACGCCAAAACGGATTCCGAAACTGGAGGAATAAGGCATAGACAAACAATATCACAAAAATACAGTAGTAGCTTAACAAGCTAAACCGAATAAATCCATGACATCTATTCAAAACATACAGCCACTAACCGCTGAGGCACTTTTTGACCTTTTAAAAAAAGAATTTCCAGCTTACATCAACGAGAAATTAGATTCGACTCTGGCGATTGAATTTGCCCACGTTTATGATATTATCAATATTTCGTTTCCGGAAGTTATTGCCGGAATTGTTTTAACAATCACTGTTTCTGATGATAATATTGTGGTTACCGATAATGAAACTACCTCTGAAGAAAGATTAGAATACAATACAGAATTATTAGAAAGCCATTTGGTTGACTTTCTGAAAATGAAAGCTGAATAACGGTTTTGCCGTTTAGAATTGATTGATAAATGGATTTAAGCTGATGGTTTGCATCCATTTTTTTATTACAACTTCTTCTGCAATCCTGACCTTTTCTTCATCAACCTAAAAAACGTTAAATCTTTGTATATTTAAGAGTCTGTTCAAATTTATTTTCTATGCTTCTTTTATCATCTAAAAAATAAGAAAATCCATGCTTCTTTTATCGGTATAAAATGCAAACACAAAATTTACAGGCATAAAAGAAGCATTATAAATTTTTCTGATATAAATTAAACAGACTCTAAGAGTATGGAAAGAAAAATGGTGATGGCAGTTAACCATGTTAAAATGGAAGATGAAGACCACTTGGATGTACAATTTTGGAAAGCAAAGAGTAGCACAGAAAGGCTTGCAGAAGTTACCCGGTTAAGAATTAATTACTATACCTGGCTAAATGGTTTTTACCCGGAAAAAATAGCCAAAGTGGTTACCACAAGAACATTATGATCTTTGAAAAAGATTTTGTTGATTTTATAGAATTATTAAATGCGCATCAGGTTGAATACATGGTAGTAGGCGCACACGCCTTGGCTTTTCACGGTCGGCCAAGACATACAGGCGATTTGGATATTTGGATTAAGCCAAGTTCTGCTAACGCAGATAAAATGGTAAAGGTGTTAAAAGATTTTGGATTTGGTTCTTTAGGTCTTACAGAAAAGGATTTTATAAAAGAAAATAATGTTACACAGTTAGGCTATCCGCCATTAAGAATTGATATTTTAAATGCAATATCCGGGGTTGATTTTGAAGACGCTTATAAAGGAAAAATAGATGCAGAAGTAGATGATCTGCAAATTTCATACATCAACATTAAAGACTTTATTGCTAATAAGCAGGCATCAGGCAGAGCAAAAGATTTAGGAGATATTGAGGCACTTAAAAAAAACCGCGAAATTGATTAATACATCCTATCTTTTGCGGTGTTCCAACTTTTCTTCAACCAAAAAGAATACTTTGTTCATATCCAAATTTACATTTTTTTCAATACAAAATAGTAGCTACAAAAAAAGCGGAACCGTTACCAGTTCCGCTTTTCTATTTATATAGTTTTTACAATCGTTACAAAGCAATGCTGTCAATACCTTTTTGCAAAGCATCTGCTTGCAAATCTGGTACGGCGAAACCTTCTGCACGCACCACGCTAACATCAGTCATTCCCAAAAAGCCTAAAACAGCTTTTAGGTATGGTACTACAAAATCATAACCGGCACTATCGCCAGAACTATAAATACCACCTGTGCTAACAGCCAGATAAACCTTTTTACCCTGGATCAAGCCTTCCGGGCCGGTAGCAGTGTATCTGAAAGTGATGCCTGCACGCGCGATATGATCAATCCAAGCTTTTAAAACTGATGGAATAGTGAAGTTGTACATCGGTGCACCAATCACGATAATATCAGCATCAAAAATTTCTTTAATGGCTTCATCAGAGTGGCGGATAGCTTCTTTATTTTC
>JAABUS010003186.1_pt1 | contig 27545 bp, 23 predicted proteins | sample 5560161 | NCBI WGS metagenome assembly JAABUS01 (sample SAMN10711885, study PRJNA513376) | rock metagenome | isolation source: Antarctica rocks | place: Antarctica: Victoria Land, Trio Nunatak nord | collected 2016-01-04
TAATATGATTTCTTTGTATACTTTTGGAACGTATGTAGTAGAACCACATTTTACTTACATATTTGGTTCATCAGGACCTTTGCTTTATTTAGCCCTTTACGTCATATCTCAATTTCTTTGCCTGCTTCCGACTTACTTTAAAAACAAGGACAACCATTATTACCGCAGCCTTGGCGCAAGCGGCGCTGTATCTGCTGTAGTATTTGCAGGTATTTTTTTATCCCCTTTGCAAAAAATGGGCATAATATTTATCCCTATTAATATCCCTGGTTTTATTTTCGGCTTTATTTACCTCGCTATAACCGCGTATCTTGATAGAAAAGGCGGTGGTTCGCTCAATCACTCTGCTCACTTTTATGGCGCGTTGTCAGGAATTGGTTTGTTGGTCGTTTTTGGTTACGCCTTTTCGTCTTACGATCTTTTACAAAACTTTATTACCCAGATAAGAAGCTTTTAAATATAATTAATCACAGATTCAAAGGAGTTGATTAAGAGGATGCTTTTTTACTGGTTATTTCATATTTTTTTCTCCAGAAACCATTGTACCGCCCGCTCACTTATATGAGCAGGAATTGTATGCGGGCCATCAAATTCATCATAAATTATATCATAACCTTGCTTTTGAAGTCGTGGCACAATACGATGACTGCATGAACCAATTGGCAGAATATCATCGAATGTACCATGTGAAATAAACAAGCGTGATTTACCATTTATTTCAGTTGTATAAAAAAAACCGGGAGAAAAAGCAATAATGTGAGAAAACAAATCACCATTAGTCAAACCAACTGAAAGGGCATATGAAGCACCGTCAGAAAATCCGCCGATAGCGAGTTTGGCAGCATCAATATTGTATCGTATGAAGGTTTCAATCAATGCCTGGTTTATTAAAGCTATATCAGGGCCAAAACGATCACAACTTATAATGTCCCAGCTGCCGCCTCTGGATTTCGGAGCGAGCAGAATGAGATTAGCTTCATCTGCAAGATGCCTGATAAGTGACATTCCGTGTTCTGCATCGCCACCTGCACCATGCAGCATTACGGCCAAAGGAGCAGGTGCAGACGGATTGTAACCTGAGGGGATATAAATAAGTCCGTCACGCTTACGGTCTAAACCGAGTGGTTGTAACCCTGGTGCAACTATTTTTTCGAAAGCTTTTCCACCACGCTTTGCAATCAAACGGCCGCGTGCAAAAGCCTCTTCGTCTATTTGCATATTATTTGTGCTTTTCGTATTTTTAACCTTAAACAAAAACTTAGCCTTTTTCCTCCTTATTATTAAACTATAGACATCTCTACATTTCTTATGCGAATTAACCCTTTTAAAAATTCTGAAAATACAATAGTAAATTTTCTTTTAACAAGTTATGGCGGGCATGGGTTTTATTAAATTATGATTCAATAGTGATTATATGACAGCATTCAAAATAGTTATTAAAAAAATATATGCCTTCCTCCAAAATACCCTATTTATAGTGCTTTAGCGGCTAATCTTGCAATAGCTGTCACAAAGTTCATAGCGGCAGGCATTACCGGCAGTTCGGCAATGGTCTCTGAAGGTATTCACTCACTTGTAGATACTGTTAATGAAGTATTTCTGCTATTGGGAATTAGTAAAAGTAAAAAACCCGCTGATGAGAACAGACCTTTTGGATACGGTAAGGAATTATATTTTTGGGCATTCATAGTTTCCATTTTAATATTCGGGCTTGGCGGAGGTATTTCTTTTTATGAAGGAATTACTCATATGCAACATCCTTCACCAATCAGCAATCCGTTTTGGAACTATATCGTACTGGGCATAGCTTTTGTTTGTGATGGTATTTCATTTATTACTGCAGTAAAAGAGTTTAACAGGCAGCGGAGTTCTTTACCTTTCTGGTTAGCTGTAAAACGAAGTAAAGATCCATCTGCTTTTGTTGTTTTATTCGAAGATGCCGCTGACCTTCTTGGACTCATTGTAGCTTTTCTTGGTGTTTTCCTTGGACACTATTTCAACAATCCTTATTTCGATGGTATTGCTTCTGTTATTATAGGTATTATTTTAACTGTTATATCTCTTTTGCTGGCGCGTGAAAGCAGAAGTTTATTAATGGGAGAAAGTGCAGACAAAAACACTTTGACAAAAGTAGTAAGGTTAGTTGAGGCAGATAAATCAGTTGTAAAAGTACCGGTAAGCCCTCTTACGATGTACCTGGCTCCGGAAGAAGTTGTTCTTGTGTTAAAAACTGTATTTCAACCGGATTTAACCACTGCAGAAATAACAGACTCAATTGAAAGAATTAAGGCTGATATACAAAAAAACTGTCCTACAATTACCCTTATTTTTATTGAGCCGCAGTCAGTAATGATGTAGAGTAATTATTATTATTAAAACATTTATTTTTTTTGATAAATAGCAGAATAAATAAAATCTTTATAAAACGTCTTCATAGAAACAACCTGGTAATTGTATTTTTCAAAAAGCCATTCAGTGTCTGGCAGATGTGAAGCTTCAATATTACAGAACATCCGAAAAAAGAAATACATAAACTTCAACATAAATTTTTGCCATAAAACATTCTTTTCATTTTGTTGAAAGTCTGCGAACAACCAGAAACCTCTGGGAGCTAATAAAGCATCAATTTTATTGAAAATAATTTCAGTTGTACTATTTGAGAAATTATCAAAAAGAAACGGAGTTATTACTACATCAAACTGCTGGTGAAAAGTGGCATCGCTTATAGATCGGCTGACAAAATTAACTTTGTTATTTCCGGTATTTTTTCTTTTAGATAGAGCAATCATGTTTTCTGAAATCTCTACATAAGTAATTTGTAATCCGCTTTTATGTTTTTTTGAAATTTCTTGCAATATCTGTCCTGTTCCCCCACCTATTATAAGTATAGAACAATTGGCTGGAATAGCGTTGATTAAAAATATCTGAGCTTGCAAAATAGCATCTCCATATATGAGTCGTAAGAGCAGATCGTAAAACGGGGCAACGTTGTCGTAGTTACCTTTCATAAAACTTAAAATTGTTCAGTAAAGTTTATTGCTTTTGCAAAATATTAAGCTAAATCTTTTGCTTCAACTTAATAGAATCATAATTAATAAAAACCTGTCTTATAACCTTAAAATATTTATGAATAAAAAAGTTTCCCTTCGATTCGCAGCGTATTTTTGCATCGCATTTTTCAAAATTAATATGGCTATATGACCTGGAAGCAAATGTTCACTTCTTCAATCGGGCAAAAATTCACAATGGCTCTTACCGGCATTTTTCTTATTACTTTTTTAGTTGTTCATGTTGGTTTAAATGCGTGCATATGGGCTAATGATAATGGAGAAATGTTTAATACAGGGGCCAATTTCATGGCTTCCATGCTGGTAATAAGAATAATGGAAATAGTGCTTTTTGCAGGCATTATAATTCACACTATCCAGGGGCTTTTACTATCGGCAGAAAATAATTCAAGAAGAAAAGTAGGCTATGCAGTGGAATATGGTAACCGGGGCAGCAAATGGTATAGCCGCAGTATGGGTTTGCTCGGTACTCTTCTGTTGTTATTTTTAATAATGCATATTTATCACTTTTGGGTTCCTTCACGTTTAGGTGGTATAGCTAATATAAGACCTCTCGAAGAAATAGATTATTCAAACGGATTAGGCAGGCAATATCATAATCTGTATTTAGAAATGATACAGGTATTCAAAAATCCTTTAGTTGTTATAATATATGTTTTGGGATGCATTTCTCTTGCCTACCATCTGATGCACGGTTTTGAAAGTGCATTCAGAACTATCGGTGTTCACAACAACCGGTATTTAAAATTGTTACGTTATACAGGTCGTGGTTTTGCAATTATTGTAAGCATTGCTTTTGCCATGATGCCGGTAAGCATTTATTTGGGATGGGTGAAATAATAGAACCACGATTTTTGGGATTATCAGGGATTGTCTGAACCAGGATTTTTGTGATTTTTGTGATTAGTGGGATTTAAAATATTATTATTAAAATTTTTAGAAATTAAAAGAAATTTTTTAAGAATTTTTACATGGAAATTCACCATAAGAAGATACAAATTATTCCGTTGTTCTTTGTGATTCTTTGAGTCTTTGTGTTTTTATGGTTCAAATCTGTCAACCGTCAACCAACAACTGACAACTGCTTCAACCAACAATTCAACTTTACAAAATTGCATATATGTTAGATGCGAAAATACCTGAGGGACCTTTAGAGCAAAAATGGGTTGATTATAAAGGCCATTGTAAACTGGTGAACCCTGCCAATAAGCGAAAGATGGAAATTATTATTATTGGTACAGGGCTCGCGGGTGCATCAGCGGCGGCTTCTTTAGGTGAACTTGGTTATAAAGTAAAAGCATTTTGTTACCAGGATAGTCCCCGGCGTGCACATAGTATTGCAGCGCAAGGCGGGATAAATGCAGCTAAAAATTATCAGAATGACGGAGACAGCGTATTCCGGTTATTTTATGATACTATAAAAGGTGGCGACTACAGATCGAGAGAGGGAAATGTGCACCGTCTTGCAGAAGTTAGTGTAAATATTATTGACCAATGTGTAGCGCAAGGTGTTCCTTTTGCACGTGAATATGGCGGATTGCTGAGCAATAGAAGTTTCGGTGGTACACAGGTGCAAAGAACATTTTATGCTGCCGGGCAAACAGGACAACAATTATTGATTGGTGCTTATCAGGCACTGGAAAGACAAATAGCATTAGGCAATGTAAAGATGTATAACCGGCACGAGATGCTCGATGTTGTTATTGTTGACGGAAAGGCCCGGGGTATAATCGCCCGTAACTTAGTGAGTGGTGAACTTGAAAGACATTCAGGTTATGCAGTGTTATTATGCTCAGGCGGATACGGAAACGTATTTTACCTTTCGACAAATGCAATGGGCAGCAATGTAACTGCAGCATGGAAAGCACATAAAAAAGGGGCTTATTTTGCCAACCCCTGCTTTACTCAAATTCACCCTACGTGCATTCCTGTAAGTGGTGAGCACCAAAGTAAGCTTACACTTATGAGTGAAAGCTTAAGAAATGATGGACGTATTTGGGTTCCAAAAAAACAGAATGATACTCGCAGCCCGAAAGAAATACCGGAAGAGGAAAGAGATTATTATTTAGAGAGAAGATATCCGGCTTTTGGTAATCTGGTACCACGCGATGTGGCATCAAGAGCTGCCAAAGAAAGGTGTGATGCCGGCTATGGTGTGGGAACTTCCAAACAGGCTGTATATCTTGACTATGCTGATGCTATTGACCGCTATGGCAGAATTGAAGTGGGAAAGAAAAATATGCAGAATACCGATTCTGCAGCCATAATAGAAATGGGCAGGGAAGTAGTGAAAGAAAAATACGGAAACCTGTTTGATATGTATGAGAAGATAACAGGAGAAAATCCGTATGAGGTTCCCATGAGAATTTATCCTGCTGTTCACTACACAATGGGCGGCATTTGGGTTGATTACGAATTGCAGACTACTGTGCCGGGATTATACGCCTTAGGTGAAGCCAACTTCAGCGATCATGGAGCTAACCGCCTTGGCGCATCTGCCCTCATGCAGGGATTGGCAGATGGATACTTCGTTATCCCTTATACTATCGGCAATTTTCTTGCTGATGAAATACGTAATCCGCCGATGTCTGTAGATGCCCCTGCTTTTTTAGCTGCCGAAAAAGAAGTTGCGGAAAGATTAAACAAATTGCTGAACATAAAGGGAAAAACTTCTGTGGAGACCTTTCACAAGCGCCTTGGAAAAATAATGTGGGACAAATGTGGTATGGCGCGAAATACTCAGGGACTGCAGGAAGCCATAACTGAGATACGGCAATTAAAAACAGCCTTTTGGAGCGATGTAAGAATACCTGGTGAAATAAATGAAATGAACTGGGAACTAGATAAAGCAGGCCGTGTGGCAGACTTTATAGAGTTAGGTGAATTAATGTGTATGGATGCGCTGCAACGAAATGAGAGCTGTGGTGGTCACTTCAGAGAAGAATACCAGACCGGAGAAGGCGAGGCCTTACGTGACGATACGAACTATTTGTATGTGGCAGCGTGGGAATACCAAGGTGACCACAACTGGGAACTGCATAAAGAAGAGCTGAAGTATGAAGTGGTGAAGCCTACCGCGAGAAGTTATAAATAACAGAATTGAAAGAAAGATTAGTCATAAAGAATTTCGGGCCTATTGAATCTGTCAAGTTAGAACTTGGCACGGTTAACGTGTTAATTGGAGATCAGAGTACAGGTAAAAGTACTGTAGCGAAAGTATTATCAGTTATTAAGAATGTTGTAAGATCTTCAAATATTGATTTAACTGTAAATGGAAAAACAGGAACATATGAGCAGAAAATGAAATGGTTTGATAATGAATTTCATAAAGATTTAGAAGATTTTGGAATTATAAATTATCTTAAAACAGACTCTTACATAGAATTCAATAGTTCAAAAAATTTTTTTAAATATGAAAATCAAAAAATTTTAGCAAATGTTACGGACAATGAAAAAAGAGATAAAGATAGTTTTGTAATTAGTTATATACCGGCATATAGAGAATCTTCTAACTTACTTAGCTTCTCACTTGCCGCAATTGCTCATGCTAAGGCATATCTTCCGCCTTTGTTTTATTCCTTTACACAAGAACTAACGAATGCAAAATTAGCACAGCCTTTACACGATTATACTGACATTTTAAATGTACAGTACAAACACATTAATGGTAATGAGAGAATTGTAATGAGTAATGGTAAAGAAATAACTTTTGAAGAAGCATCTAGTGCAATTAATAGTTTAATTCCATTATTACTTGTGTTTGATAAAGCAGTAGAATCAAATCATCCGACTCGCCATCGTGTATCACATCATTTAAACTGTCCCTACATTATTATTGAGGAGCCAGAATTGAATTGCTTTCCAACAACACAAAAAAAATTGATGGACCATTTTATTTCAAAAATTAAATATCAAACTAATGAGGGATTTGATTATTACAATAACTTAATTATTACTACACATAGTCCATATATTTTAACCTCCTTAAATAATTTAATCTATGCTTATAAAATTGGGCAGATACATAATGAAGAAGCAGATAAGATAATTGAAAAGAAATATTGGGTGAATCCTGGCGACGTCTCAGTTTATATGATGTTAGCGAATGGTGAATGTGAAGATATTTTTGATGGAGAAGAAGGACTTATAAAAGCTGAAAAGATTGATGGAGTTACAAATACCTTAAATGAACAATTTAGTTCATTACTAAATCTTCAATTCGCTCCAAATGAGTTTAATACTTAATAAGTGTGTAGAATTTGATGAGGAAAGAAAAATTTGTATCGCTTTTGAAAAAGGCAAAACTTACCGGCTCAATAATAATTCAAGCTATAAAATCAGGAAGGTAAAAGTTGATAAATGTATTGCACAAGATATAGGAGAGAAAAGATGCGATTATTTGATGGAAATAAAAAGCATAGAAAGAGTAATTCTCATAGAATTAAAAGGAGGAGATTTAGCTCACGCACTAAGACAACTTTTCTCTGCAATTACTCTTTTGAAGAAAGAATTTGGCAACTTTCAGATTGATGCAAGAATAGTAGGAAGCAGAGATGTTCCGGGATTTATAAGTTTACCTGATTATCTTAAACTTGAAAAAGAAATACGTTTTACAAAAGGCAAAATAGAAAGAGCAACCAACAATATTTATTCTGAAAATATTTGAATATGGAACATTACAATATGAACCTCACTTTGAAAATCTGGCGTCAGAAAAACGTAAAAGCAAAAGGCGGTTTCGAAACTTATAAAGTAAGTAATATTTCTTCTGAAATGTCTTTCTTAGAGATGATTGATTTACTGAACGAAAGCCTGATAAATGAAGGAAAAGACCCAATAGCTTTCGATCATGACTGCCGTGAAGGCATTTGCGGATCGTGCGCCATGTATATTAATGGCAAACCTCATGGTCCCTGGAAAGCTACTACTGTCTGCCAGTTACACATGAGGGCATTTAAAGATGGAGAAACTGTTGTGGTTGAGCCCTGGAGGGCAAATGCATTTCCGGTTGTAAAAGATCTGGTGGTTGACCGTTCTGCTTTTGACCGCATCATTCAGGCTGGTGGATATATTAGCGTAAACACCGGTAATGCTGTAGATGGTAATGCTATTCCCGTTGATAAAGATAATGCAGACAGATCATTTGCAGCAGCATCATGTATTGGGTGCGGCGCCTGTGTAGCTGCTTGTAAAAATTCTTCGGCTATGTTGTTTGTTGCAGCTAAAGTTTCTCATCTGGCTCTATTACCTCAAGGTACGCCGGAAAGAAAATTACGTGCTATAAACATGGTAGCTCAAATGGATAAAGAAGGTTTTGGAGCATGTACAAATATTGGCGCATGTGAAGCCGCCTGTCCCAAAGAAATTCAGATTACTAATATTGCACGGTTAAATGCTGAGTACTTAGGAGCAAGCTTAACAATTGATCAGGGTAATTAACATATTTTTACTTATTCGAAAGCCATTCTGCCAACAGGATGGCTTTCTCAGTTAAAATGATTTGTATGTCTTATACGGTTCCTGCAAATACAAGGATTGGCCATATTCATTTAAAAGTATCTGATATAGATAAATCGCTTGCATTTTATCAGGGCTTACTCGGTTTTGAAATTATGCAGAGATATGGTTCAGCTGCAGTTTTTATTTCTGCCGGCGGCTACCATCATCATATTGGTTTAAATACCTGGCACAGCAAAAATGCTCCGCCTGCTCCGGTAAATGCCTGTGGTCTGTATCATACTGCAATTGTTTATCCGGCAAGAAGAGACCTCGCAGTTATTTTAAAGAGACTTGCAGAAGCGAAATACCCGCTTTCCGGGGCTGCTGATCATGGAGTATCTGAAGCTTTGTATTTAAATGATCCTGATGGCAACGGTGTTGAGTTGTATTGGGATAGGCCTAAAGAGCAACGGCCTTTTGATGCTGCAGGCAATATGCAAATGGTAACGGAAGCTTTAGATGTAGAGTCACTGCTAAGTGAACTAAACAGTTAATGAGTAACCAGTACTTTAGATTTAAACAATTCATTATTTACCAGGATAAATGTGCAATGAAAGTATGTACTGATGCATGTGTATTTGGTGCCTACATTTCATCAAAAGAAAAAGACATTAGTAATAATGAAATTAATATTCTTGATGTAGGTACCGGTACCGGCTTGCTGTCTCTGATGATTGCACAAAAGGTTAAAGGAAAGATTGATGCAGTTGAGATAGATGAAAAAGCTTTTGAACAAGCAAAGGAAAATTTCAGAAATAATGCATGGCAAACAAGATTATCTGTATCGCATGCAGACATAACAAAATTTGAATTTCAGAAAAAGTATGATGTTATTATTTCAAATCCTCCTTTTTTTGAAGATTCCTTAAAGAGCAACAATAAACAAAAAAATTTTGCGAAGCATACTGCTTCTCTGCCCTATGCTGCGCTTGCGTCAATTGTCGCCAACAATCTTATTAATAAAGGAAAACTTTATATTCTTCTGCCTTTTAAAGAATTTTATCTATTTGAAAAGATAGCAACAAAAAATAACCTGTCACTGCTTGAAAAACTAAATATAAGGCAAAATAAAGATTCCAATTATTTGAGAACAATTGGAGTTTTCTCCAACATAACAAACCAGGCAGCAACTGAACAATCACTTACTATAAAAGATGAAACTAATAGATATACAGAAAACTTTATTGATCTTTTAAAAGACTATTATTTGTATTTATAAGTAAACCTCTAGTAATTTTTACTGTTAAACTTCACCTTCTGCATATTCTTTTAAATAAGCATAATGATCAGTTAGCTTTCCCTCTTTTACAATCGTAGCTCGTTCAATTATAGGCGACTCCTCTTTTCTGATCTCATCTATTATATATTTTATTAACTGATCACCAAAATAACTGCTTGCATCTCTTGGCAACTCATTTGGAAGGTTATTCACAGTCATTATATCTACACCGCCTTTTTGATAAGGGTCAATAATTTGCCTGCTTACAGGATCAACACCATATACCGGAAATTCTATTGTACTGTTGCCCAGGTTGCAAGGAATACCTCCTTCTTTATCATCACTTATGTCTGCTATAGTCTGTATTCTAAAATCATTATTCAGCATATCCTCCCATCGAAAAAGAGACGGAATATTTTTTTCCCAATAAGTGCCGTTCATGAGTATATCGGTCTCATAAATATAAGGTTTAAACTTACTGCTGTAATTGCCAGGATTAGTATGAAAGTCTTCCCGGTTGTACTTTCCGGTTACTTTATGTTTATATAAATCCTGCCCTTTCAAATGAACATAGACGGGATAAGAAAATTGTCTTTGCAGAAACTCATCCGGCTCAACTTCTATTATGTCCATCAAATTCATTATTTCCAGAACTCCGCTAGCTACCCTACCACTGCCTGTCACTGCAACTTTTATATCAGGCAACTTCAATCCGAAATAAGTATTTATCAGTTGTTTATAATCTTTACATTCCCCGACCCGGCATAAGTTGTAAGTTCCAGTTCTTTTGCTATAAGCCCACATACCATTGTGTGCACCAACAATACCTGCAAAAAATCCAAATCCTAAAATCCGTTGGCGGTCTTCATGTTCCAGGCACTCAAAATCTATCAGTGTTATTCTCTTTTCAATAATTGACTGCAGCATCTTTTGATTATGTGGCTGCTCTTTTTTTGTATGGGAAAAAAACATGTATCTTTTACCATCTATCAAGAAATCAACCGGCACTTCCTTTATTCCTAACAGAAGGTCGCATTCCTGTAAATCCTCTCTTAATTCTATACCTGCAGCCCTGTATTCTTTATCTGAAAAACAACGGTTAGTACAGGGCTGCACCGTCAGTTTTATGCCGTGCATATTTTCCTGGATCCACCTGCATTGTTTTGGAGTTAAGGCAACACGGTTATCTGCAGGAATTTTTCCTTCCCTTATTAATCCGATTAAAAACATTTGTTTAGCTTTATATGAGAATAATTTTTATACAAATTGCATCAAACGCTTATCTATTTACATCTCAGGAAAAAGATTAAAAATAATTTTAATTTTTAACAATATTGTACACTTTTTGTATGTAATTTACGTCTTCATGGTATTAATAGTTGTAAATAACAAGGTAATAATAACGTTTTAACTTTAAAATATTTTGATATGAGTCTTAGTGAATTCCTTTCTATTTTGTTTGATGATAAAAAACCAGAATTGATTCCCGTTCCCGTGAATAATGATCAGTAGCGAAAATAGTAACACAAATTATTTAACTATAAATAAAAATATAAAGCCTCATTTTTTTGAGGCTTTTTTATGGTCAAGCAATAAAAAATTTTAGCTTTTGTTCTGCATAATTATAAAGAAAATAATAACAGGACAAATAAGGCTGCAACAACAGTGTTTAAAAAGTTTACTTCATTATTGTGCAAATAGCCTTTGCGCTCAAGGGTTGCGCCTAAAACAGAATCTGAAAGATTGCCCAAAGTTCCTGCCAGAATTATCCATAAAAATCGCATGGAAAATCCAAAACTTATGACGTATACAAATGCGATAATAACACTTCCTGCAATACCAATAAATGTGCCCTCGATACTTACAACGCCATCCAATCCCCTCGTATCTCTTTTAAATGTAATTATGTTGTAGAAGTTTTTGCCATAGATATTTCCAAGCTCAGAAGATAAAGTATCTGCGGCAGCAGAAGCAATAGCTGCAGCGGTCATTAATCTGAACAAATTTACTTTTGCAGGATAGAACATTGCTAATATACCAAGTATTGCAGCTACGCCTGCATTTGCTATGACCTGCCCAGCCGTTCTTCTGCCTTTATTCTTTTCTGCTAAACCTACCTTTTGCTTTGCACTCATTCTCCATGGAGTAGCACCCGTACCTAAGACAAAAAAAGCTGCTATCATAGCTACTCCTGTATAACCCAATTCAGTAAAAACCAGTAAACCGACAACCCATCCTGTAATTCCTGCAGTTAAGGTAAGTTTCTCAGCCTTAACGCTGATAAACGCAACACTTGTAAGAATAAACAGTATTAACCAATAGTTTGAAAGCATTAATGTAAAATAATGAACATAACTATATTTGGAAATAAAAATTCAGAATTGAATAATTTTATTGACGTTTTATCAGGCAATTATTGATTTTATTAAAATGAAATCTAATTTTTTCAGATACCCTTTTTTCTTTCTTTTAATTGTATCGCATACTGCTATTCCTCAATTCTTCTCTGCACCTTTGCAGCCTTAGAAAAGCAAACCAACATAGCTAATGCCCTTACCTGTATTAGAAAGACGACTTAGCCTTACTCACGCTACAGCTATCAATATGATAGATATGGTCGGCATAGGTCCGTTTATCACTTTGCCAATGGTAATTAGTATGATGAATGGTCCGTGGTTTTTATACGCTTGGGTAGCAGGAGCCTTGTTATCTTTTATAGATGCAATGATATGGAGTGAATTAGGTACGGCATTTCCAAGAGCAGGGGGCAGCTATAATTTTTTAAAAGAAGCATACGGAACGAATGGTGCAGGCAAACTAATGAGTTTTTTATTTGTTTGGCAAACTATGATACAGGCGCCGCTTGTAATTGCGTCTGCAGCTATCGGGTTTGCATCTTACTTTTCATACCTGTTGCCATTAACACCTTTATTTTCTAAAATAGTAAGCGGAAGCGTAGTTATTCTAATTGTAATATTACTTTATCGAAAAATAGATGCAATAGGAAAGATAAGTCTATTGCTTTGGTCAGGGGTTATCATTACTATGTTTTGGATTATAGGAAGCGGCATTGCAAATGGCAACTTTATGTCGCCGGTAAAACATCTAAATGATGGACTAACGGTTAATTATGCCTTCGTGACTGCCATAGGTTTTGCAAGTGTAAAATCAGTGTATAGTTATCTGGGTTATTATAATGTTTGTCATCTTGGCGGAGAAATTATCAATCCTTCTAAAAACATTCCGCGAAGTATGTTTTTGTCTATTGCGGGCATTTCTGTTTTATACCTGCTGATGAATGTAAGCGTAGTAAGTGTGATACCGTGGCAACAGGCAAAAGAAAGTGAATTTGTGTTAAGTATTTATATGAGAGAGTTAGTCGGAAGTGCCGCAGCTAAAATTATTACCTGCCTTATTTTATGGGTGGCATTCGCTTCTGTGTTTTCGGCAACTTTAGGTTATAGCCGCGTCCCTTATGCAGCAGCGGCTGATGGTGCATTTTTTAAAATATTTTCAAAATTGCACCCAACAAAGCATTTTCCTTATGTTTCGTTATTGTTTTTGGGAAGTATTGCTTTTATTTTTAGTCTTCTTTTCAGATTAGGAGAGGTTATAAGTGCAATTCTTGCCATGCGTATTTTAATTCAATTTATAGGTCAGGCTATTGGTTTATTATTATTAAGAAAAACAAGAAATAAAAAAGACTTTCCATATAAAATGCCTTTTTTCCCGGTGCCGGTTTATTTAGCAATAGCTATATGGTTATTCATATTATACTCCACAGGAATAAAAATGGCCGCTTATGGTTTGGCTGTTATTGGACTGGGTATAATAGTTTTTTTTATAAAAGCTAAACTGAATAAAGAATGGCCATTTATAAATACATTACATGACAGTCCTGTAATAGAGGAAGCTTAAGCAATGAAAGGCAAGTTTCTTGTCCTCCCTTATAGAAGAGTTAGAGCGGCATGGCTTCACATTGCTTCTGCCATAGCCGGAATTTCCGAGGCTTTGTATTCACCTTTATCCAGCTTCTTTTTAGTTTCTTCAAACGCTTTTAAAGTCAGATCAATATCTTCGTCACTGTGAGCGGCAGTCGGAATGATCCTGAAAAGAATATCTCCTTTTGGAATTACCGGGTAAACAACAATCGAACAAAATATATGATAATTCTCTCTCAAATCCATCACCATTGCTGTCGCTTCAGGTAATTCACCTTTCATGTATATAGGTGTAACAGGTGAGTTTGTGTGACCGATATCAAAGCCCCGCGCCTTCAATCCTTCCTGCAGCCGGTTTACGGTGTTCCATAGTTTCTCTCTCAGTTCGGGCATTGTTTTTACCATCTCCATTCTTGCCAGCATACCTTCGACAATTATTAATGGTAAACTTTTCGCAAAAATCTGGCTGCGGGTATTGTACCGCAAATATTTCAAAACTTCTTTAGGACCACTTATAAAAGCACCAATACTTCCCATGCTTTTTACAAAAGTAGAAAAGTATAAATCAATTTCATTCTGACACCCTTGTGCAGAGTCTGCACCTGCACCATTTGGCCCCATATAACCAAAACCATGAGCATCATCTATCAATATTCTAAACTCATATTTTTTCTTCAGCTCTGCAATCTGTTTTAATATTCCCTGCTCACCATCCATACCAAACACGCCTTCTGTTATCACCAGAATTCCGCCACCGTTTTTATTAACCATGTCAGTTGCGCGCTGCAGTTGCTTTTCGCAATCTTCCGCATCGTTGTGCTTAAATGCATACCTGTGTCCCATGTGCAACCTTAGACCATCAACTATACATGCATGTGCTTCTGTATCATATACTATTACATCACGGCGGTTAACAATCGCATCTATACAACTCATTATTCCCTGGTAACCAAAGTTTAAAAGCATAGTATCTTCACGCCCTACAAATTCACTTATTACTTTTTCAAGCTGGTCGTGTTTAGCAGTATTTCCGCTCATCATACGGGCACCCATCGGGTTACCCATTCCGTACATAGCAGCAGCTTCCGCATCCACTCTTCTCACTTCCGGGTGATTTACCAATCCAAGGTAGTTGTTTAGGCTCCACACAATCATTTCCTTTCCGCGAAACATCATTCTTGGTCCAAGTTCACCTTCCAGTTTAGGAAAAGCAAAATAACCATGAGCCCTGTCCATATGCTGGCCTAAGGGGCCACCATTCTTTATAAGCTTCGCAAAAACGTCTGCCATTATGATTATAGTTTTTAGTTTGGTAACAAGCAGTTGAAATCTATTTAACATCGTTGCGTCGCACACTTTTACTATTAATTCATTATGCAGCGAAACAATTAGTATTAAGATTGCCTGAAGTCGGGCAAAGGTAATGGAATGGAAATAATATTAATTTATGCGCACAGAGGCTTTATAACTTTTTTGTAAGATAATTTTAAGAACATTTCAAAAATGTTAGGATTATCTCTGAAAAAACTTAATGCAATATTTAATACACCATTTGTACAGTACTGTATTTTACTCCACAATCTTTACCACCCTTGCCATTTTTCCTTCTGCATCAATACCTTCTAAAACAACATTAAGTTTTTTACCGGTATCATTATTAAGAAAATCTATTATAACACGCTGATTGTTTTTATCAGTTAATACAAATGGATTAAAATACAAGGTAGCTCTGTAATCAGGTTTTGAGTAAGCATTTGTACTGTCATAGTCAGGTTGAGTAAACTCTTTAAATTTTGTATACCCGCTTAAAATGCTGCTTTCAAGCCCGGCACCGTAGTTGTTTTTGTAGATTGGAGAAAATCCTTTTTTTGAATAAAGAGCAATAGCGCCATGTATTCCATTCAAAAATGCACCTACGAATGGGGGCCTGAAAGCTTTTACGTATGCAATACTGCTAACATCAACAGATGATAAAAATCTTAAGTCTACAGGCACTTCATCTAAGAACAATGCGGGCGGGGTCATCATCACCTGGATTACCACGAAACCAGATAATACCAGGTTCTGCCTGACCTGGATTAACAACCGTTAAACCGGGGATTTTGGATTGCAAGTAATTCCAGATATTTTGACTCTTGGCATTAATGTCTCCCTCTACATCAATCGTATAATTATTCCCCTCACCCGCGAATAAACCGCGGGTATAAAACTCATCTAATATTTGCTTTTTAGTTTTTACCCTTGCAGTTACCACTACCTCTTTCAGGGTCGCAGAAGCTATACTCTTCCTTAGCTTATCCTGTTCTTCAAACAAAGAACCTGTTTTGCTTACGACGGCACTTTTATCAGTTAATAAAGGACTGGTATTAACTATTTGCTGTCCTGCAAAAAAAACTTTTTTTTCATTCATGGTCAACAAACTGTTTTCAAACTTAACAGGATCAACGTTATTCAATATCTTTTTCCCATTTACACTATAAAACAATTGTGTGGTGTCATAATAAAAAGTGTTTTTCTGTTTAAAAGTCCCATCTTTCTGTATAGGAATAATATACATAGATTTACTGCTGTCTTTTGTCAGCAACATAACATTGAGCGATAGTTGATTTAAGAACTTTATTGCCTGTAACTTTTCCTTTTATTTGCAGGTAGTCTGTATCCGCAGGATAATGAATATCCATTAACTTTCCTTTGGCAATCTTCTCCCAATCAAAGCGACGGTATCCGTTGGTGAGCATCACTAAATCAAGATGTGCTGATAAAATGCTGTCTTTCACTTTATCACTATTCCTTATCCCTTCATTTGAAAAATAATAGGCAGGTTTATATACTTTGCCCCTGATCTCATCGCTAAGCAGAAAGTCAGAAAAGATTGCGGGCTCATCCAAATCACTTATCCCCGCATCTGTGACAGCTATAGACATATTGGCGAGCAAAGTATCAGGTACAAAAACATCAAGCTGATTTTTTCCTTTTTTTGCAAGGTCTTTTTTCGTGATCTTTAGTTCCGGATGAAATGAATGATTTTGGTTATTCACAAAAACAATGCGCTCAGCAACGGGTATCCAATTGGCATTAAATAAGGTGAATTGAACAATACCTGTGGGTAAATCAGCAGTAGAAACTTCAGAGGTTATATTTTTCTTTTCAGACAGATTGAGATCTATTTTGTAGCGAAGGCTTTGATTTCTATGCACCAAAAGATGCATTGTTTTAAATGCTTCTCCGGCATTTTCAGAACGTTCTACAGTACATATGGCTTTTTTGTAAGCGGGTGATACATGAATGTATGCTCCCGCTTCTTTTTGAGCCGTTATTTCAGTAACACCTGTTCTGCCGTGTTCATCTATCCAGTTAAAAAAATATTTCTCGCCTTGTTGCAACAGCGAGGAGAATACACCCATGCCATCATGAGCAGCAACAAGAGAGTCTATTTTTTCGCCCTTATTGTTTTTTATTATTCCCTTTACAAAAACAGGGTTTCCGAACTGATCAGTTGCTTTAAAAGCAAATTTATTTGGCAGGGCTGCAACAGCAAAACCTCCTTCGGGGTATATCTGAACATGGGTGGAATAAGAAAGTGTTGCAGTGCTTTCATTTGGTTGTTTTTTGTTATCAGCAGGTTGATGAATAGTAAGTATCCTGTTATAAATAAATGCAGTATCAAAGTTTAGCATCCACTTCGTGTAAGCTGTAACGCAGATTGTTTTTGCAGTATAATTGGCAGGTATAACGAAGGAACCCTTAGCACCTGATAAAAATATAGGTGAAACTGTTTGCTTTAGAAGTTTTCCTGATGTATCGTACCAGTCTATGTACAAATTTTTGCTTAATGCAGACAGCTTACATCTGAAAAAATAATTTTTATTAAACTCAGTGTTTTATTCGCCTTTATTAATTAGTGCTTCCACTCCCATCTTCTCCCCCACTCCATTCAAATCTTTCACAACTGAATCAAACAAAGGAATACCATTTTTACTTCTTAATATCTCTATCTCTCTTTCAACATCTCCGGGTATCAAAACCTTTTCGTACCCTGGTGCGGGCTTTGCAGATCGAAATCTTCTTATCCAGTTATCAATATGCTCTTCAAACTCTTCCAGAGGTCTAAAAGCATCAACACGCATGGCTCCAAAAAAATGTCCGAGACCTTCTCCGGGCATATTCGTTGGCATAGGAACATAAGCAGGAAAAGGTGGCGCCCAGGGGCCATAACTTGCACCGCCTAATACTGCTGAAAAAATATCTACAATACTTCCTAAAGCATAACCCTTATGACTGCCATGTTCTCTGTCGCCTCCTAATGGCAGCAAGGCTCCGCCTTCTTTTAATGCATTTGCATTTGATGTAGATTGCCCGTTTGCATCCTGTACCCAGCCAAGAGGAGCTTCTTCATTTTTTCTTTGCAAAATTTCAAGCTTTCCGTTAGATGCTGTTGTCGTAGCAAAATCTGCTACAAATGGTGTTTCATTATGAGCAGGTATGGCGACCGCAATGGGGTTTGTCCCCAACATTCTCTCAACTGAAAAAGTGGGCGCTACAATAGCACTTGCATTGGTCATAGCAATACCAATCATATTGTGATCTAAGGCCATCATAGCATGATAGCCTGCTATACCAAAGTGATTGCTGTTTTTTACTGCGACCCATCCTGTGCCTGCTTGCTTCGCCTTTTCAATAGCTGACTGCATGGCAAAAGGCGCAACTACCAATCCAAGTCCTGCATCACCATCTACTGTCGCAGTAGAAAGTGTCTCATGAACAACTCTTATGTTTGGTGTTGCATTAATCCTTTTAGCTTCCCACAGCCTTACGTAACCACTCAATCTTGCTACGCCGTGACTATCAACTCCCCGCATGTCTGCTGACAATAAAACCCTTGTTGCTAAAATTGCATGTTCACCATTGCATCCCATTTTTAAAAAAACCTGGTAAACAAAATTGAAAAGCAGTTCGTACGAAAAAGTTTGAATCATTATTTATAAAAGTGGTTTAGTGATTTTTATGTTTTTATAGCCTCATCATAAATCAGATACACTATTCAAAAAATCGTGATTTTATTTGCTGGCATTGTTTATGGTGAAAAAAATCAAATTTGCCAATGACTCCGTAGGCAGTCGCCTGAGAACAGAAAGCTCCAATGGAGCTTTAATGCTTTCAGATTTACGATTTTCTATAGATAGGAAGCTCCTATGAAGCTTAAGTAAACAACATTGATCAGTATACTGTCGTATTTCCTCTTAATCCATTTATAGTCCAAAAAATCTTAATTCTAATATTTCCTCTCAATCATTTCTAATCCAAAAAAATCATGGTTCTATAATGTTTCTTCACAATCCTTTCTAATCCTAAAAATCGTGGTTCTAAAAATCGTGGTTCTAAATTTACGCCCAGGTAAATGCATCATTAGAAGGAATATGTGTAACCTTTATGCCTGGTATTTGTGGTTGAAGCCATTTCTCCAGCCATTCAAGTCCCGGCTCTTCACTAACTATATGACCCAAAACAATAAGAGAAGTTTTTAATCCCATATAGCGCAGATCTCGTACGTACTCACTGGTTTCCCATTCATTCAGTTCACCACAAATCATGACATCAGGTTTTTCTTTTTGCAAGGCTTCTATTTGTCTTGTACCTCCTGCTGCTCCAGGAGCAAGCACTATGCGGCTGCATAATTGAGACACGTCTCCGATCACTTTTACGTGAGGTATTTCAAGTTTAGTCTTTACAAGTTGTACGATGGTTTTAAAGGATGCGGGGGGAAGTGTTATTGCTGTAGGATTATCTGGATTATAATATTTTTCCCAACCCATTTTTGTTAACACACCTATTATCACACCATCAGGCTTGTGTGCATGTATATAATCGTGAAAACGCCAGACGGTCATGCTATGTTTTTTCAAAAGATCGCGTTTGTACCTGTACACTTCATTATCCTGAAGCCACTTTGTATCATCGGTATGATTGTAGAAAGTGGGCTCATGTGCAATGATAAAATTCGCTCCAAGTTTAACAGCTTTTTCAATGACCTCGTCTGTCGCAAACATGGTAGTTACAATTCCTGTTACTTTTTGATCAGGGCTACCTGCTTTTATAGTGTCAACTGTTTTTTCAAAGGGTGCATTGGGAATACTTTTAAGAATGAGATTCATCACTTGTTGTACAGTTAATTTCTCTTTTGGCTGCCACAGCTTTTCTGCAATTCCTGCTCCAGGAATCATAACCAATGCTGAGCCGCTTAAAGCAGTTACTACACTACTGACAAACTCCCTCCTTTTCAAAATGTTATTATGGAAGTTATTAGTTAACGTTGTTTTGGGCATATAAAAATTTTATAAGTAAAGGAAAGACTTTAGATGAAGGGAAAATAAACTTTTTCTACAAATGAAAGACGTTTAGTATTAAAATAAAGGGGTTCTATGATAATATGTGTGGATAAAATTGCCATGACCTTTAGGTCTGGGGGTCGTATAAAAAAATTTAGTCATTGGCTTTGGCCAAAACTCTTTCAAATAATGTGCGCGTTTAGAAGTTCTTTATATTTTTCAGCATACGTTTGCTTTTTGTTGAGTGTTTCCTGGCTGTATGCATCCTGCTATTCTACTATTTGGCTAAAGCCTTGTATTTATTATTGCTGGCAAGAAAATTGAAACCAAAAAGTTATCTTAAGCATTACCGGGATCTTAAAATAACAAGATTATTTACATTTAAAGATAAGATTATGAAAAAACTATTTTTTGCAGGATTATTATTTTTTACTGTTTCATGTGGTGGCTCCGGTGAGCATTCAGATACCTCAGCAAACAGCGATAACGATACAACTCCTGTGAAAGGAAATTCTGCGGGATCAAATACTATAGAAATGGATACTTTGCATATGGATACGAGCATTCAACACCCGACAGGTAGCGGACACTAATTAAGAAAGAAGTGCTTCTATATTAATGATTAAGCCACTATTATTAGTGATTAAGCCACTTTTGAATGCTATCATTCATCGCCAGTTCATAAACATACATCCAATCACTATTATTTGTTCCATTGGCTAAATGAGCATGATGGTTCTGATCAGGCAGATAATCAGTCGGATTATTTAATACTCTTGTTTGCGTAAATACTTCTTCAAACTCTTTTCTTTTTTGCTGGAACCCGCTTACATACTCTTGTAATTGCTTACGGATAATTTTCTTCTTAGATAGTGAAGTAACTTTATCATGCTTTTCCAACAGCAGTAATAATTTAGAAGGATATATCTGCAGTTCATTTAATTGATCGAATAGCTGCAAAGAATATTGATTCCTTTGTGCTAATTGCAATGCATCTTCTATCTTTTTCCTGATTAATGTATACCTGTTAATTTCATGTCTCGCCTGCATTATTTTCTTACCATATTTTTTACTCCATACGCCGGATCTTTTAGCTTCTGGAAGACTGATAATATCAATGTCTTTAGGGTAATTATTTCTATCCCCTTTATTTAATAAAGCTGTTTCCCAAAAAGCAAAAGACTTCTCCAACGAATCCTGGAAATTAAAAGACGGATCACTTAATTCAGGAGCATAAAACCGATGCCTGAATATTGCATGAGCGTCATCTGCTGTAACATCTTTATAATGCCAGCTAAAAAAGGCAAAATCATATATTCCACGCCAATACGTTTCAAAATGAGGTGAGCAATCATCCCAGAAGGTGCACAAAATACCTTTTAATTTTTCTTCAGAAGTTATTCCTGTAAATTCTTTTATTGATTTAAAATTTGAATGTTCGCGGGGAAGCATCGGCCACATAGTTTGCCCCGCCGTTGCAGGCATTACATCTAAATTATGTGATTTATACCACCCGATCGCTTTCCGGTTTCCTAATAAACCTGGCGTGTCATAATTCCATCTCATATAAATGCAGTTCTTAGGAAACAATTGTATATTTTCATTCAACAGATGCTCATTTTCGTTCCAGGTATTTTTCACTTGCTCTGCATCAATTTCAGGATCATAGGTGGTCTTATATAGATTAGATACTTTAAAAACCATATCATCCCAAAAAATGGGTATCCGGTTATTAGCCTGGGCAAAATCACAAACTTTTTTTAGCCAGTACATCTGAAGTTCTACCGGTTTCATTCCTGATTTTTTAGCAAGATCAGACAACCCTAAATTACCCACTTCGTCGCCACCAACGTGTAGATATTTTGCATTTGGAGTAGCCGCAATAGCATCTTTATACAAAGAAAACTGCAGATCATACGTTTTAGGATTCAGTGCATCAAACGACCAGTCAGAAGCAGTATCGTCTCTGAGTTCTTTATATTCATCATGCTTCAAAATAAATGAAGCATGACCAAGCCCTTGCACTAATGGGCTTATCTCAATATTGCGGGCTTTGGCATAATGACTTATTTTCGCAAATTCCTCAATAGAAATAGCATTGCCTGCTGCTACCTTTGATGCTTCACGATAGCCAAGTTTATCTTCAAATTCAACAATGACAGCATTTATCTTTATTTGTGCCAGACGATCAATGAGATTATAATAATAACTCACAGAATCGACATGATGTTTTAAATCTAAATGAATAGCCCGATAAGCAACGTCAGGATAGTCTGTTATTTTACATGCGGGGATGCCAATATTCTGATCACGGGAATCTTCCATTAGCTGTAAGAGAGTCTGGCCTCCATAAAATAATCCTGCTTCATTATTAGCGCTGATAAACACCTGTCCATCTTTAATTTCAAGCAAATAACCCTCAGGAGAGGAAGGTGCAGCAGCTTTAGTTAGTAACAAAGTGAGAGTACCCTTGCCTTTAACAGAAGAAGCAGGCAAAGAGGCTAATACTCCTGTTAAAACCGGTTTATGTTTCAGCCCCTCTAAGTGTAAAAATTTTAAATCTTTATAGTATAAAGGGCTCTCTGTCGAAAATTCTATTTTTTGAGGTTGAGGCAATAATTTAAAATACTTATCAAAATCTTTTGCATCAATAGCAAAAACTTTAGCGCAGTTAATTATAATAAGAAATAAGAAACTGTATAAAAATTTTTTCATCTATCTGTGTTTAGGTTAAGTGTTAAATGAGAAAACATTAGAACTAAAGAATCATTGTATATCGGTTTTCCACCTTAGAATGCCATCCTTTTTATTTTCTGATCTTGTGCCCCCATGCAGCATAATATGCAATAAAAAGATAACAGGGTACCAAAATCCAATAAGCTTGTGTTGAATTGAAAACATCAACCAGGCGTCCATATAATAACGGCAGTAAAGCTGCTCCGGCTATTGCCATTATCAAAAGTGAAGAGCCTATTTTAGTAAACCGCCCGAGATCTGCAATAGCGAGAGGCCAGATAGCGGGCCACATTAATGAATTTGCAAGTCCGAGTAAAGCAATAAATGCAACCGAAACATATCCATGTGAAAAAATTGCAGCAATAGAAAAAACAAGACCGACTATAGCAGAAATACTTAAAGCCTTAGCCTGCGAAATATATTTTGGTATAGATATAATTCCAACAATGTATCCCACTATCATAGCTACTAAAGTGCATGTAGTAAAAAATTTGGCTGTTGATAAAGCTATGCCTTGCGATGCGCCATAACTAATAATCGTATCACCTGCCATTACCTCTGCTCCCGTATAAAAAAATAAGGTTACAACGCCTAATAACAAATGCGGAAATTGAAAAATACTGGTTTTACGGGTATTAGCTGCGGCTACGGCTTCATCCTCATTATCAGTATCAATCTCAGGCAAAGCAGACTTATATATAAGAAAAGCCAAAGCTGAAAGAACGACAATGATAAGAATATAAGGAACAACAACGCGATTTGCTAATTCATCTAACTGATGCGCTTTCTGTTCAGGATTCATTGTCTTAAGACGACTGATTAATGAATCAGCATTTTTTAAAGTAATTGCCCCTAAAACAATTGGCGCAATTGCTCCGGCTACTTTATTACAGATGCCCATAATACTGATCCGTTTAGCCGCACTCTCCCTGGGGCCGATAATAGTAATGTAGGGATTTGAAGCTGTTTGCAAAACAGCAAGACCTGTACCCTGAACAAATAATCCTAAGAGAAAGAGAAGATATGTGCGGGAAATAGCTGCGGGTATAAATATGAGCGCTCCGACAGCCATAATAAATAGTCCTGTTGCCATCCCTTTTTTAAATCCGGTAATTTTTAATAGCCAGGCGGAAGGAACAGCCATTACCAGGTAAGCAATATAGAAAGCAAACGCAACTAAATAAGACTCAAAATTATTAAGTTCACATGCAATTTTTAAATAAGGAATAAGAACGGAGTTTAGCCAGGTTACAAAACCAAACACAAAAAACAAAGAGCCGATAATTACAACCGGACTAAGGGTTGCTTTTTTTTCCTGAAGTACAGTAGCTGTATTTTTTAAAATTGAAGTATTTTCCATTTGTTTTTTTAAGTTGGTTAAATAGCTTTATTACAGGTTGTTTTAAGATTACCGTTTTATAGGTATGAAATTGTTATTTATTAATAGGCCAATACTTTCATGATCTTTATCCATTCCTCGTTAATATGTCCTTTTTGCTTTCCGACATTCTCTAATGGTACATAATTCAATTTATTGTTAAGGATACCTACAAAAACATTATGACGCCCCTGGATTAAACATTCAACAGCGTGATAACCCATACGGCTTGCAATAAGCCGGTCAAGGGCAGAAGGTGAACCTCCACGCTGAATGTGACCTAAAATGCATACCCTGGCATCAATATGAGGCAGACGTTCTTTTACAAACCGGGCTACTTCGTTAGCTCCCCCGAATTCGTCGCCTTCGGCTACAACGATAATATTTACCAGTTTTTTTCTCCTTTCCCGTTCCATAAGAAAAGCAATGACATCTTCCATATCAGTTTTTCTTTCAGGAATCAAAATGTTTCCGGCTCCTGTTGCTATACCACTGTAAATGGCTATATAACCTGCATCGCGCCCCATTACCTCGACAATAAATAACCGGTCGTGGGCATCAGCGGTATCTCTTATTTTATCAATTGCTTCTACTGCTGTGTTTACAGCCGTGTCAAAACCAATGGTAAAATCGGTGCCTGAAATATCTTTATCAATAGTGCCGGCAAGCCCTACACACGCGAAACCAAACTCCTGACTTAGCAAAGTAGCGCCTCTGAAAGAACCATCGCCACCGATTACTACCAGGCCGTCAATGCCTCTTTTTTTCAGAGTATCGTTGGCTTTTTTTCTTCCCTCATAATTGTAAAATTCCTGACATCTTGCTGTTTTTAAAACCGTGCCCCCGCGCTGAATAATATTAGCAACAGAGCGGGATTCCATCCTAAAAATGTCTTCTTCAATCAATCCCTGGTAACCTCTCATTACTCCGTATACCTCCAATCCATAATAGATACCTGTACGAACTACAGCCCTGACTGCTGCATTCATTCCCGGCGCATCACCACCTGATGTTAATACCGCTATACGGTTAATTTTGTTTTCCACTAATACTCTTTTTCATATTATTTTCAAACATATCTAATAACATTATTTATAGTCATATCTTAATTGGGGCTAACTATAATTGGCGGAAGATAAACAAGGAATTTCAGGTATTCAAAAATAAAAAAGATTTATTAAAGGTAAAATGATTCGGGTGGATTTCAAATTTTCCTTATCAGTGGTGAGACAGTACATTTTGTTTTGTAATGCATTGAGTCTACCCACTACTTACAAATTTGATGAAGGAATTTTTTCAGGATTTTAAAAAAGAAAAAATTATTGCTGCTATAGCTGCACCGATGAACGGACCAATAACCGGAACCCACGCATACTTCCAGTTGCTGCCGCTTTTCTGCTTTATAGGCAGCAGGGCATGCACGATTCTGGGACCAAAATCTCTTACCGGATTAATTGCATAGCCGGTAGTGCCCCCTAATGAAAGGCCGATAGCCCAAACAAGGAATGCAACCGGGATAGCCCCAACTGATCCCAATCCGATAGGTGTTTTTTGACCCGTTATTTCAGCACCTGTAAAATAAAAAATAACAAATACCAGCACAAAAGTGCCAACAATCTCACTTAATAAATTGAACAAAAGATTTCTGATAGCAGGAGATGTACTGAAGACTGCCAGAAGAGTATCGGGATCATCTGTACGGCGGAAATGATCAATATAAACTATCCACACTAAAAATGAACCGATCATAGCACCAATAAGCTGTGCAAAAAGGTATGTACCCACTTTTGCCCAGCTAAATTTTCCTACCAATGCGAGGCCGATAGTTACAGCAGGATTAAGATGTGCACCACTAAAAGGCCCGGCAATCACAACCCCTACAAACACTCCGAGCGCCCAGCCTGTAGTGATTACCATCCATCCGGCATTGTTGCCTTTAGTGCCTTTTAGTACAACGTTTGCTACTACACCGTTTCCAAGTAAAATAACAAACATAGTCCCGATGAGTTCTGCAGTAAATTCACTCATAAATTTTAATAGTTGTTTGATATGCGAGAATATTGAACCACAAAGACATAAAGACTCGAAGTGGCACAAAGACAAACTCTTTTTTTTGCACTTGCCCTAATTCTTATCTGTCAACCGTCAACTTTCCCTTTCTGTCATCTTCTTCTCACCCTTCTGCCCAGGCTTTAGCAGCTTTTACTGCTCTGTGCCAACCTTGTATCAGCGCTTCATTATTTACATTGCCTGCTTTAAATCGTCTGTTTACTTTCCATTGACTTTCGAGCTCTTCTTTACTGCTCCAAAAATTTGTGGCAAGACCTGCCAGGTAAGCTGCGCCTAATGCTGTCACTTCGGTTATTTCAGGTCTTACAACTATAGTATTGAGCACATCCGCCTGTATCTGCATCAGTAAATCATTTGATACAGCGCCCCCATCAACCCTTAATTCACGAATGGCTTCACCTGCATCTGCTTCCATTGCCTTTAATACATCCATTGTTTGAAAAGCAATGCTTTCTAATGCAGCCCTCGCTATGTGAGCTGCTGTTGTTCCCCTTGTTATTCCAACCATAGTCCCGCGTGCATGCTGGTTCCAATAAGGTGCACCAAGGCCGGCAAAGGCAGGCACAAGATAAACGCCTCCGTTGTCCTGGACTTTTTTGCATAAATCTTCTACTGCAGGTGCAGAAGGTATAATGCCCAATTCATCTCTTAACCATTGTACTACGGCTCCGCCGATAAATATACTTCCTTCCAGAGCATATGATACTTCATCTTTTATTTTCCATGCAACTGTAGTTATGAGATTATTTTTTGAAATTACGGGTTTGTTTCCTGTATTCATAAGCATAAAGCAGCCTGTGCCATATGTATTCTTTACCATTCCCGGCTGTGTGCACATTTGCCCAAACAAAGCAGCCTGCTGGTCTCCTGCTATACCCGCAATAGGTATCTTGTGAGCAAGAATGTTACCTGCTGTTTCACCAAGCACTTCGCTTGAAGCATGAACCTGTGGAAGCATACTTTCAGGAATATCAAAAAGTTCGAGCAGGCTTTTATCCCATGAAAGAGTATGAATATTGAAAAGCATAGTACGCGAAGCATTGGTAACATCTGTAGCATGCACCTCTCCAGCGGTTAAGTTCCACACAAGCCAGCTATCTACTGTACCAAAAGCCAGCAATCCTTTTTCTGCTCTTTGTCTTGCCCCGGGAATATTATCGAGCAGCCATTTAATCTTAGTTGCAGAAAAGTAAGCATCTATGATTAATCCAGTTTTCTCCTGTATCATTTTGCTGTGACCCGATTCTTTCAACTCGTCACAATAAGCAGCAGTACGACGGTCTTGCCAGACAATGGCGTTATGAATGG
>JAABUS010003188.1_pt1 | contig 27524 bp, 24 predicted proteins | sample 5560161 | NCBI WGS metagenome assembly JAABUS01 (sample SAMN10711885, study PRJNA513376) | rock metagenome | isolation source: Antarctica rocks | place: Antarctica: Victoria Land, Trio Nunatak nord | collected 2016-01-04
ATCAACAGTGGTAAACTATCCACTGAAATAACCCAATTTATTTTGATACTAACTGGTAAACTTTGGACTGAAACACTGGTAAACTATCCTCTGAAATAAGTGGTAAACTATGGGCCGTAATATCCAGAAAGCGCGCATAGATAAATTGCAATGTATGATCCCGAGCACACTCTGGTTTAACGTATTCTTTCATCACTTCGATAGGTAGCCCGTGCAGAAGTGCTGTTACATCATAAAACTCTTGGTAAAAGTGAGAACGGTATTCTACCAAATTTTCTGACAAATATTCTTCAAGAGTAAATTCTTGACCTCCGTTAAGTTTTATTTTTAACGAAAGCGTATCTAAATACTCGTCGCTTCCCACTTCTGTCTTAAATAATTCCGGTGTGCCTAGAAGTTTATTCTTTAACTCAAGATCTTCGAGTTTCCTAACGAATACTTTTTTTCGCTCCTCTAATGAAATTTTCATTTTTTTGTTTTTTTCGTTGTCTTCCATATTATGGTTTATTAAAAATGTTTAGTTTATAATATCCAGCATACTCAAAAGCTTTTGAAGTGTGACCTAACCCATTAGTTAGTTTTTTTATCAAATTATTGAACGGTGGAAAGAGCTTTAGTTTATTAAAATTCTGCCATAAATTTTTTTGCTCGCTGCTCATCTCATAAGCATAATTTGCATATATAAAACTTGGGTGAACATTGTTGTTCATGGCCATCTCTCTAACATCTAATCTGTTTGATATCTGATCTTTAATATTTTCTAACTTTGCTCTCGGAAACATAAAATCTCTAGCAAATTCATTCGCCTCATCTTCCTTTTGTTTTACAATAAGGATATCATCAGATTCGTCTGATAAATGGTATGCTTTTTTAAGTATCTCCTCCCAGTCGAAAATAACATGGAAAATTTCGTGAATTAAAGCAAACCAAAGAGTTGGGTAATATCCTTTATAGTCTGTTAAAACAATGCACGGCTTGTTATTCACAGCGAATGTTGCGCCGCGTAGTTGTATTGAAGGCGTCCGCGGTTGAAAAATTACCGTCACACCTAAATTATATAAGGATTTTATTACGTTTAGAAGCCCATTTTCTACATCAATGCATTGCCTTTTTATTTTAGGAAAATATTCTATAAGAGCTTCTTTTTGATAGCTATTATCGTTATTAATAGCCTTAAAAATAGCCCGTGCTTTTTTTATAAAATATTTTCTTGAGTTTAAGTTTTTGGGTGTAATCGTGCCGCTACTATATGCTACTTCTATATCATCCAAATTATATTCTGTTATGGAGTTCAGGCCCAACACATCATTTAATTGGCGTTCTATATATTCAAAATCTCTAATAGAATCAATTACTCCAATGTTTTTTAGCACTGGTAAATCGAAATTATTTAAAATGAATGTCCTTCTGTGCGACTTATCCAAGTCCTCCTTATGCTTGGTGGCAATTGCATTAACATATAAATCGGTGATCTGATTATAACTAATATCCAAAAATTGGCCGATTTTTAAAAGAGATAAAAAATCAATTCTTTCTAACGTTCCATCTAGAATTCCATTTATGGTTCTATACCCGATTTCTAGATTTTCTTCTGCTTGGTTAAAACTTATGCCAAGCTCCAACAGCCGGTCTTCAAAGTTTCTTCTAAGAGGAGTTTGGTTCCAAGTATTATTGATTAATGTACTAATATAATTATCGCTATTATTTTTATTATTCATTAAGTCATGCATTGTTGCATAACAAATTTAATTACTTTCACAGTTAATTGAGCATTTTTTTATTCAGTTTATGTAAAAGTGCATAACTTTTTTTAGTTAAACTGAATAAAATACTTGACCGTTCAAGAATATGTATTATATTTACATCATGAATAAGCTACCAATCGGAAAAAGAGTACAAATAATCAACATGCTCGTTGAAGGTAACAGCCTGCGTTCTACATCACGCATGGCAGATGTTTCTATAAACACAGTTACCAAGCTTTTAGTAGATACTGGTAAGGCTTGCCAAAAATTCCATGATGAACAAGTAGTAAATGTTCGTTCTAAAAGAATACAGGCAGATGAAATCTGGTCATTCATTTACGCAAAAGAAAAGAATGCAACTATTGAACAAAAAGCAGATGGAGCCGGTGACGCCTGGACATGGACGGCTATTGATGCTGACAGCAAGTTAATCGTTTCATGGTTTGTAGGTGATAGAAGTTTTATATCTGCAAAAGAATTTATGCAAGACGTTGCTTCTAGATTATCTAACAGAGTGCAATTAACAACAGATGGTCATAAGGCTTATTTAAATGCCGTTGACGATGCTTTTGATGGTGAAATAGATTACGCTCAGTTAATTAAGATTTACGGTCAACCTGAAGGAAATGGTAATGATAAAAGGTATAGCCCTGCTAAATGTACAGGCGTAGATTGTAATATAATAAGCGGAAGACCGGATGAAAAGTTTATTTCTACTTCTTATGTTGAACGGCAAAACTTAACTATGAGAATGCATATGAGAAGATTTACAAGATTAACTAACGCTTTCTCTAAAAAGATTGAGAACCATTGCTATGCAATTGCTTTTCATTTCGTGTATTACAATTTTGTAAAGCAACATAAAACATTGCGCATTACTCCTGCTATGGCTGCGGGTTTGACTAAGAGGTTTATGAGTATTGAAGATATAGTCAGGCTGGCTGATTAGTCAGCCTTTTTATTTACTTTTAAAAAATAAAAACACTCAACACAATGGCCAAGTTTATTCAATTTAAGAAAACTGCAAATTCAAATGAATATTTCAATGTTAATGCTATAACTAAAATTATAAAATGGCATAGCGACGATACTAATTACAAGGAGCGCCTTTCAATATTTATTTTAGGTCAAGAAAACCATTTTTCTATTGACCAGTCTCATCCTCAATGGGATTATCTCAGTTCAATAATGGAAGATTACCCAGACAAGTGATTTATTTCAAACTGAGGCACTACCGCATTTTACAGCTTTATGACCAATATATGTATTATATTTGTTACTACTTATGATTACATCCCATACTCAGAATAAAAGAGTTGTTATTGTTTATTGGAAAAACAACATAGACAACCCTTTCCAGGTATATTCAAGCCTGAAAAATTTTTGCCAATCCTACATAGAGTACAATTATAATACGCTCAGCAATTATCTCAGTAAACGTAAAATAGCTTTTGAGAATGACAAAGTCCGCATTGAGCGTACCATTGTTATTTCAAAACCCCCATTAGAAAATATTGTCCCGGTTAGGAACATAGTGCCGGAAGTAAGAAAAGTATCCTTGAAAGAGGCCGATGATGCTGCGAATGATCTTGATTACTGGCTTAGTAAACCACCATCCGAACGAGTGGCCGCTGTAACTTATATAATATCACAATCCTTACATCAAGGCGAAAGAATGGATAAACAAAAAATATTAAAGCGGAAAATCAGGGCATGATACTCGCAAAAGACTTTGAAGATTTTGTAAAACTACTTAACCGCTATGAAGTAGCGTATATGATAGTTGGGGGTTATGCATTGGCTTTTCATGGAAAGCCGCGCCACACCGGAGATTTGGATATATGGATAAATGTTTCTGAAAAGAATGCAAATAAAATGATTGAAGTGATTAACCAGTTTGGATTATCCTCCATGGGTTTTACAAAAGAAGACTTTTTAAAACCTGGTTATATCACACAGATTGGATATCCTCCTTTACGTATTGACATACTTAACAGCATTGATGGTATAAACTTTAACGAAGCTATTACTGATATGCAAAAGATGCGGATAGACAATGACCTTTCCATAAATTACATTGGCTTAAAGGATTTTATAAAAAATAAAAAAGCGTCCGGCAGAAGCCAGGATATAGCAGACATTAAAGAAATTAGAAAAAAAAATCCCTCGAAAAGGTTCAAAAGAAGAATATAGGGAAAAGGTAAAGCGCTCTATAAACTAATGAAACATATATCTATAAATGTTTCAGTCAATTCCTCAAATTAAAAGTGCTTAATTTCAATAAAAAATGATGTTTGGCAAATACACTACTATCGAAGCATTCCTTGATGCCTATGTAACTGAAACAGTAAAAGAGCAAATTACCTTTATTCATACGCTTCCTTTAGAAAGCCAGCCTGCTTATCTGACAACATTAGCGTTTAAAGATGTTGTTGAAGTAAATGCCACAATATTAAAAAGACTACCCGATGATACTGCCACTCCCAAACATTACCAGATGAACATTACTCTGAATCAACTGGCATCATTTCCGCCGGATGTGAAAGACGATATACTGGAAAGCAAGAACAAACATTTACCGGTATTTTTAGCGATTAGGTTCGGAGACCGGCAAGGCATTCTGAATCCAATAAAAACAGGCATGAACAATGGGGACAAGCTACATCTCAAAGGTCAATGGATAACCCGTGACAATGCCCAAAGTCATGGAGGTGCAAGGATGTCTGTATTGCATTTTACACATCATCCCTTGGGATTTATTTGTACAAATGAAAAGTGCTACTTATAATTACTATGAGCTATTGCATTGTCAGGTGCCAAAAGTAAATTCTACTGACATCCGTTTTGGTTTATTTTTTCAATACATGTTTTCTTATCGTTGCCTTGACATTAAAAATTATATCGTAACCCCATCTGGATCTGAAAAGGATCCCCTGATGGATTAGCAATACCTGCTGTATTGACCCTGTAATTAAATCTTTTATTTGCTGCATCAAATGCAGGCAGCGCAGGATTTGCTGTTGTTGCCGGAACACCAATAGCATACAATGCCTGGGTACCTAATGATTTGTTTACACCCCGGGTTTTATTGAACATATTAGCCACATTAAATATGTCTCCTGATAATTCAATGTTATGAGTTTTATGGAGCCTGATTCTTTTACTTATCCTCAAATCAAACATGCCATAAAAATTATTGATGCCACCATTTCTGCCTGCAATTTTACCGGAATATTTATTGATATAATTTTTAATGCTCTCACTGGCATCCGGATTATTTAAGATTGCGGTTAGCCCGTTTTTAACGGATTGTGGAACTGAAAGATTGTTATTATCAAAAATAAAAGCCAGGTCATTAATGCCGGCCACAAAGTCGGCATTGCTGTTTGCACCTGATAACAAACTATAACGGGTACCACCAATGCCTGAATAACGAATGCCGATACTTACTCCGAAAAATGTAGGTAGTGAACCATACACTACTACTTTATGACGGAACTGGTTATCGGAGTAACCTATCCTACTTAAATCACGGGGATCATCCTTAACAGGTAAAACAAGCGTAGCGGTATTGGCCACGTTACCGTTATATGAGGTATTATCTTTAGTATCGTTCCATGTATAACTGAAGGATATATCGCCATCTTTGAAATACTGGTAGGTTGCATCTATAACAACAGCGAATTGATTTACTTCGCCTTTGCTGTTTAATTCCAATACACGGCCTAATTTATTACTGATGCGGCCTTGCAACCAATCACCTGCGCCATTAGAAGGCATTGTATTTAAAGGCACATACACGCCGCGGTTATCTTCATCGGCTAATGTAAAAAATGGTTTAGTTGCCATATTCCTGTCAACATACATATAGTTATGGCGTCCTAATGTTGCATAACCGGTAATGCCCACTTTGAATTTATCCGTAAAATAATGACTGTAAGATAAGTTGGCTTTGTACATTACCGGTACCCGGGCATCGGTAGCGTTTGTATTTATAGTAGGTAATTGAAAAGCTGCCAGGGTAGGAGCGGTAGTTGGGTTAGCGCGATATCCTACAAAGTCTGCCACCGGAATATTGGGCACCCTTACATCAACTGTAGCGGAATGTTTACCATCAAAAACCAGGTTATTAATAAGTGCATAGTTATTAATGTCTGATGCAAAAACACCTGCCCCAAAACGGATGTAATCAGTATGCGATTCTTTTATGTCCCATGTAAATTGAAAGCGGGGTTGAATAACAAAAGACTTAAGTTTATTATCTGTCCGAAGGGCAAGCTCATCCAGTACCAGCAGGTTTAATGGTGAGGAGGGGTAGTGTGCATAATCTATACGCAAACCTGCAGTCAGGTCCAAACCTGCTGCCAGACTGGTTTGTAGCTGGCCATAAAGCCCCATGTTAAAAATATTTCCAATTACGCTGGGGTCTGCAACTATAGGCACTTCACGGTAATACCTGTAAGGCTGGTTGTTTTCAAATGCAGCTATACCATTGTAATGGAACCGGCCGTTTATTTCACTTCCATATCTTGAATGTGCACGCGTGTACATAGCATCAATACCTAATGTATATTTAATCTTGTTAGTGTTGTAATATAAATTATCAATTAATTGTAAAACATTATTATCAAAGCCTTCCTGGGCAAATCTATGGCCGCCAATTTCAATGTTTGTAGATCTTGTACCACCACCAATAGTGGAAGGAACATTTTCTACAATGGCCCTGGGTATGTTAGCATTTGGAAGTTCATCACCGGGTTCACTTGATTGAAATGTGTACAGGTGTTGTACTTTTAATTCATTTGTAATACGTGAATTAATTGAAGAACGCAAAGTTGCCAGCAGACTGTTATCCCTGTTATAATCATTGCCGGTTGATTCGTAAAGGTTAATAGCGGTATTATCTGTCAGGCCTAATTTATTCCTGTCGTTGGTATAGTTATCGCGGATAGTAAGTAGGTTTTTGCTGTTTATCTGCCAGTCTAAACGGGCAAAAGCGGCATCCGATCCGCGGTTTTTATCAAAAGAACCATATTGAGATTTATTTGAAACGCCATATTTACTGCGGGCGATATTTACAAAGTTATCGAGGGTAGTTCTTGTTACATTAAACCTGCTTTCATCTGCCGGTGATTGAACATCGGCAATCACCAGTGACCTTAAATCCTGCTGATGATCCAGGGCAATAAAAAAATGGAGTTTATCTTTTATAATAGGACCACCTAATGAGAACCCATACTGATAAGTGGAGTAATTGTTATTACGCCTGTTACCCCTGATGTCATATCTACTCGAAAGCCAGTTAGCCCTTCCAAAGCCAAATACACTACCGCTAAGTGTGTTGGTGCCGGATTTGGTTACAGCACTAACAGTACCGCCTCCACTGCGTCCATAAGTAACATCGTATTGATTTGTTACTACTTTAAATTCACGTACAGCTTCTATTGAAATAGAATAAGGAGCTCCGCTACGGCTTGTAGTGGAACCTGCCGAGGTAGGATTTTTAGCATTCATGCCATCGATCGTATAATTTGTAGAAGAGCCTAGTTGTCCGGCAATATTACCACCCCGGCTTAATGGTGAAAGATCCATCAGCGTGGTGAAATTACGTCCATTAACCGGCAGCTTAGTCATAGTTCTGGATGATATAGCGGTAGCTGCCCCAATATTTTCCAGCTTATTTTTTAATCCTGAGCCCACTACCTGTACAACCTCCAAGGTTGTTTCTTTAACCTCCATATTAATATCAACTTTTACTGCATCCCCCTGATTAAGACTGTAACCGCTTCTTTTTTGCTCTCCGTATCCTGAGAAAGTTACATTTACGGTATATGGACCACCAAGTGGAAGTTCCTTAAAAATAAATTCACCCTGTGTGTTGGTTAATGTTTTAGTAACAAACCCTGTTGATTCATTGCGTACTGAAACAGATGCTGCAACCTGCGGCTTCTTTTCGTTATTTAAAATTTTCCCTGAGATAGATGCTTGTGTTGTTTGTGCAACCAGTATTTTACTCACCACACAACAAAAAGAAAATAGCAGGAGATATCTAAGGAAATTTTTAAACATACTTTCAGTTTTAAGTTTTGCAAAAATGACTTGAACGTGTTAAGCTTGTGTATTTTTAATGTGAACTCTATGTTACCAAAATAGCAGTTGATAAGTGGAGGGATATACGATATTATACCGCCAATTTATTTCGTATTAACGTTAACGGTCAGGTTCTCTCTTCCTTATAAAACTAAAGGTGTAAAATCTTTAAAGAATGATTAAAATATTAAAACGAAGGTTTTCACCAATTGCCACAATAACATAATAAAAAATTAACCCAAACTTCATATACTTTAATCAATACATTTATTTTTTTTGTAAGATATAAAGTTGTTCATTTTAAATTCTACATCGTGTCATTTATAAGTACGGCAGCACATCAGAAATTTATGTTACAATGCCATGGCATTATATCAACAACATGTGAAAATGGTGAAGCAGTTACTTTTAATGACAAAAGTGACCGGTTAATAAAAGATCTGATGGAACTGGAGCAACTAATGGATGCTTACCTTGCAATGCTATCGGAGCTTCCAAAGCTTACCTGTAAATATTATAATTTACATCGCAAAATAAGGGTTAATATAAGAAAGGTCCAGCAAAAGAAAAGCAAAACGTATCGTAGAAAATTAAAATTAAAATGATTAGGATCTTTATAGAACAAAAAATTATTATTGAGTTAACCAATATCCACCCGGCACAAGCAAATGGAATAAAATTGAACATCGTCTTTTTTGTCACATCACTATGAACTGGAAAGGAATTCCCTTGGAAGATTATGAATCAATTATTCAACTTATCGGAGCAGTAAAAACCAAAGCAGGATTAAAAGTAAAAGCTCGCTTGGATTTAAATGAGTATGAAAAAGAAAAAGTAGTAACAGATCAAGAATTAAAAAAAATCAATATCAAAGGACACAAATTTCATCCTGAATGGAATTACACAATCAAACCAAAATTTGCTTTACGCCTGTCATCTTAAACGCCTGCTGTAAACCAATTATGCCTTCATTTCCTTGCAGGTCACGCAATGCGGTTGCACAGGCACTCAATACCACCAGGTCGGTACTGCTCAGGTTCATCTGCGCTATCTCGTAAGTCGTTAATATGCCGTCTTCCATTCCAGCGGTAGTAGTAGTTTTTCCCTTCCAGGTATCATTGCCGCCCTCAAGTACCAGGCCGCTACGGAACATCGGGTTTTGCTGTGCGGTGAAAGCGTTGTCGTCGGCCAATCGACTCATGAAGCACTACGCTCGGCGCAAATGAAGATGAAAGAAAAGTATCCTCCATATTATTGGGCAGCATTTGTACTGGTTGAGTAATGCATTCCAACATGTATTTGATGAATAAAAAGATAACATGATACCCTCAACTGCACTCTTTCAACGGTTAGTTCAATACTGTTAAGCCAATAGTATATTAAGTTTACGGAATAACCCGATTGTTTAGCTCTAGCAATGAATCCCAAAAAGCTTCTACTTGAAAGGGTAGTTTCAAAAGCAAAGTTCTGGGTATAATATTCTAATCAAAGAATATGAAGCTTTTAAAATAGGTTTACCTGGTAATGTTCGATTACTTGGAATGGAAGAAAACGATATTCCTTTCAAGGATTATTGTGCCATTGTTGAAAAAGCACTTAGGGAATTATTGCAATAAACCTTGTTATACGTGATGCAATTAATATTATAAACAAAGAACCACTCAATTGAGTGGTTCTTTGTTTATAAGAAAATTTAAGTACCTGCTAAGGAATTATTTTATCGAGTGCCGGTATATTGGTTTCATAACCTGTATATCCCTTATTCTGATTAATATGTCCATAAGTATTTGCCTGAATAGAAGTAGTGGGAACCGGCCATAAGATATGGTAAGGGCTCATGGTATACTTATCACCATGGTTAGTTACAAGTCCTAGCCTGTAGAAATTATTTTTAGCCATCACCCTGTCGTATAAATAATTATTTTCTGAGAATGTAGCCATTGTATAGGTTTTTCCATTGTCTGCAGTCTTGCCGGTTTTAGCATACAGATAGGAGATACGTGTCAATTCGGTTTTACGTGGTTCTTCATAATACAACTCACGTGCTCTCTCATCCAGGAGAGTACCCATGTTTACCTGCGCTGGAGTTATAGGAGCGCAATTAGCTCTTGTTCTGATCTGGTTGATATCTGCTGCGGCGCTGGCGAGGTCTCCCTTCCATAAATAAGCTTCAGCGCGAAGCAGGTAGGTTTCAGCAAGCCGGAACACATACCAGTCTGTGTGGCCACCTTGCATAGGTGAATTTTCAAAATCAGGAATAAAAATTTTATATTGAGGCCATCCGTAATAGCTTCTGATGGTATCTGTGCAGAGCAAGCCACCAGCGCTGTTACGTAACTGAACATTCTTTAGATAGTTCGGATCTGCTGAAGATTTTAAACCCGCATCGTTATATAAAAGGTCTTCCATCGTCATCCAGTTACCCTTTATATGCCTGAGGTCATTCGGATCTGTCCATAATTCATATTGATGATAATTACTCGGGCGAGACCTTCCAATACCCCTTCCATAATTATTAGATTGAATCAATTCAATTCCCAGCTGGTCACTAGTGCCTTTTTTGCCGCTAGGCGTTTGGATATTAGTACCCCAATATGGAACTGCCTGACGCATGATCGTCGTTCCTGTACCAAAGCCGCCATCGCCAAAGCGGTCTATAATCATATATATTCCTTCCTTGTTAGCACCTATCGATTTATTTTCAGGCCTGTGAAGATCCCAGATTACATTATGAGGTAAAGAAACCGGCGTAGTAGAACCAGGATTAAAAGTTAGCGGCGCAGCAGCCGAGCCAAACGGGGCACGCATAAGATTGTAAACACTCCCATTAATTATTAAATTAGCTGCGGTAATTGCTTCATCGAAATTACCTAAAGCCAGGTTCACTTTTGTAAGTAAGTGGGCTACCGCGCCTTTGGTAACATCACCCTTGTTGACGTTATCAGAGGACCAAAGTAAGGCTGAATCCAGGTCCAGTTTTATCTTCTGCAAAATCACTTCTCTTTTAGTGGAAACAAAATCAAGTTTTGCGGTGGTGATTTCCTTCATTACTGCCGGCACATCCCCAAACTGATTTGTTAAACGGTAATACCGCATGGCACGCTGAAAATAGGCAGCTCCCAGGATCTGGTTTCTTTCAGCAACAGATGCATATTTTGCATTATCAATCCTGCTAATAACGGTGTTTGCATATTTAATTCCCCGGTAAGCTTCTACCCAGTAATAATATATTTTATTGTGATCATCATCGTTTGCATAAACAAGGTCGGGCGTGATCTGTAGATTTAAATTCTGGGCAGGCCCGGATTTATCAGTAATTCCTTCCACGGTCATATCCGTAAAAAGCATCTCTGTTAAAATAGGTGGGTTACCACCAAAGTATTCAAGGCGTGCATTTACCGCGCAAGCAACCAGGGCAGCCCGCATTGCCGCTGCATCTACGTAAGTAGCGGAAGGCTCGTAAAAGGATAGGGGCTGGGGCTTAAGATAATCCTTTTTACAACTAGCCATACCGCAAAGAATTCCGAGAATAATAAGAAGATGTAGAGATCGTTTATATAAATTTTTCATCTTAGTTTAATATTTGCTACAATTAAAAAGTAAGGTTCAATCCTAATGAATAAATACGTGGAGGTATAGCGGTTGAAATATTTCCATTGTTATCCCTGTTCCTGTATTCAATATCCCAGAATGTCCAATCGGGTTGGTAAATACCGGCGTTGGTAACATTTGCGTAAATCTTTAAGCTTTCCAAGTGGGTTCTTTGAACGAGTTCTTTTGGAAGTGTATAGCTCAACGCTATTGTATTAAGACGTATGAAATTAGCTTTTCTGTATACACTATAAGAAGCGCTACCGTTGCTGGAAAAAAGCCTTGCAAAGTCATTAATCGGATTATCAGCTGTCCAATATGGAAACTTATACGAATTTTGCCTGTCCTGGAAACCTGAATTATTTTTAGACTGATTAAAATCGGTTTTAGCTCCCCAACTAGAGTATAGCATAAAAGAAATATCGAAATTCTTCAGGATTGTAAATTCATTTCTTAAGGTCCAGGTAAATTTCGGACTTCTTGATCCTAAAAACTGGCGGTCGGCATCTGAATATTTACTATCACCATTTACATCCTGCACTTTAAAATCGCCGGGAAAAACTCCGAATTTAGCGGCATCAGCCGCTTCACTTGTTTGCCAGATTCCTAACACTTTCTGGTCCCAGATTGAATTAATGTCATGACCTATGAACCTTTTATTTCCAACATCGTCTTTTTCAATCTGGCCGGTTACTTTCCCGGTTGCCGGATCAATTACATCAACCGGGCCATACAAATGAACGATTTTGTTACGGTTTAAAGCAAATAATGCGGTTGTTCTCCAGGAGAAATTTTTACCCGCGATATTGGTAGTGTTAATCGCTATCTCCAAACCCTTATTATCTACCTGGCCAAGATTAGACAATACATTGGTAAATCCTGAGGCATCCGGTAATGCACGATTAATTAAGAGATCCTTGGTTTCTTTTTTATATACATCAACCGATCCGTTTATTCTATTATCTAAAATAGCGAAATCAAGTCCTAAATTAAGGGCTTCTGTTTTCTCCCATTTAAGCAAAGGGTTTGCTTGCCGGTCTACATATAATTGAGCTACAGGTAATATGGCCCCACTTCCGGTGATAAACTGGTACTTACCGTTTGCAAATTTGATAGCTGTATATACCTGCCAATATCTCTGTTACCATTAAGGCCATAAGAAAGCCTGAGCTTTGCAAAATTTAACCATTTTATGGACTTCATCATTTTTTCTTCTGAAATACTCCAGGCTAAAGCTGCCGCGGGAAAAGTGGCCCTGGGATTCTGTAAACCAAAAGCAGAGTAGCCATCCCGCCGGATGGAGGTGGTTAGTGAATACCTGCTCCTGAATGAATAGTTTAAACGCGCCATCAGGGCATCGCCCGTACTATACTGGTCATCACTGCTTATAATCGGCTTGATGCCTGATCCGATATTGTGATAGCTTAATTTATCGTTTGGTGAAAATCCTTCATTTGTCATAGTATTTTGCCATGACTGGAACTTTTCTGCATTTGCAAGGAGCGTCACGTCAAAACTATGTTCGCCAAAAGTCCTGTTCCATTTGAGCAAGTTATCAATTTGCCAGTTGTAGCTGGTAGAATCCGTACGGGTAGCCACACCACCTCTTACAGAAACCCTAAAATCCTGGGCTGACTGACCATTGAAATACCTGTAAAATGTAAAGTTAGGTGTAAAGTTTACCTGGTAAGAAAAACCGTATCCTAAATCACCTTTTACATACAAGCTTGCAAATAAGGTATTATATTTTTGTAAACGCTTAGTATAAACATTATCCAGGAATGGATTGGTATTATTACCAATATCATCATTCGGACTGTCTCTTAAAGAAACACCATCCGGTTTATATATCTCACCATATGGAGAGGCATTTATCATTTGGCCCCAGGCATAAGGAACCTGGCTTTCATCCCTATCCGCAAACTGCATATTCATTCCAACAGAAGCAAATTTTGCTATTCTTGCTTCTACGTTAGCGCGAATCCTGAAAATCTGGTAATCATCTCCTTTTATTACACCTTTATTATTGGTATAACCGCCGGACAAATAGTAAGAAATGTTATCTGATCTTCCAGACACACTTAAGGTATGATCCTGGCGTAATCCTTTTTGGAACATCAGGCTATACCAATCTGTTGTCTTGCCTTTCTTATAATTGTCACGTTCTATAGCAAGTAGTTTTAACCTTGTTAACCAGATGTCAAGAGGATCTCCCTGTGAGTTGTCATAAGCCTTCCATTGATCAATAGTAATATTGGAAGGCAAAGTAAACGGATCATTATATTGAAAAGGCTTACGATTTATATTAATACTATTCAATACGTCTGTTCTCCAGTTTATAAATCCGGGCCCATCATACAATGGCTCATTCATAGCTAATTCACCGTAGCCGATATTTGAATTTAATGTAATAGTTGGTTTAGGTTTTGAACCTCTCTTAGTAGTGACCAGGATAACCCCACTGGCAGATTTAGCTCCGAAAACTGCAGCAGAACTGGCGTCTTTTAAAACGTCTATGGTGGCTATATCATTTGGGTTGATATCACTCAATGCACCGGGATATATAACACCATCCAATACAACTAACGGAGTGTTTCCTGCGCTGATAGTGGACTGGCCTCTTACCTGCAAATCCCCGCCACCCTTTGCCGAAGCGGTATTAGTTTGGCTGATTGCTAAGCCGGGAATATTGCCCCGAAGCGCATCCTGAACATTACCCGGATTTTCATTCTCCAGGCGAGTAACTTTAATTTGTGCAACAGCACCAGTAAGGTCTTTTTTCTGCACAGTACCGTAACCCACCACCACTACTTCATTCAAAGCGGAAGCCTGTTCAGCCAGAACAATTTCAACATCACCAGACCTGCCGGTTATTGAAATTTCCTGTGTGGCAAATCCAGCAGAGCTAAATACCAGTGTGCCTGTCTGAGGTGCATTTGGAAGCGTAAACGTTCCATTACTACCTGTAGAAGTTCCGATTTTTGTTCCTTTAACCAACACTGTTACACCCTGAAGCGGATTGTTTTTAGCGTCGGTAACCTTTCCGGTAATGGTTTGATAAGGAGCTTTTTTGTTAACGGGGGAATGGGTGAATGAAACCTCATTTCTTTCATTCGAATGATGTTCTTTAATTACTGGTAATCCGGCAAACGAAGCCATAGGCAAACAGAGTGCAATGACTGTCGCAGTGTGCAACCGTTTGCGAAATAATGGAACATAACGATTAAAATTCAAGATCATACGGCAAGTTTTACTTGTTAATAAACAATGGAAATATTCTTGGATGGTAGTAAAGGCAGAAAGGATTTTTACCTAGTTTTCATATATATTCAGCGGTTTAATTTTGGGTGCGTAAATCTATAGTAATAAACGTAAATTTTAAATTTTTTTAATATAGATTTAACATAGTGACACAGCAGCTAAGGAATTAGCTGCATTTTCAATCAAAAAATACAAGTGTAATACGTACCTGAAATGCCGGTTATGCTATCAGCCGTCTGCTATCAACTATCAGGAAAGAACTATGACAATAGTTTATACTGCGCAAAAAGTAAACAAGTGAGTTGGTTTTAAACCTTAATAGAAAGAGATTACATCCATGACTACTTCGTAATGCTGAAAGCAAAATGAAAATTTAACAGCTATTTCTTAATATTCTCCGCCATTGCTGCACCGTAAGTAGTAACATAATATTTTGAAAGCATGCCCGGAACTTCCCAATCAGGCAGCTTGCCTTCTTCAATATAATGAAGATATCGCTGCATTACTTGCCCGAAATGAGCCTCATGACCAATATTAAAATTTTCAGGAATAATTACTTTCCAGGCTTTTCCTGATTTTTCTACTGTAATACCAGGATAAGTGGTTGTTATCTTCTTAATAGATTCTGTAAGGGCGGTTTCGAAGTTGGAACCGGCGCCTGCGGCAGGTTCTATATATAATGTAGGATGGTACTTCTCTTCTTTCCCCTGTTTAATAATAAGGGTACACTTAGTTCCCATAAATTTTGAGTAATGTGTATCACCACCACCTTCCGGCGCTTTATAATTCCAAATAGCAGATATTTTAACATTAATGCCTTTGAGTGAATAGTTCACTGAGCCATTGGCATCAGCATTTAATACACTATCTTTTATATGGGAATGCAGGTAAGAAGGAAAGGAATCAAGCTTAGTGATATCTTTAAATTGAGCAAGGGTAACAGGTGCCGGCCACTTTTTAGCTTTTTGTATTTTGATATCGCTGCTATAATTAATAAGCACATCAGGAAAGCCCTCCCACTGAACTAGGTCTGCCAGATGTGTGCCCACGTCAACAATGGCATTACCCTGCTGAGCCGCATCAAAAAACCAGGCTGGTCTTTTTAAGGCGCTTCCTGATACAAATTTGTAAAAATGATGGACGCTTTCCATTACCACTGCCGGTGCTTCAAGTGTTCCTGTTTTCAGCTTGCCAAATACAGCTGCATCACGGGCAAGCTCCCTTTGTAAAATATTAGTAATCTCGGAACGTTCGGTCATAATATCATACAGCAATACTTTTTTTATACCGGCATCCTTGAATGATTGAACCAATTCTTTGAATCCGGCCGTATCAATAGCCATAGGCTTATCACCTAATACATTCATCCCTGCTTCTACCGAACGGTGAATGTATTCAGCTTTACGCCGGTTGTTTCCTGCAATCACTACAACATTGCCATTTTTAAGGGCCATCATTTTTTCAAGAAAATCTAAACCTGTATATACTTCTTCATGCCAGCGGGTAGGCGCGTCTTTACGCGTGTTATAGCCGTTAACCAATGCCAAGTGACTCTGCACTTCAGGTCCATCAGGCGCATATACATGCACAATAGAATCAATTCCAGGATACATGCTTTTTTGAACCAGCGCTGCATGAAAATGGCCGGGATCAAGCGTGATTAGTTTTACCATAGTACTGTCTTTACTATCCCGTTTAACGGGTTTTGGACTACCGCCAGACTGGCAACCTGCAAACAGCAATCCGGTTGCAACTATAGTTATGTGGAGTAAATTCCGGATCATTTTCATCAGTTATTATTTTGAGTAAGTATGAAATTAGGTTATTACACTATCAGCAGTCAGCTATCAGCAGATCTATGAGTGTTAGGTTCCTTCCTGATAGCTGATAGCTGACTGCTGATAGCTGAATGCTGATAGCCTAAAGACTGGTTTTAACGTCGAACTCGAAGTTTTCCTGGTAAGGCCATCTTTTTGGACGGCTTAGTGTGGCATTGGCTTCATCATCGTTTTTATAGCGCTCCATAACCGGATCCCAGTATAGATTACGATTCAATTTCATAGCGGTATGGTTTAGCAGGCATACAGTGCAGGCACGATGCCCTACTTCGATTGGAGCAATATTCGGCTGCCTGCTAAGAACAGAATCAATCCAGTTACCATGATGATCCAGGCTATTGTAAAGGTGTATGCCATCGGCCCCGATTTCTGATGTGAGCAGGCGCGGATCACTTGCATCGAGTGCTTTGGCGCTTTTGTCTTTTGAAACCGGGTCGCTTGCTGTTGCGGTATAATTACCGCGTGCAACAAATATCCAGCCTTCAGAGCCAACAAATTTTACGCCGTTAGTATAAGCGTCGCTAGCCAGCACCTTTACTCCGTTTGCAAAAATAGTTTCTGTTTTAAATGAGCCATGCACATCCCATAAAGCCCCGGCTGGCGGCCATTGTGAGCTGCCGGATATTTCTACCGGCCCGGTATGTTCTGTTCCCATACCCCAGTTTACAATGTCGAAGTGATGAGCACCCCAGCCTGTAATCATTCCTGCCCCATATTGTTCACAACGCAACCAACCCGGACGACTGTAATCATTCTGCGGATGAACCCTTTTTTCAGTGTACTCTGCATAAGGTGTTATTCCCAGCCACATATCATAATTAAGATTAGGTGGAATAGGCATTTCTTTTTCAACGGTGCTTTCTGAAGCCTTATCTACCGGTAATCCAACATAAACAGTATGCAGTTTACCAATACGCCCGTTACGAACCAGCTCACAGGCTTTTTTAAACTGGGGCATACAGCGTTGCTGGCTACCAATCTGAAAAATGACTCCTGCTTTATTCGCCTCATTACTCAATAAGCGCCCTTCGGAGATAGTTAAAGAAGCAGGCTTTTCCATATAAACATCTTTACCGGCCCTAACAGCATGTATAGCCGGAACTACATGCCAGTGATCAGGAGTGCTGATAATAACGGCATCAACATCTTTATTGGCCAGAAGGTCATGGTAGTTATCATATGTTTTTGCCCCGTCATAAGGCTTGCCCAGTTTTTTTGTATAATAACCATCAACCAATTCTTTTCCTTGTTTTAATCTTTTTGAATCCAGGTCGCATACCGCCATCATATTTGCTTTTTCCTGTTTCAGTACTCCGGGCATATCCCAGGTAGTACCGATCCGGCCACATCCTATTACTCCAACGTTTACACGGTTGCTGGGGGCGTATTTGCCAAATACGCTTGCAGGAACAATCGTTGGAAAATTGGCCATCACTATTGCTCCGCCAGTTCCTTTAAGGGAGCTCTTTAAAAAATTTCTCCGGCTTACGAAAGTTTTTATTTGTTTCATATCGCAGTTATTTTTATTGTAATTTATTATAATTAAGACTTTTGCCATCAGCTTTCAGCGATCAGCAGATAAAAACCTGCTATGTTTCCTCCTGATAGCTGAAAGCTGACAGCTGATAGCTAATAAGGAAGAGGGTCTGCCGGGCTTATTGCATGTGCTTTTGAATAATCAATCGGGTGCTGACCTTCAACCACCCATTGTAGTCCTCCCAGTATATGCTTACGGAATTCCGGATCTTTATAGGTAACAGAATCATGTCCTAGGGCTGTATACCATTGCCTTCCACCATCAAATTCATGACTCCATACCGAAGGGAAAACGTTGCCATAAATTACAGGTTTATCTTTATCATCAACAGTAGTAAGATCATGCACCGCAAGCACATGTATATCCGGATTTATTTCCGCAATATAGTAACATTCATCGTCCCGCTGCCAATGCACAGGTAAAAAGCTGGTAGAAGGATTTTTGGGATCGGTAATAATCTCCATAAATTTCTGGTGTTTGGCATGCCTTACAAAAGTGCCACCGACTAATCTTTTGAACCAGGGCCATTTACGTTCGGTTCCCGTGACGGAATGAATGCCTACAAATCCGCCCCCGGCCTGGATATAACGCATAAAAGCCACTTTATGAGCATCCGTGTCAAATACATCATTATTGGTGCTGGTGAAAATAAGTGCGTTGTATTTTTTTAAATTCTCTTCCGTGAAAACAAGTGAGGTATCTGACACATCTACTTTAAAGCCATTCTGTGCCCCCATTTCCTGAATGCTCCTGACCGCCGAAGGTATATTATCATGGATATACCCGGTACCGTTTTCCGTATACACTAACACATTTATATTTTTCCATCTTACCGGTTTGATTTCGTTTGTACGGGTAACTTTACAGGCGGTGTATGCCATTATAACCAGGCACAGGCAAGCAGACATTATGTTTTTTTTCAAGAGTGATCGTTTTTAATTATATATCTTCATCCATAGACTATTAGCTATCCCTCACCCTGGAGGACAAGAGTTATAAAAATAGTATAATAATCAGTTCAATGTTACATTAGTGTCATGTCAACCTTAAATTGTCGCTTTTGCTATCAGCCATCAGCTATCAGCAATCAGGACGCTAATGTATAATGTATTTCCTCCTGATGGCTGACGGCTGATAGCAAATAATAAAATTACAGGAGTCAGCTATTAAAAGAACAACACCAGGTAGCTATTACATGGTAGCTTATGTTTGATAGCAAATGCTTTACTTTGGTAATAGGAACAATAGTTTATTCTTTAGATGAACCGGTTGTGCAGATTTTTTTTAATCTTTACCAGCGAAAATTAATAATAACAATTATAATATTCAGTCAATGAAAAAAAAGTTTGTCAGGTTTGTATATGCAATTGCTGCGAGTGCAGCAATCACTTTTATCTGGGCAGGAGCTAACGGTCCGCAATCACTTCCTCCTGGTAAGATTATAGTAGTACCGCCTGCAGTTGCACTTGCGCTGCCAACACATTTTACGGCAACCATTGTGGCCACTAACGCCGGAGCTTTAAGACATTTATGGGTTAATAAAAAAGGAGACATTTATGTAAAGCTTTCAAAACTGAAAGATGGAAAAGGCATTTACCGCCTGCGCGATACAAACGGTGATGGACTAATGGATGATCAGGTTGGCTTTGGCGATTATCCGGGTACGGGTATCATTATAAAGAATGGTTATTTGTATTCCTCTTCCAACAGCGGTGTGTTCCGTTACCGGTTGAATGATAAGGAAGAAGTCCTTCACGCTGACCAGCCTGAAAAAATAGTTTATGGACTGGTTGCTACCGGCAGGGATGAATCAAAATCGATTGCAGTTGATAACAAATCAAATTTGTATGTAAGCGTGGGTTCCTATAATGATGCCTGCCGTATTGCTAACTCCGGTAAAGGGATGAGTCCCTGCACACTGCTTGATTCGGTCGGTGGAATATGGCAATTCAAGATTAATAAACCTAATCAAACATACGGAGATGGCATAAGGTATGCTACCGGAATAAAAAATGCGGTAGGCATGGATTGGAACAGCCTGACAAATTCATTATTCGTTACTACTCATGGAAGAGGAGCATTTCATGACTATTATCCGCAGTATTATACTCCGGCTCAAAGCGCTGAGTTGCCTGCAGAAACAATATATGAATTGCATAAGGGTTCAGATGCGGGCTGGCCTTATGTTTATTATGACCAGCTTCAAAATAAAAAGATGCTGGCTCCTGAATATGGAGGGGATGGTAAAAAGACAGGTAGTAAAAATGTACTGGATCCTGCAGTAGCATTTCCTGCCCATCTTGCACCTAATGATCTTTTATTTTATAAAGGTTCAATGTTCCCGGAGAAATATAGGCATGGTGCGTTTATTGCATTTCATAGTCAGTCCACAACATTGCATAAAGGTTATTTTGTGGCATTTGTTCCTTTTAAAAATAATAAGCCCTCAGGAAAGTGGGAAATTTTTGCAGATGGTTTTGCCGGTTTTGATCTTAGTCATCCTACCGGCCCCGTTCAACATCGTCCGTGTGGTTTAGCCCAGGGCCCGGATGGTGCACTATATGTAACTGATGACCTGGGTGGAAACGTATATAAGATTGTTTATAATGGTTAATGATTAATTATTAATGATTAACGGTTAGTTGCTGATAGTATTAATGCGTAATCAATATTAAAGTTTTAGGTTGTACTTAATTAATTAAATTTAATTAGTACTCCTTAATTTTTAAAATTGATCATTATTATTATTTCAGTAATGCGTAAGCAACAGAACGTTAAACTATCCGTTAATAATTAATAATTAACCATTAACAATTACCACGTGGAAAGTAAACAATATCCCTATTTTATAAAGGCTACTGTCAGCCTTTTTGGAATCATGCTTTTTATTTTCTGTTTGTTTACATTGCGCGATGAACTTGTTCCAATTGTGTTTGCCGGTGTTTTTTCCATTTTATTGAATCCATTGTTTGTTCGCCTGCAGCGGTATAAAATTCCCCGTGTGATTGCTATTATTATAACATTGCTGATAGCTATATTAATGTTAAGCGCTATTATGTATTTTCTTTCTTCGCAGATCGCCCGGTTCAGTGAAGCTATTCCTGAATTAAAAAAGAAACTGACTTCATTAATTACTGATGGTGAGCATTGGTTGCAGGACAGCTTTGGAATTGCAATGGAAAAACAGGCAGAAATACTTAACCAGGGTGTAGAAAAAAGTAAGGGTATGGTAGGACAAACAGTGACAACTGTATTAGGTACGGTAGGTGTAACCTTACTGTTACCTATATATATATTTCTTTTCCTTTTTTATAAACCACTTATTCTTAATTTTTTGTTTGAAGTTTTCGCAGAAGAAAATTCAAAACAAGTTGCCGATATTCTTAATCAAACCAAATCATCTATTCAAAGTTATATGGTTGGTTTGTTACTGGAAGCGCTTGTGGTAGCTATTTTAAACTCAGCAGCCCTGCTTATACTGGGAGTAAAGTATGCCATTTTATTTGGTGTTTTAGGCGCGCTTTTAAATATGGTGCCCTACATAGGCGGACTTGTTGCCATAATATTACCTGTGTTGATGTCACTGGCTACAGGGGATGGTTATACTACACCGTTATTGGTAATAGCGGCTTACATGCTGATCCAGTTTATTGATAATAATATTTTAGTTCCCCGCATAGTTTCTTCTAAAGTAAAGATCAATGCAATGATCTCCATAGTGGTAGTACTATTGGGAAATGCACTTTGGGGAGTTCCTGGAATGTTTCTTTCTGTACCTTTCGTTGCAATACTTAAAATTATATTCGACAGGATCGAGAACCTTAAACCATGGGGTAAGCTGCTGGGTGATGAAGTGCCTACACAGCACAAGGGACAAATATGGAATAGATTTAAAAAGAAGCGATCGGTATCAGAGAAAATAACGGGAGAAACTTAAGGTGCTTTACGATATGTCATATTTAGAAGATAAATGGAAAGGACTTCCTAATCAGCAGGTCAAAGCTACTAATGTTAAACAAGCATGGAGTTATGTATTGATTTGCTATCATCACTTGGAAACCTTTGCATTATATGTTTCCTGCTGATAGCTGATAGCTGATAGCTGACTGCTAATAGCAATTAGTACCTATCCTTTCATCGTACCATCTATATTTACAACGTGGCCGATAATAATCAGGGCAGGGTGTGAGATATGCTGCTGTTCAGCTATTAATGGCAAATCTTTTATAAATCCTTTAGCTGATTTTTTATGCGGAAGGGTAGCATGCTGAATGATAATGGCTGGCATATCGCCCAGATTTTCTTCACAATAAGTTGCTGCAATAACACTTAATTTTTTCATGCCCATATAAATAACAACGGTAGCATTGCTTTTGATTGCAAGCTTCAGATCGTTTGTAAGAGATCCATCTTTCTTCGTTCCTGTCATAACCCAGAATCCTTCGCTGATATTACGATGAGTGAGGGGGATATCATCAAGTCCCGCAGTTTGCATGGTGGAGATGCCAGGAATATAAGAAGTGATAATGCCTTTCGATCTCGCAAAAAGTATTTCTTCGAACCCCCTTCCGAAAATAAATGGATCTCCGCCTTTTAACCTGATAACTTTTCCTTTGCTGAATGCTTTTTCTCTGATCAGTTCATGTATTATTTCCTGAGTTGTAAAGCTTCCATAAGGCAGTTTGCCAACATATAGTTTTTCACAATCATCGCGTGTGAACTTCAACAGTTCTTTGTTTGCCAGGTTATCATATAAAACAACATTGGCTTCCTGCAAAGCTTTATAAGCTTTAAGAGTAATTAACTCCGGATCTCCCGGGCCGGCACCCACTACGATCAGTTCAGGTATAATGATTTTATCAGAAAGCATAAGCAATAGCAGTAGTTAGCTTTTCAATAATGCTACTAAAGCATTAAGCCATAAAGTTACATAAAGAAAATTTTTAAGAACTTCATAAGTGTAAAAGAAAAGTACTATTTTCTATAATCTTATGCGTTTACTAATTGGGTCAATCACGTTTGTGAAGAGGATGATGTTCTTGGTATTACCAGTTCTGACTATGTAGTTTTATGGAGTAAATATCGGTTGGTTGATTCACGTTAGTTTTACTATTGGATGCATTTGCCTTTAGGCCAGCAATGTATAAATTCTTTAGCCCGTGGCGCTTAAGAGAAAGAAGGTTGTTTAATAGATTAGCAGAAGGTTACATTGAATTACCAGATAATTCAATTCAATTACAAGCATCAAAAGCATCAAAAGCATTGAAAGAACTGAAACTTATAAGGCTTAGAATTAAGAAACAGCTTTCCGATATTGAGCCAATTCCTAATAAAATATTATCTGATATCTTTCATAAGCTTAATAATGTGAGTCCCGCTGTGGTAAAAGAGAAAGAATCAAAACAGTTTTTACCAAGCCTTCGTCTAATAGGTTGCATCCAAATAGTTGGACATATGTAAATTATTTAAACATACAATTTAGCTAGTGTCATGTCAACAATAAAATGTCGTATTATAACTATCAGCGGTCAGCTATCAGGAGGAAACCCAGTACGCCTTGATGTGCTAATGGCTGAAAGCTGACGGCTAAAAGCAAGTAATACGACAAAATATGCTTGACACGACACTATAGATTAATAAAAAACATATCGAACTTCAATAATTATATTTAACAAGGTAGGATTACATAATGTACATGGACACTTTGATACAGTTAAATGTCTTTCGATCTTAATGAATTAATTTTTAGGGACAAGGGCAATCGCTGATCAGTATATAATTATAATCCCAATCGATTTATTAATTTTTTTTAGAAAACAATGCTATTGCAACCATATAGGTAAAATCTATGTGAGAAATGGTCCTCCTGAATCATGAATACACACTGCAATATATGGCAGTAATACACCGACTATTATAAACCAAATCAGTATAATACAAAATGTGTCTGCGTTTACTAATAGGAACGTTTAGGTATACTATCAAGATTATACTATACTGATTTTTGTAGTAACAATCAGCCTCTCTTGCCCAAAACCTTTGTTGCCTCCCTTTAAGCTTAAGTTGGTTTTTCCTGCAATAATTTGTCTCACTGCATGAAATGTCGAACTATATTTAAGTTGTCTTGGTACTTGATCGCGGTTTCGAACTAAGTGCAAGGATGCAAATAGTTGAAGTTTCAATTAGCAGCAAGCCAATTGTTACATGCCGTTTTGGGTTACATGATAATTATTTCTCGAACTCAAATCCTTTCTGTTGATGCCACTTTTGAGCATTTACCTTTTGAGATGACGACAAGAGTTGTATGCATAACAGCATGTCATCTTCCGGCATACCTTGGTACATATCCTTTGCTACTTTATCTATCGCTGAACGGCTTTCGTTTAAAGCCTTTTTCCCTTTTTTAGTAATGCTCAGCAATTTTGACCTTTTGTCTTTTTCATCTACTGTCTCTTTCAACATTCCTTTTTTTATTAGCCGGTCTATAATAAGTAGCCCAGAGGAAATTTCAATAAAGTGCAGGTAAATCAGGTCTTTCTTTTTTATATCTTTTATTGCATCAACGGTGTACAAAAAAACAAACTCGTCAAAATTTGATACATTAAAAGTTCGGATAGTATTTTGAGTAAAATACATCCACAATCTTGATAGCTGGTTAATCGTTCTGCTTAAATCAAAGTGCCTGTCGCAGTCATTACATAATTCTTGATCGCCTTTTTCCTGTATTAATTTTTGATGAGTTAAAAAATGCCTGCAGAAGTCTTCTATATTTCCGTCGGGATATTGCGCCTCAAATTCAGTCCAGGCTTTTACAACTTCATAAGTCTTGTTCATATTAATCTGGTTTGAATAAAATTATTATTTTTAATTTAAAACATAAATGTTATATATTTGCTAATATAGAAACATTATTGTCATATTTTATCAAGTAAAAACTTCAAAATAAAAAACATAATTATGAATACAACAATCGCTGTCGCGGGTGCCACTGGTAATTTAGGTGGACGAATTGTAAAAGTATTATTAGAAAAGGGTGCGCATGTAAGAACTATAGTTCGCAACAACACAGATGATAATGATAAAATAGAAAAGCTAAAACAACAAGGGGTTGAAGTTATTAAAGCGGATATGAACAACAAAACTGAGTTGACGTCAGCACTAAAAGGCGTATCTATGGTTATTTCTGCTTTGCAAGGATTGGAGGATGTTATTATTGATACTCAATTTACCCTTCTGGAAGCTGCCGTAGCCGCCGGTGTAAGTCGTTTTATGCCGTCAGATTACAGTGTTGATTATACAAAGTTGTCGGAAGGAGAGAACCGGAATTTTGATTTGCGACATGAGTTTTATAAGCGAATAGATAAAGCGCCGATTGAAGCCACTTCTATTTTTAATGGTGCGTTTGCTGATATTCTTGCCTATAGTGCTCCTTTTATTGATTTAAAAAATAAGAGTATTGGTTATTGGGATAACCCGGATTGGAAGATAGATGTCACCACGATGGACGATACTGCTGCATATATTGCTGATGTTGCGATGGATAAGTCAACCCCAAGAAAATTGTTGATTGCAGGTTTTCAAATCAGCCCGAAAGAACTTAAGCAATTAGCAGAAGATGTATTTGATACTCCATTTAATCTAACAAACTTAGGCAGCGTAGCCGACCTGGCAGCCAAAAATAAAAAAGAACGTGCTGCATATCCAGAAGGTGAAAAAGAAGTGTATGCGAACTGGCAAGGCAGCCAGTACCTCCATAGCATGTTTAGTGCCCATCATGACCATCTAGATAATGATAGTTATCCTGACTTAAAATGGACAGGTGCAAAAGAAGTTATGTCAGCAATAAAAATATAATCGTTCGCTTTTATTAGAAATTAATCAATAAAGAGAGTAAGGTGATTCACAAAGTTTTCACACCAAATAAAGTTTAATAAATGAGTAAAGCATTTGTAAAAGGCATTCATGATGTCAATCCTATTTGGCAGGTAGAGATTTTATGGGCAGTTTTAGCAGAAGCAAAAGATACGGATAACAGCTTTTCGTTTATGTGGGAATTATGTCCAAAAAATTCAGGACCTGGTCCGCATTATCATAACCAGCACGAAGGCTTCTTTGTTGTGGATGGTTCCATAACTTACCTGGCTGATGGTGAGAAATTAATTGCCGGTCCGCATTCCTTTGTATGGATTCCCAAAGGTACGGTTCATTCTTTTCGTGTAGATACCAAGCAGGCAACACTGCTTAATTTTTATACACCGGGCGGCTTTGAGCAGGCAATTCTTCAATTAGGGCAAAAAGCCAAAGCTTTTACAATACCGCCAAAAGATTTTAAAGACAACTTTAGCAGGAACAAAGCGATGGAGATATTTCAACAGATAGGTATGCATATTGTAAATGAACCAGATGTATTACGACGAGAGATTTAATGCAACTGTCAGATTAAATCCAATGGTGAAAATTTAAACTGATGAAAATTTATAGTCTTACATTTTCATCATGAGAACATCTAATAAGTAGTTTTGAACTTCTGAGCTTTGTCTTGCTGCACATAAACAATGCTCATTAAGTAAATGGCATGTAACGAGTAGGGCTTTGTGCAGGCATGGGATTTGAAATTCGTCCTTTAGATTTGCTTTATGATTATATTATAAAATACCACTATTGTCTGACAAAAATAATGAAGGGTGAACTGTAAACAGTCACCCTTCATTATTTTTGTCGAACAATAGTGAAATAAATAATAATTTTATCCGGTAATAGTTCTAGCGCGATTGGCGTAACAGTAGATTTATTACATAGCAACGCTACCCTAAGTCATCTAATTACGTCATGGACGGAGTTATAGCCATCTCAAACCAATAGATAAGGTTAGGCGGTTTGTTGATTATTTCCTGACCAGGTGCCATTAAATTATCGCTCCACAAAATTGTGTATTATACTGCCATAGGTTGACACAAAAAGTCAATCATGCGAAATGTTACATTACTGCGCAAGGACAGCCATGAGCTGCGGATGCGTAAGATGGCAGAAGAGATCCTGGAGAACGGTTTATCTGAACATGCTGCCAGGGTTCGCTATCAAATCAAAAGTGTTGCTCCGTAAGCCACCGTCTAACCCCGTTGAGTAATCGCAACCGAGTCGGTTGCTATTTCTGACTCTTGTGATTCAGTAATCACTGGCTTCCAATTTTGAGGAAGCAGTTCATGAAGGTTTGTAGTAGTATAAGTATGCATTCTTTCTAAGACATCCTTGAGCCACTGGTAAGGATTGATGTGGTGCAAGGTGCACGTTGAGAAGAGTGAATAAATCATCGCCGCCCTTTCGGCTGCTTGATGGCTTCCGGCAAACAAATAATTCTTTCTTCCTAAATTATGTAAAGCTTTACATAATTTAGGATATGCAAAGTAAAAGATTATGTAAAGTAATGTTGGCTTTCATATTCATTACCAGGATGTTGATTCA
>JAABUS010003192.1_pt1 | contig 27500 bp, 26 predicted proteins | sample 5560161 | NCBI WGS metagenome assembly JAABUS01 (sample SAMN10711885, study PRJNA513376) | rock metagenome | isolation source: Antarctica rocks | place: Antarctica: Victoria Land, Trio Nunatak nord | collected 2016-01-04
CGTGCGTCGGTGCCTCGTCGATAGCCGCCGCGCGCAGACGCGGCGGCTAACAACAGGCCCGGGGACGGGCTTCGCGCTGCGCACGTTCCTCATCCATTCAAGCGGCCGGTCAGATGGTGAAGACGACGCGGCTGCGGTCGTGGTCGGTGGCCCAGGCCTCCGCGACCCGGGCCAGCGGCACCGCGGTCAGGTCGATGCGCAGGTTCGCCGACCCGGCGATCTGCAGGGCCTCCCGAGCGGACCGCACGATCTCGGGCACGCGCACCGACCCGATGCCGTAGCCCATCAGCACGAGCGAAGTCGACCCCAGCACGCTGGTCGGCACGCTGGTCGCCGCGCCCGCGGCGCCGCCGGCGATGACGTACCGGATCGTCTTCGCCGCCTTGTGGCTCCGGGCGATCGCCCCCAGCACGATCTCGGTCGGCGGGCCGGAGAGGTAGTCGAGGACGACATCGATCCCGCCGTCGGCGAAGTGCGCCGCCAGCGCATCCCGGACGGCGTCGACATCGCCGGTGAGGTCGATGGTGGCATCGGCCCCGAGCTCGCGAAGCCTGGCGAGCGCGCCGGGGTTTCGGCCCGTCGCGACCACGCGGCCGGCGCCGAGGTGCCTGGCGATCTGGACGGCGATCTGGCCGGTCGTGCCGGTCGCGCCATTGATGAGGACGCCTTCGCCGGGCTGCAGCGTCGCACGGGCGCGCAGCGCACCGATCGGCGACTGCCCCGGGTTGATGATCGCCGCGGCGAGCACGTCGCCGAGGTTGTCCGGGACCGGCAGGCACAACGCGTCGCGCACGAGCGTCTTCTCGGCCATGCCGCCGAAGGGCGCTTCCGGCAGCAGGAACCCGACGCGCTCGCCGCGCGCGGTCCGACCGACGCCGTCGATACCGGGCACGAGCGGGAACCCGCCCGTCAGCGAGTAGTGGCTGCCCGCAGCCCGCGCTCGCGTGGCGTTGGAGAGCGCCGAGGCCGCGACACGCACGACGACCAGGCCGTCTCGCGGCGTGGGCTCGTCGAACTCGCCGTAGATGGGCGTCTGGTTCGGGCCGAGGACGACTGCGGCTTTCATCTGGCTTCTCCCTAGCGCTTGCGGATCGATACGTGCTGGCGACGATGACGGTCGCCGCTTCAGGAAGGGCGTCCCGCACGTGTCCCGGGTTGGTACCGACGCGGCGCGGCTGGCGGCCCGTTCGTCGCCGAGCCGGTCGATCGCGGTCGGCAGTCCCCCGTGTACGAGCGGGGCGGTTCGCTCAGAGCTCGCCGGGCACGGCGAACCGGTAGTACATCCCGCCGACGGGCTGGATCCCCATCAGGAGCCACACCGCGTTCTCGAGGTCGCGGGCTCGCGCGAGGTCCCCGACGTTGACCGGGTCGTACCCGGCATCGCGGATGAGCCGCTCGGTGACGTCGCGAGCGCCGTCGTCGGCGACGTACCAGTTGCTCGGTCGCACCCGCTGCTCCCGCGCCGCGCCGAGCAGCTTCCCGAAGTTCATGTTGAAGCTCTTGGCGACCGGGGCGTGGGTGAAGGATTGTACCTCGTGGGCATAGGACGGGAAGTCGCCGTGACGCGCGGGCAGGATGTTCGTGGCGTCGATCGCGATCGTCCCCGCGAGCCCCGTCACCGTGCGCAACGCGGGCGAGATCGCCGCGCCGGGCACGGCGATCAGGACGACGTCCGCGCCCGAGGCGTCCCCCCCGCCACGACCGAGTTCGTCGACCTCGTGGCCTGCGTCCCGCCAGAGGCGGGCGAGCCCCCCGCCGATCGTCCCTCGTCCGATCGTCACGATCTTCATTTCGGCCTCCTTTTGGCTGAACGGGCCCTACCAAGGTCGGCTGGGCGTGGGTGCGGCTGACCTGCGGTAGACGACCACCGAGGAGCTGCCGAGGTCTTGACCGGCCGTGGGCGAAACAACGGGCGACGTACCCGGATCATCAACCCGATTTGGTTGATATGTGAACTACATCGTACATCCAAATTGGTTCCCATGTCAACCATACGTCAGGGGGCGCTGACGGGCAGTATGTGGTTTCGCTACCCCGCTCCTCGCTTCCGTCTCGGACGAGCAGGGGCTATGCGCATGGCGCGGGGTGACCCCAACGAGGCAACTCGGGCGCGGCGCGGGCCGCTGCTCGCGGCGTGCGGGCAACGCGGCGGTCGATGGCGCGATCATCGCCAGGTCAGCTGCCGCCGGGGGACTCGCGCGGACGGTCTGCAGCGACGCGCCGGTCGTGCGCGCCCACCAGCACGCCGTCAGGGCGCGGCGCTCGGGCGCGGTCGCGGCGGGCGTACGACGAAGCTGCACCGCGCCTGCGACGGGCGTGGGCGGGCCCTCGCCGTCGTGCTGACGCCCGGGCAGCGCCACGAGCGCGCGCAGCTCGGGCAGGTACGCGACGCGATCCGCGTGCCGCACCCGGGCGACCGTGGGCGGCCCCGAAAGCGCCCGGACCACAGCATCGCGGACAAGGGTTATAGTTAACCGACCTGCCGCCGGCTCCTGCGTCGCCGGGGCAGCGCGCACACCGTCCCCGAGCGCCGGGCCCGGAACGTCGCCGAGCGGTGTGTCGGTTGGCTGACGCGATGGCGCGCCGTCGCGACGCGCTCCGAGAAGCGGGCCCGCAACAATCGCGCGGGGGTCGTTGTTGCGGCGCTGTTGCGCCGGGTGCCGCTGTGACGACGGCCCCGGGTGTGGGTGGGGGACGATGGCACCGGCGGCACCGGTCAGGGGACGGGAGCGACACCGCCGGCCCGCACAAGAGCGGTTCGCTAGCCAGCGTCGGGGGAACACATGAACGGGCCGCGAGGAATGCGCCGGATCGTCGTCGATGGGGCGGTCTATCGCCGGACATGCGGGCGCCGCCCTGCAACGCCGGGCGCGTACTCTCCCCACCGCCGGATATGGCGGATACAGCCGCCTCGCTCCGGGGGCCGATCGCGCGTGCGCCGCTCTTGTGGCCGCGCCCAGGGCAGCGACCGGTGGCTCGATTGCCGCCCGGGCTTCAGGCGAGACGGCCCGCCACGCCACCGCTTGGTCATGCCGGGGCTGCCACGCGGGGTGATCGCTGCCGCGCGCGCGGCATGGGATCCGCGCGGCCTTGACGAGTCGACGCCGTATGCGTGGGCCGGTGAGGGGCGGCTTGTGGCCGTCCCGACCGCTGGATCGTGCCCGTCAAGGGATTCGTCGGACAGAACCCGAGCGTTAGGGTGGCAGGCGTGAGCACCGTGAAGTGGCTGGATGATCGAGAACAGCGGGCCTGGCGCAGCTTGATCGCGATGCAAGAGGGCCTCGGCGAGTTCCTCGACCGGCAGCTGCGCAGCCGGTGCGGCCTCTCGAGCGCCGACTTCCGGGTCTTGGCCCACCTCTCGGAGGCCTCCGAGGGACGGTTGCGGTCCTTCGAGCTCGTCCACTTACTGCGCTGGGAGAAGAGTCGTCTCTCGCAACACCTGGGCCGGATGCAGACGCGGGGGCTGGTGTCGCGCGAGCGGTGCCGCGACGACCGGCGGGGCGCGGTCGTCGCCATCACCGCACGAGGCAGGGCGCTGATCGAAGCCGCGGCCCCGCAGCATGTGGCCGACGTCCGCGCCGTCATCATCGATCATCTCAGCGCGGCAGAACTGGCGACACTGACCGCCGTCTGCGACAAGGTACGCGAGCGGCTCGCGCTGCTCGAACCGGAAATCTGAAGCCCTCAGCACCACGACAACGGCGGTGGCGGCGCCGGAGGAAGAGTCACGACCTGCGGCTCGGCGTGTTCCACGTGGCTTGCCCATCGCCTCCTTGTTAATCGTGGTCCACGCTCGGCCATGACCTCCGCTACGCATGCGGGTAGCGTTACTGGCCGAGGCACTCGTCCGCGGTGAAGTCGTATCGCGCGCCGTGGTGCCGATAATGGGCGTGCGTTGCCGATATTCCTCGGCCAACGACCTTGCCCACATGTGCACCCTAAGCGCTGGCCGGGCGTGTATTCCAGATGCTCGAATGTATCGATCACTGCACAAGTATCCAAGCTCACTTGCGCGACTCATTCGGGCTGACCAGCTTTCGCGAGCCGCGTGGCCTGCTGATCATCGGGCGCGCTGCCGAGCTAGAGCAGGACCCGATCAAGGGCAGGCTGCGAGAGCAGTGGAACCGGTTAAGCGGGGGCAAATAAGAAGTGCGAACCTATGGTGCACTTCTTCGAGCGGTCCAGACTCAGGTCGAGCATAACGAGCGCGATAGCGCCGACCGCCCCTGGAAATCCTGTGCAAAGCCTGGATTGTGTTCACTGGAGTGACAGGATCGGGCGCAACTATTCGCCAAGCGGCGTTTCGCCGTTATGGGCAACTTGACCGATTGCACGAAAACCGCAGCAGCAAGCCAAAATCGACAACCCTGGCATTATCAGGGCACACCAATGCTCGTTGGCGTTCCTCGACATCTCGCGTATGCCCCTCCCCCGGGGTCGGCGCAGGGTCCGACCCCGGGGCAACGCGGCTACCGCTCGGTGGCGGTGCTGACGGCAGTCGTGCGAACGGTCCTCGTATGCACGGCGCGCACGATTCCCGGCGGGCGCAGGGGTGGCGCAGCGTCAGCGGGCGCCACCCGCGCCCCGGTCGTCGCCGACGGCCCCGCGGCCGGGAGGCTGAACGTCAGCCCCGCCGCCAGGAGCGCGGCGAGCGCGTCGGCGGGCAGCGGGCGGACGAAGTAGAAGCCCTGGCCGCGCTCGCAGCCCGCCGCGCGCGCCCAGGCGACCTGGTCGGCCGTCTCCAGCCCCTCCGCCGTCACGTCCAGGCCGAGCCCGTGCGCCAGATCGGTCACCGCCTGCACGATCGCCCGGTTCTCCGGCCCCTCCGCGAAGAAGCCGCGGTCGATCTTCAGCGTGTCCAGGGGCAGCTGCCGGAGATACGCCAGCGCGGAGTGGCCCGTGCCGAAGTCGTCGAGGGCGAGGTGGAGCCCCAGCGCCTTGAGCGCCCGCAAGGTGGCCAGCGTCTCGTCGACCCGCTCCATCGCCACCGACTCGGTCACCTCCAGGGTCAGCCGGTCGGCGGGTAACCCGCTCGTCGCAAGGCTCTCCCCCACGTCGCCCGCGAGGCCGGGGTCGCGGAACTGCCGCAGCGAGAGATTCACCGCGAGCGCCGGGGCCGTGTCGGGGTACGTCGCGTGCCAGGCGGCGAGCTGGCGGCAGGCGGTCTCCAGGACCCAGCGCCCGAGCGGCACGATCAGCCCGGCCTCCTCGGCGAGCGGGATGAAGTCGCCCGGCGGGACGAGGCCACGCGTCGGGTGCTCCCAGCGCACCAGCGCCTCCAGGAAGGTCGCGCGCGCGGTCGCCAGCTCCACCACCGGCTGGTAGTACACCCGCAGCTCGCCGCGCGCGGCGGCCCCCGCCAGATCCCGCTCCAGCGCCAGGCGGTCCAGCAGCGCCGCCTGCATCGCCGGGTCGAAGAGGGCGTAGCCCCCCCGCCCGGCGTCCTTAGCGCGGTACAGCGCCACGTCCGCGTCGCGCAGCACGTCCTCGGGGCGCGCGTACGCGGCGGTCGCGAGGACGATGCCGAGGCTCCCGCCGGCGGTGTGCGCTTGCCCGTCCAGGGCGAGCGGCGCGGCGAGGGCCGCGAGGAGCCGCTCCGCCGCCCGCGCCGCCCCGCCCGCGTCGGCCACCCCGGCGAGGAGCACGGCGAACTCATCGCCCCCGAGGCGCGCCAGCGTGTCCCGGTCGCGCAGCGCCCCGCGCAGGCGCGCGGCGACTGCGACGAGGAGGCGGTCCCCCGCGTCGTGCCCGCGGCTGTCGTTGACGTCCTTGAAGCGGTCGAGGTCGAGGAAGAGGACCGCGCCGGGCAGCTCCCCCGCGCGGGCCTGCCCGAGGGCCTGCCCGAGGCGGTCGAGGAAGAGCGCCCGATTCGGCAGGCCCGTGAGCGTGTCGTGGGTCGCCTGGTGCGCCAGCCGCGCCTCCAGCGCGCGCTGGTCGGTCACGTCGAGGACCGTGCCGACCAGCGTCGTCGGCCGCCCGGCGGCGTCGCGCAGGAGCGCGGCGCGCTGGTGGACGACCCGCACCGCCCCGTCCGGGCGCACGAGGCGGTAGTCGAGCGCGACCGGCTCCGCGCCCGCGCGCGCCAGGAAGCGCCTGACCCGCGCGCGGTCGGCGGGGTGCACCGTCGCGAGGAAGCGCTCGGGCGTGGGCACCCAGGCCTGGGGGGCGTACCCGCCGAGGCGGAACGCCTCGTCGGAGCAGCTGAGCGCGCGCGTCGCGTAGTCGAACGCCCAGCTCCCCAGGCCCGCGACCCGCTGCGCCTCGGCCAGGCGTGCCTCGCTCGCCGCCAGCGCCGCCTGCGCCGCCGCGCGCGCGCTCACGTCGCGCAGGATGCCGGTGAAGGCGCGCTCCTCGCCGTCCCGCCAGGCGGCGATGGTCAACTCCAGCGGGAACTCGACCCCGTCCGCGCGCCGCCCGGCCAGGTCGAGGGGGCGGCCGAGCACCCGGGCCGCGCCGGTCGCGAGGTGGCGTGCCAGCCCCCCGGCGTGCGCGTCGCGATAGCTCTCCGGCATGAGCAGGCTGAGCGGCGCGCCGAGCACGTCCGCCGCCGCGTACCCGAAGATCCGCTCGGCCCCGCGATTGAAGGCCCGGATCGTGCCGTCCGCCCCCATCGTCACGATCGCGTCGTGGGCGGTGTCGACGACGGCGCGGTGGCGCGCCTCGCTGGCGCGCAGCGCCGCCTCCGCCGCCTTGCGCGCGGTGATGTCCTCGACCGTGCCCACCGCGTACTCCGGTCGTCCGTGCTCGTCGCGGAGCAGCGAGACGGTGAGGTGTCCCCACATCGCTCGGCCATCCTTACAGATGTAGCGCTTCTCCAACTGGTAGCCGTCCCGTTCCCCCGCCACGAGCCCCCGGTAGCGCGCCAGGTCGACGGCCACGTCGTCCGGATGGGTGATCTGTGCGAACGTCAGCGCGCGTAGCTCGTCCTCGGTGTAGCCCAGGGATTCCTGCAAGGCCCGGTTGGTCTCGACCAGCCGCCCGGTCGGGTCGACCAGGGCGATGCCGATGCCGGCGTCGGCGAAGAGCGCGCGGAAGCGCCGCGCGCTCGCGCGCAGTTCCGCCTCAGCCCGCCGTCGCCCCGTGCTGTCGGCGACGGTCACGACGACCCCGCCGATGACGGTCCCGGCGGCGATCGGCGCGGCGCAGTACTCCACGGGGACGCGCGCGCCATCCCGACCCCGGATCGTCTCGTCCGCCGCGCGGGCGACCGCGCCGGTGCGAAGCACCCCGAGGGGGGGCCAGGTGTCGCGCGGGCAGGGCACGCCGTCGGCATCGTGCGGGGCGCAGAGATCGTGCAGGTCGCGGCCGACCGTCGCGGCGGGAGCCAGGCCGAGGAGGGCCGCCCCGCGCGGATTGGCGAAGGTGCAGCGCCCGTGCGCGTCGGCCGCGAAGACCCCCTCGCCCGCCGCGTCGAGCAGGGCGGCCTGCGCCTCGCCCTGGTGCCAGGATTCGCGCACCAGCGCTCGGTGCGCGAGCTCGGTCATCGCCAGGGCGGCCAGGTCGCGCAGCAGGGCGAGCTCCGACTCGTCCCAGTCGCGCGGGGCGCTATCGATCGCGCAGAAGCTCCCGATGGCCTGCCCGGCGGCATCGATGAGGGGCATGCCCGCATACGCGACCACCCCGAGGTCGGGGATCGCCAGGTTGTCCTTGAGCAGCGGATGGTCGCGGGCGTCGGCGACGACGAGGGGCGCGCCGTTCGCGACGACGTGTCGGCAGAAGGAGTGGGAGAGCGGGGTCTGCCGCGCCGTCGCCCACGGCTCCGGCAGGCCGACCTGCCCGGCGAAGAACTGCCGGTCGGCGTCGACCAGCGAGACGAGCGCGACCGGGACGCCGAGGAGGGCGGTGGCGAGGCGCGCGAGGCGGGCGAACGCCGCCGCCTCGGGCGCGTCGAGGAGGGCGAGTTGGCGCAGGGCGGCGAGGCGGGCGGGGTCGCCCAGGACGGCCGGGCTGGCGTCGTGCATCGCAGACGGATCCTTTCGCGCGGCCCACCCTCGCCGGACGCCGCGTGGCTCCGGGTAGGGCGCGGCCCGAGCCCTGGCGCAGCAAGCGTAGCGCGGTGGTACATGTGTGGGCAATAGGAAAAGGGTCCGGGCGACGCGGGCCATTCGGCTCGCCCGCCGCGCCGCAGTGCGGGCGGCGGGATCCCGGTGTGCTCGGCGCCGATCGGGGCGCATGCGGCTTGTTGCGCGAGCTGCTCTGTGCCGACGGCGTGGGTCGGTTGCGGGGCGCCGTCGGCGGGTCTCAGCGTCGCCGTGTGAGCGCGCGGTTCGTCGCCGCCAGGTCGAAGGCGGCCGGGTCGAACGGGCCGCCGAGCCAGGTCAGCAGTTCCTGGTACTCCTGCCCCTGACCGCGCCGCAGCGTCGCCTGGAGATCCGCGTACCCGCCGATGCCGCCGCAGTCCTCCGGCGGGCAGGCCCCGCCCCCCGCCAGGCACACGGCCCCCTTTGCCTCCGGCTCGCCCCACAGCAGGCGCTCGACGACGATGAGGTGGTCCCAGCCGTCGCCGAAGTCGTATTCGTACTGGATGACCGCGCCGACCGCGGGGGCAACCTGCCCGAGCCGTGCCTGCCGTGTGCTCGCCTGCGGGGGATCGTCGCTGAGGAGTGCCGGGTCGCCGTAGGTCGTGTCGCCGACGACGAACTGGTACAGATGGCTATCGGTCCAGCCCAGCGCGGCCTGGAGCACGCGGTGCAGCTTCGCCAGCGTGATCGTGCGCGGCACCGCGAGGCGCCGCCAGACCAGCGGGTCGCTGTCGATCAGCGTCACGCAGCTGGGGGTGCGTCGGCGGGGACGGGGCCGGAGGTACGACGGAGAGGGGCTTTTCCTCCGGTCCCGCCGACTCAGGCGGCGGGGCACCGACGACGCGCAGCGGCCCGGTCGCTGGCGGCGAGTCGGATGGGGGGAAGTGGCGGAGGGTGGGTGGCCCTGGTGACGCGGGGCCGGGCGCGCCCTCATCGGCGGGTCGGATACCCACGCCGTCGGCGCTCATCGTCGCCCATCGCCCGCCCCGTGGTCCACGACCGTCTCCGGCCCCGCGTCGTCCAGGGTCGGCGGGACCGTCAGGAGGCCGAGTGCGCGCAAGAGCGCGCCCGCCGGGCCGCGCACCAGTTCCGCCATGCGGGTCGGCAGGGCGGGGTCGGGGGGCGGATTGGCACCCCCGTCGTCGAGGTCGCAGCATAGCAACACGTCCTCGACCCACGACCTCGGGACCGGTTCGCAGAGCAGGTAGCGGAGTTGCTCGGGGGTGTCGGGGTACGGGCCGAACGTGCAGCGGGTGTACGACGCGGCGGCCGTCAGGCCCTCGACAAGGGCCGGGTCGAGGTCGGGGTCGGCCGGGTCGTGGCCGGGATCCTCGGCGATCCAGAGCACGTTGCACGGGTCGAAACCGTGGCAAGCGCCGAGCACCGGGGCGACGGCGGGGCCGAGACGCACAAGCCAGGTGGTAAACGGCTCGGCGGTGACGACGACCACCGCCCGATCGTCCGGGCCGCGGTAGCGGCGCAGGCGGTAGGGCCGGTGAAAGCCGGGCCGCTGCGCGTACGTGCCCCGCTCGTCGACGATCTTCAGCATCGCGGTCCCCCTGACTCGGCCCGGGCTCGCGGCGGCCGCAGGGCCGCCGGCGACGTTATCACGGACCTGCACGGGCGGGAGTATACCAGCGCCACCGGCCCCGTCACCGTCCCCCAGCGCTCGGCGCGGGCGGCCCGAGCAGCGCGGCCACCGCCGCGCGATCGAGCCGCGCCCAATGGGGGGGGGCCGAGCGCCGGGCGCAGCGTGCCCCCCAGCCAGGCCGCCCGTATGCGCCACGGGGCGAAGGTCACGCGGTCGTACTCCCCCGGCACCCCGCGCCCCGGCGGGTAGTGCTCGATCCAGACGATCGATTGCCCCTCACCAGCGGGCGCGTCCAGCAGGTGCGGGAAGTGGCGGGCGACGACCTCGGCGGCTAGGTACTCCGCCATGTTCGTCACGGACGACCCCGCGTTGTCATCTAGTTCGGAGGCGACGATCACCGGGCGCTGGTCGGCCTCGCCCGCCGCGGGCGCGTAGATTTCGATGCGGCAGCGGCCGCCATCGCGCCAGCTGCCCCGGTAGTGGTGGATATAGTCGTGGGTCTTCCGCATCGTTATCTCCCTCTGGGGTGCGTGACCCGGCGCGCCGGCGAAGGCGGACGCGGGCACGAGCGTCGCACCCGCGCCCCCCCTTGCGCCCCCCCTTGCGCCCGCTCAGGCCGCGCGGCGACCGCCGGTCCGATACATCGGCGGGACGAACCACCCGTCCGGGGTGTCCGGCGCGAATTCCAGGGTGCAGAGGTAGCTGCCGCCCGGCGTCAGCAGCACCGCCCGCGCCCGGTCCGCGTGGAGATCCTCGTCTAGTTCGAGCAGGTAGCCCCATTCGTTCGCCCAGGCGACGACGAGATCGCCGCCGCTGATCGTGCCCCGGCTGATCGCGCCCGCCGACACCCCGCGCGCCCGCAGGAGCCCGGCGGGGTACCCGGCGATCAGCGCGCACCCGGCGTTCGCCGCCTCATGGTCGGCGCGATACCACATCCGCGCCACGCTGCGGAGCCGCTTCGCCCCGCTGCTAGCCTCTGCGCTCGTCATGGTGTCCTCCGTGCGTGCGCCGTTGCGGGGGCGGGCGGTGCGCCCGCCCCCGGCGACGCGCTCAGTATTCCGACGGCAACAGGAGCAGGGTCGCGGAGCGGTCCGCCTCGGTAATGATCCAGACCCTGGCGGCGGGGTCGTCGCCGACCGGGTAGCTCGACACGAGGCGGAAGCCCGCGCGCAGGCTCAGCGCGTTCTCGCGGGCGTCCTCGGGCGGCACGTCCCCCCAGTCCCCGGCGACGTGGCGGGCGAGGAGCGTGCGCGGGGCGAGCCCGGCGGCGGCGAGCAGGTCGCGCGCGCCGGGGGTGAGACCGATGGAGCCGAGGGGGAAGAGTGCGCGGGCGTCGTTACTCGTCATGGCGGGGCCTCCGTGGGGCGAGCGGGGCGACGGCGCGGGCGGCGTGCATGGGGACCGCGCCCCATCCCGCCAGCAGGGCGGCGACCTCGGGCGGGGACGGTTCCCCGGCCAGCCGCGCCAGGTCGTCCCAGATCGTCGCCAGGGTGAAGGACTGGTGGAGCGGGGCGGGCACCCCGCCCGCCGCCAACTCCGCCACCAGGGACCGCATCAGGTCGCCGATCGTCATCGCATCCTCTCCCTACGCCGCCTCGTCGAACAGGTCGGCCAGCGCCGCTCGCCCCCGTGCTTGCACCGCCGCGACCGACGTCAGGGCCGCGCCCCCGGCGGGGGGCGTCGGCTCCGGCTCCGGGTCGTGGTCGGGGCACGGCGGGTCGAGGGGCATGTACCGTGCGACCGTCGCCAGCGGGGCGATGGTGCCGAACGCCCAGCCCTCCCGCTCCGCCCGGCGCACGACCGCGCCGAGGTGCTTGCAGACGCCGGTGTAGAAGTAGCCGGGGCAGCTGCACGCCCAGCCGACCGGGGTGCGGGCGATGGTATAGGTCGTGCCGGGTTCGGAGCGGGCGAGGGTGCAGTAGCGGCGGGCCTCCACGATGACGGCGACGCGGACGCCGCAACAACGGGCGCGGGCGCGGGCCTCGATCGCCCTGGCTTCCTGGGGTTTGGCGAACTCGCGGACCATGCTACAATTCCTGTTCTGGGGCCTCGGCCCCGGTATCCTGGTGGCCTCACGGGCTCTGCTTGTCGGCGTTCCCGTGGGGCCTTTCGACACCCTCATTATACATCCTAGCGTGTATCTTGTCAAGCGTTTTTGTTGCTGTAGCTGGGAAAGGTGCCCTGTTGCGCGTTACACGCTAGCGCGTTATCATGGTGGTCAGCTATGCGCGAGGCTGCGGTGCGGGGGGAAACGATGCCGGGAACGATACTCACCGTCAGCGAGGCGGCGCGGGTACTGGAGATGGACCCGAGCGCGGTCCGCCGCGCCATCCTCCAGGGCCGCCTGCCGGCGACGAAGTTCGGGCGCGACTGGTCGATCCATGCCACGGATGTGGCCGCGTACAAGCAGCGCCCGCACCGTGGGGGCCGCCCCCGCCGCGCGATCGCCGTGGTTCGGGATGATTGAGACCGCCCCTACCGGTGGTGAGCCCGAGCGAGCCCTCTCGTGATCGCGGCCCGCAGGCCGCACCATCGATCCTGAGGTAGGCGACCGAGTGCCCCCGCCGCACACCCTACCGTCTGGAGCCGCCGTCGCTTCGCCCTCTGCCGGGAATACAGCGGCCGGGGCCTCGCCCGGTCAAGGGTGCCATCCCGCAGGGACGCACAGCGCAGCGGAGCGCCCTTGACCGGGTGGGGTGGCCGCTATGCTCAGAGAGGAGGGCAAGCACGGGACACCACCGCGGTGGCGCAGCCCGCAGGCGGAGCGACCGCACCGCGAGCAGGGTGGCGGGGCGGGGCGACCAAAGCGCGACGGTCGCAGCCGCAGCGGAGGCCGTGGCGTGCAGGGCGGGTGGTGGGTGGATGGCGAGGAGGCGTCCGGCTATGCCCTCGCGGCAGACCTGGAAAGCATCGACACCGACCCGCTGCCCACGCACTGGCGACCACTGCCGGATAACTGCGCGCCCGTCTATTGGTGCGTCGCACAGGCGATCCGGGACACCGGCCTGACGATCTTCGCGCGGCCGTTGCGCCCGGGACGGCAAGGCACCGCGACGAGCCGCTCACCCAATTCCAGGTCGCCTACGCCCCCCGGTAATCGCCATTTCAAGGCGGTCACGCTGCTGCGGACCTATCCGACGCCGTTCCGCGCCCCGCAACCGCTGCTCTTCCCACTCGATGACGCGCAGTGGTTGAAGGCGCGGCGCGTCCTGGTCTATGCGCCGCGCCGCACCCGCCGCGAAGTCGCGTCGACGCAATTGCCGCTCTGCCCACCCGAGGTACTGGACGCATTACCCACATCGGCCCTGCTCTCACAGCTTGCCGATACTATCCACGTCAAATCCCTCGAGCGAATCGTAGTGCATACGACTATCAAACCATCGAATATGCTGAGCTTTGCGCCTCGCCAAGCGATGGCAGAGCATATCGATGCTATCTACTCCGATCGGCTTGAGTAATCGCTCTGCGTATCGTCGCTGTACCGCCTCGACCAGATAACGCGGCAGGTTATACATGTTGCTCGTGCTGAAAGGATCCCAATTGCTCTGATCGTCACCGTGGTTTGATCGTAAAAAGAGGAGCAGATCGGCATCCATGAATTGTTGCAGCGGCACAACCCGCCCCAGTTCCCCTTCGCTATGACGCTCGGCTAGCAGCTTCCCGTGGAGCGTCATGAAATTTAGTTTGAGCCGCCGATTCCGGTGCTCCAAGAGCGCAATATGGTCATTGGCGTAATCGAATGACCGCGTTTGTTGGATTCTCCTGGCATGATCCTGGATGTAGAAACTCTCGTTCAGCAGGTCACCGATCAATAGTTCATCTGGGTTTTCGGCAGTTAAGGCAGGATTGAGCGCATCGAGTTGCTCGATCAACCACGTCATATAGCGCCGAGCGAGCAGGACGTGGTTCGCCCGCCCGTGCTCAATTGACTCTCGCGCTTCTTCCCCAGGCGAGATCGGAAGAGGGATTTGCTGAGTACGTTGCACAGCTAGCTCCTCAAAAATGGCGCGCAGCGCAGTGGTCAATTGCGCTTCTAACGATCGGCGCACTGGCGCGCGTTCTGTGTCTGCTTCCATGGCAGAATAGGTAAGGGCGCGCTTGATACGCAGGTCGAAGGGGAGCTGCTCGACCGGGCCGAACGCCTGATTCATGACCATGATGATACGTCTCGAGCCAAGCACGCTCAGAGCATACCCCAGCTCGATGAGCACATTGGGATTGGGAGTCGGCTTTTGTGCCTGCTGATTGATGAGTGAGACGTCGCACACGAAGACTTGCGCGTTGGCTATCTTCTCGAAGATGGTAGCGCCGATATCGGGAATCCCGGGGACGCCTGCTGTATCCCGGTCAATAACCGGCTCGATTTGGAGCGTTTCATCGTTTCGAAGGGCTTTGGCGGCGGTTTCGAGCGCGGCTCCTATTAGCCCTCTATTGGTGGCATTAGGCAGATCGGATTGCCATGAATAAAAAACCGTATCGCTCATAGCACTGCTTCTCCCTGATGTGCCATCTCGCCGTGGCGCTTCTTACGAGATCTTCAACAGTATCTTGAGCCGCGCCTCGACATGTGCCTTGCCGGCGTAATTCTTGGGGAAGTTATCGACCGAGTGGATGGCCCGGTGCAGGGTCGGGCTGATCCAGTTGATCGCCTGGTGAATGTCGTTGTGCTCGCGGACAAGGTTCGGGCGGTGCCAGATGGCCTCATGGTGGAAGACACGGTTGCGCAACTCCCTGATCGCGGTGAGGCGGGCATAGATAATTTTGCGACTGGTCGAGACATTAGAGAACGCGGCTCGCAAGAGGGCATACCTGTTCGGGCTCCAGAGCGGCTGCTCATACGAGCCACCGAGGAGACCAGTCCAGAAGCCAAAGTTCAGCTCGGCCACGAGCTTCCCCGCCGTCACCGGCGGATTCTTCGCCACCGCTGCGTAGGCCTTATTGAATTCGTTTGTGTGCCAAGTGCCCAGAAGTCCGGGTTGTTGGAACCACATATCGGTGCCGTGCACGTTCGTTAGACCCGTGTGGATAGTGTTTCGCAGAGCCAGCTCAATGCCGTGGAGGGAAGAGACCAAGCCCTCGGCGAGGTCAATATTCCAGAAGTAATTGGTGAGCATCTCGAGGTCGCTGGCCCCAGGGGGACGATAAGCCTCCAAACGTACCTGGGAAAGAGGAAGGTACAAATCGGAGACCATCTGCGCGACCAAGAGCGTACTCCTATGTTCACCTGCACACAGTATTTTGCCTGTACGTACATTCTTGACACATAGCCATATTAGAAGTATTCTTCAACACGTACACCCCGGGTTTCCTCTCACTCCTTCGGGAGCGATGATCCCGGGGTAAGATTTTAACCCGACAAACGCTGCATCCAAGGGCTTTCCTTTGCCCCAAAAATACACAGCCTTACCCTCTAATTACAGCGTACGAACTCGACTTATGCAAGCTTATTTAGAGAATTCTTAGTTGACCCCTAGCATAGCCCGGAATTCGTGCTGAACTTTAATGCGGGCTTGGCTCATGCGATTATGCTGATCATTCCAAATGGTGACGGCTTTGCGGACGTTAGCCTCAAACTGCTCCTGCTCCTCGTCGCCTCGCCCTCGACAGGACAGATGGGAGCACCGGCTACGGCGCGCTGTCCAGGGGATTTAGGGGATGTGTGGAGAAATGTCGCCCAACCCTATTGACAAGACGGCAAGACCATAGTACAGTACGTACATCAGGGACGCACGGGTGCTCCCGCTGCCGAAACCCTCTCGGGGGCCACGCGAACGGGATGCCGGCGAACCAGTCGGATAGCTCTTTCGAGAGTGGGACGACGACAGCGCAGGCGCAGCGCCGCAAGGCGTTGGACATGCGGGCGAAGCTGAACGATCGAGTGCCGAGGGCCTTTCGGGGTTGTCGGCATTCGTCGTTTAACAACGGTTGTGCTAGGGGAGGCGGGCGCTGGTACGGAGCCCGTTCAGCATCTCAGCGCCGAGCGCAAGCATTTCGCGCGGTCATGCCGACCCACTGCGACTCACCCCCGATCACGCCGGTAGGGGAAATGGAGCGCCTCGACCGCCTTCCGCTTGACCGCCTCGCCGCGCCGGTCGTACCGTGCCGTCGTCGTCACGCTGGCGTGCCCGGCCAGCTGCTGCACCGTCGCGAGGTCGATCCCGGCGTCGAGCAGGTCCCCGACGAAGGTGCGGCGGAAGTCATGCGGCGACAGCTTCGCCACGCCCGCCTCGCGCTGGCGCTTCGCCAGGACGTTGTAGACGGCGTGGCTCGTCATCCCGGTGCCGACGATGGTGTGGTGGCGGGTGATCGCCAGGAAGAGGCCGCCCGGCCGGTCCCCGCGCACCCCCAGCCAGGCGTCGAGCGCCGCGGCGGCCGCGCCGACGAGCGGGACGAGCCGCTCCTTGTCGCCCTTGCCGTGGCGGATGCGCAGCGTCGGCGGCTCGGGCGTCCAGTCGGCCACGTCGAGCCCGGCCAGCTCCGACCGCCGGATGCCCCCGATGTACAACACTGCGAAGATCGCCGCGTCGCGCCCGCCCGCCGGGGACGAGTCGGCGGCGCAGGCGGCCACCAGCGCCCCCAGCTCCCCGGCCAGCACCGCGCGCCCGGCAGGGAGCCGGGAACCCCGCGCCGCCTTCACATCCCGGATCCGGTCGTGCTCCTCGGCGGTCATGAGGCCGAGGTTGCGGGCGTAGCGGGCGATCCCGCGGAAGGCGGCCAGGGTCAGGTTGACGGTCGCCGGCGCGCGGCCCGCCGCGAGGAGGCGCTGGCGGATGGCGTCGACGTGCTGGAAGCGCAGCTCGTGCCAGCTGACCTGCGCATACGGCACGTCGAGGAGCGCCGCGACCGCACGCAGCCGCTCCACCATCGTCGCCCGCCCCTTCGGCGACAAGCTCGCGAGATACGCGGCGGTCGGGTCGGTGTGCGGCGCAGGGACAGCAGCCACCGCCGACAGCGCCCGCGACCCGCCTTCACGCAGCTCGACCGCGCTCGCCTCATCGTCCATCCCCACCCCTCCCTAGCATTATGTCGAATCTCCATCGTGCTCCCTCAGCCTTTCTGGCTCAACCTAAGGCCACTTAGGGTAAGCCAGGACGGGGCCGCCGTCAAGGAGGCGACGACTCGCCGTTGGTCCCCCGACGGCGACGGTCGCGGGGGCCAGGCCGGGACACGGCGCGACGACCACCGCGACGCGTGCGGGGTATGGTGACGAACCGGCCGACCGTGAGGAGCAGGCGGAAGGTGGCGGGCGGCGGGCGCGACGATGGCCGGGGAAGCCCGCGCGACCGGGAAACCGGCGGGGGCGCAGAAATCGCCGCATCGTCGCGCCGTTAACCTGGGCGTGGTATCCTGCTGTATCACCAGCGGTACTATGCGACACCGGAGCCGCTTAACAACCGTCGCGCCGACGCTGTTGGGGCAACCCTATCGCGAGGTGGGCGCGCAACGCCGTGGATCTCGGGGCCGCCGAGACGGCCTGGCTGCCAGCACCTCCCTCCGCCCCGCCCGCCGACGCCGATAGGATATAGGATGGACCGTGCCGGACGTGGCCGCACGCAGCAAAAAGGATCACCGATGGACGATCTGCGACTGCCGCCGAGGTTCGGGGATGATGAAGAGCTGGAGAAGCCGAGCGTGGCCCGCATGTACGACTACATGCTCGGTGGCTTCCAGAATGCCGCCGTCGATCGTGCGGCCGTCCGGCGCGCGCAGGCCATCTACCCCGACATCGCGTTCGTCGCGCGCGCCAACCGCGCCTTCCTGCGTCGCGCCGTCACCTTCCTGCTCGACCGGGGCATCGACCAGTTCATCGACCTGGGCAGCGGCATCCCCACCGCCGGGAACACCCACGAGGTCGCCCAGCGCCGCGACCTCGCCGCCCGCGTCCTCTACGTGGACGTCGACCCGATCGCGGTGGACCACAGCACCGCGCTACTGGCCGACAACCCCCACGCCGCCGCGCTCCAGGCCGACGCCCGCGACCCGGCGGCGATCCTCGCCCACCCCACGACGCGACGCCTGCTCGATCGCGACCGCCCGATCGGGGTGTTACTGCTGACGCTGCTGCACTTCGTCCCCGACGACGGCGAGGCGTACGGGCTGGTGGCGACCCTGCGCGCGGCGCTGCCGCCGGGCAGCTACCTGGCGCTCTCCCACGCCAACTACGAGGCGGTCCCGGCGGCGATCCTGGCGCAGCTCAAGCACCTCTACGGCGGGACCAGCAACCCGGCGAAGGAGCGGTCGCGCGCCGAGATCGCGCGCTTCTTCGTGGGGCTGGAGCTGGCGGAGCCGGGGCTCGTCTACGCCCCGCGCTGGTACTCGGACGATCCCGACGACCCCTTCCTCGACGCGCCGGGGCGGTCGCTCAGCCTCGTCGGCGTCGCCCGCAAGCCGTGAGGGGCAGGCATGGATACGGAGGGACGCGCCGCCCTGCGCCGACGGCTGCACGCGCGGCGCGAGGCGATCGCCGGGGAGTGGCGCAGGGCGCTCGCCCGCACCGCCTTCTCCCCGGCGGACTCGGCCGCGGTCGCGGGCGAGCTGGCACGGCTGGCGGACGAGGCGGGCGAATTGCTGGTCGCCGAGGCGCTGATCCCCGAGCGGGCGCAGGATCTCGGGGCCGCCGTCGTGGCCCTGGGCTACGCCGCGCCCGAGGCGCTGCGCGGCACCCTACAGACCCTCGGACGCGAGCTGATCGCCGACCTGCCCGCCGACCAACTCGCCGCGCTCCACCCCCGCCTGACGGCGCTGCTGCGCGAGGTGGCGGTCGGCTTCTGCGCGACGCAGCGGGACACGATCCTCGCCGACCAGGAGGCCGAACGCCGGGGGCAACTGACCGAGCGGCGACGGGTCGAGGCCGCGCTGCGGGCGAGTGAGGCACAACTCCGCGCGGTGGTGGGCGGCCTCCCGATCGCGCTCCTTGCGCTTGATTGCCAGGGGGTTGTCACGCTGGCCGACGGCACGGGGCTGGCGGCGCTCGGGCTGACGCGCGAGGAGGCGGTCGGGCGGTCGGCCTTCGAGCTCTTCGCCACGGTACCGATCCTGGTGCAGAACCTGCGCCATGCCTTGGCAGGGGAGGAGCGCACGGTCGTCGTGACGCTCGGCGCGCTGGTGATCGAGGTGCGGCACACGCCCCTGCACGGCGAGGGGGGCGCGATCGTCGGAGCCCTCGGCGTCGCCCTCGACATCACCGCGCACCAGCGGGCCGAAGAGCGCCTGCGGGCCATCCTCCGCCACGCCCCGATCGTCCTCTTCGCGCTCGATCGCCACGGCACCGTCACCCTCTCTGCGGGGCGGGGGCTCGCCGCCCTGCATCGCCGCCCGGGCGATGCACCGGTCGGGCGCTCGATCTTCGAGGTGTACCGCGACGCACCGACGGTGCTGGACCACGCCCGCCGCGCCCTCGGCGGCGAGGCGTTCACCGCGCGCGCGGTCGTCGGCGACGCGACCTACGAGACCTACTACCTCCCCCTGCGCGCCGCCAACGGCACCCCCACCGGCGTGCTCGGCGTCGGGACCGACATCAGCGCGCGGGCGCGGGCGGAGCGGGCGCTGCGCCGCCGGGAGGCCCGGCTATCGGCGACCGAGGAGGCGCTGCTGCCGCTGCTGGCACGCGCCGACCTCATGACCTACCGGCAGGTCGGTGCCCCCCTCGGCCTCGACCCCGAGCGGGTGCGCGACCTGGTGAAGAGCCTTGCGGCCAAGCTGGGGGTGGAGAGCGCGCGCGCGGCCGTCGTCGCCGCGCTCCGCCAGCGTGACCTCCTCTAGCTATCCCCTGCCTGCCCCCTCCGGGTGAACGTTCACCCGCGCTCCGGGGTCGACGGCACCCGCACTCCGGGATTGCTTTCCCCCGGACTGCGTCGCTACGCTGCCCATAGCGGCTTAGTGAACCCCAGGTTTCCTCAGCAACTCCACCGGCGGAGTGAGGACGACTTACAGTATGAAGGGAGAAGCATGGCAAAGCACGTCGCGCAATTGGTGGGTGGAATATCACCTGCCTGGGAGGGGGGACATATGGGGTAGCTTCCTCGCCAACCTCGGTCTTCGGAACAGCGGACGTAGGCAACGACACAGGACGCATGCGGGGATGGCGGAGCAGTACCCCCATTGGTCGATGGGATAGCAGCCGTCTCCCGCTGAGGAGGATTCGATGGACATTTCCTTCCGCGACCGCCTCACGAAGCTGGCCCTCGCCGCCCTCCTTACCCTCGGGCTCGTGAGTTGGCAACTTCACCACGCCCCCGCCGCCGCTGCGGCGGGCTTTAATACGAACACGCAGGGGGATTGTGCGTCGGGGTATCCGCGGGGTTCCTCGTGGCTCAATTGGTCAGGCTATTTCATTGCGAGTTGGGGCGACACCACTTATATGAATTTGACGTTCTACAGTTCGAGCGGACCGGTTGTTGTCTCTGCCCCTCCAGGAGCGACTGATCAAGGTGTCAACGGTAACGCGCTCCAAGATACCAGTGCGGGGTATCAAGCAGGGCTATGGGGTGCACGAGGCGGGTATCACTACGCCAGTTTCTACAATGGCAACTGGGATCCCGACTTCAACTTCTGGTGCTGAGCGCCGCACGGCCGTCCATGAGTCGCTATTCGCCCCCGTCGGGCGAGGCAGAAAGGGAGGTTATCGTGCAACACCGACTACGCGTCCTCAGTCCCTTCGCGGTGGTAGGCGTGCTGATCGCCATCGCACTCGCCTTCATGGCAGCTGGCAATTCGGCATCGCCGACGCCGGTCCCGCCGACCCGTCTCGGCGTGTTCACCGTACGCCTTCCCGAATCGCCGCACTACCATAATGAAGGGGACACGCTCTTCATCCCCCAACTCATCCAAGCTGATACGAAACAGTATGTTGCGCACCCGCTCAATCAGTCGGTTACCCATCCCAGTGGACAGCCCGTCGCGCAGCTACGGACATTGCCTGCGGGCACGCAGGCTATCCACACGGTTCTCACCTCCCCGCAGGCGGCCAAGCCGGGGGTATTGCAGTTCCAGCATCTAAGCAGTGTCCGCTACACCGTCGGCGACCACACCGTCATCGTAACCGTACACCGTCCGAGCCAAGCGGTGACCCAGAAAACGCTGCTCCTTGGGAAACAGACAGTCCACCTAGCGGATGGTAGCCCGGCATGGCTGACCACCGACCAAGCCCCCCTTTACGCGGGGGCACCAACCACGCAGCTCGTACTTGTCCACGATGATCTAGTCATCGCCATTGCTAGCGATCTTGCTTCCGAGCAGATCGAGGCGCTCGCCGCACTTGTAACCGTCACACCTTGATCACAGTTATCAGGACTCCAGGTGCGCCGCGAGGCCGGTGACTGCCGCCATCGTCATGCCAGCGGTCGTCATCCTCACGGTGGCGGCCGCTGGCGTTAAAGTTACAAGGGTACAGCTACGCTCGGCCACGACTTCGGTGACGCGGGCGTGTACTTGGAATGGCTACGAGATTGGTTAGATACGAGGGCAGTTGCCGCCTGACCAAGCCTTTTCGCGCTCACCCGAGACGTTATTCCCCTGCCGCGCTGACGACACGCCGGTGTCACACATTATGCGGCGAGGCGTGGACACGCCTCGCCGTATGACGCGCAACGCCGACGTGCAGGCCCGGTGGCAGCAACGCAGCAACACGGGCTACGATGACAGCGCCTCGGTCGGATCCCCAGGCGGCAGCGAGAGTTGTGCAATCGCGGAGCGATGCGGACGTCGCCGGGCCGCATACACTGTCACGCGGAAGGCTTTGCGCCACTGGTCGTCGTCGAGTGGGAAGAGCCACGGCTGGGGCGAGCGGAACGGCGTCGCGTAGGTCCGCAGCAGCGTGACCGCTTTGAAGAGGCGCTTGCCGGGGGTGTAGGCGACCTGGAACTGCGCGAGCGGCTCGTCGCGGTGCTCGACGGTGAGTTGCGGGCCGTACAGCCACAGGCCCACCGGCTGCCCCGCCAGGCCCCGCTCCCCGTACACCTTCCAATGCCGGAAGCGGGCGTAGCCACGGGCGTCGAGGACGCGCCCGAAGCGCAGGGTGTAGAAGACGCGGTGGAGATCGACCTCGCCGACGGGCCGCGCCACGATGCGGTCCAGCACCTCGGCGGGGGTGCGCCGACCATCCTCGCGCCGCCGATGCGCCCAATGCGACTGCCCGTTGAAATCATCCACCCAGCCCTCGTGGACGCGTAGCAACTCCTCCCAGCTCGTCGCCGCAGCGAACCCGTGGTCGGCCATCCGCATCTGGGCGCCGAAGTTGGCCTCGATGAGGTTCTGCCAGGGTTGTCGCCGGGCGATCTCTTTCTTGCTGATGCCGAGGCTGGCGTAGATGCACCGGGCGTGGGCGGCGAGGAAGACCCCGCCGCTGTCGGTCACCAGGGACTCCGGCGCCCCATGCTGGCGGATCGCCGCGTAGAACGCCAGGAGCACCGCGCCGAGATCCTGGCTGCGCGAGAGGAGGCTGGCGAGGATCGCGCGCGAGTAATTGTCGAGCAGGGTGATGGTATAGACCTTGAAGTCGCCGAGGTGGTGGTCGACGTAGCGGATGTCCAGGCTCCAGTACTCGTGGGGCCGGGTGGCGCTGAAGGGGAAGGGCTTCGGCTCGCGCGGCGGCGCCTCCGGTCGCTTGACGCCGTAGAGCGCCCGATTCTTGGCGAGGATGCGCCCGCAGGTGCGCGGGCTGAGGTAGATGCCCTGCTGCCGGAGGGCCGCGTGGATGCGGAACTCGCCCAGGCGCGGGTTCTCCTGCAGCTCCTTCACGGTGGCGATCGCCCGAAGCGTCACCCGCCGCGGCCCGTCCGTGCGGGCGTGCGACCGGTCGTCCAGCCCCGCCACACCGTCCGCGAACCACCGCCGTAAGGTGCGATAGACGGTGCGCTTGCCGGCCTGGAGATAGGCGGCGATGCTCTTCACCGCCCACCCCTCGCTGTGGAGTCGGACGATGGCGAGGCGCCGCTCCGCCGGGTCGGCGATCGCGTGGAACGGCAGGAAGCGGCGTGCCGTCGGTGCCGCTGGCGGGTCCTCGGCCAGGATGCGCCTGACCGTGTGCGGGCTGGGCCGGTGGCCGAAGCGCACCGCGCAGATGTCGGCGATCTCGCTGGCGTGGAACGGCGCGTGCTCCCCCTTCAGGTCGCGGATCCCCTGGCGGATCTTCTCCGGCAGGCGGCGATGCTTCTCGACCTTCGGCGGCGGGGACAGGCTGGCCATGCCCTCCGCGTCGAAGCGAGCCGCGCGGCGGTAGATGGTGCGCTCGGCGGTGGCGGTCTCGCTCGCGCGCTCGGCGGGCGACCGGCCGAAGAGGACCACCGGCCGCAGCAACTCGTAGGCGCGCTGCTCAGGGAAAGACGTCAGGAGTTGCAGTTGTTGCCAATCGTCCAGCAGCTCGATGCGTTGGCGCTTGCTCGGCGGCATGTCCTTGCCCGTTGTGACCCTGACGCGACGGCCGATACCGCCACGTTCCGGAGAAGCGGCCGTCCAGAGCGGTGCTATATCATCATCGAGCGGATCGCGAGCGCGTCTGTTCTTCGGCCGCTGCCTCGGCGGTGTTACCGCGTCGGCGGCAACCTGCCCCGCCAAGACGCACGCGCAGCCCGGTGACAAGCGTGACGCTCAGCAGCACGAGGGCAAGTCCCACCATCGTGCCGGTCCCGACAGCTTCGCCAAGGAAGAGCGCCCCCCACAGTAGGCCGAAGGCCGGGACCAGGAACGTGACGCTCAAGGTGTTGGTCGGGCCGACGCGCGCGATGAGAGCAAAGTACAGCAGGTAGCCGAGCGCGGTGGAGAGGAGTGCCAGGGCGGCGACGGCCAGCGCCACGGCGGGTGCCGGTCGCGCGGGTGGCAAGGTGAACGCCGCCGGGGTCAGCAGGAGCAAGCCAGCCGCGAGCTGCTGCCCGATCGCCAGCGTCAGGGGCGGCGTCGCGCGGAAGCGCTCGGCGGCGTAGACCCCGCCGAGCGCATAGCACAGCGCGGCCAGCAGCGACGCGCCCACCGCCAGGACGGTTCGCCCGTCGAGCGTGAGCGGGCTCCAGCCGACCAGCACCGCCACGCCGAGCACGCCGAGGGCGAGGCCGATGCGCTTCCCACGGGGCAGCGGCTCCCCGGTCCAGCGGGTCGCGATCACGGCCGCGAATAAGGGCGTCGTGGCGTTGAGGATCGCCGCCAACGACGCCGACAGCCGCAGCTCCGCCGCGGCGATCAGTGTGAAGGGGAGCGCCGCGTTGAGCGCCCCCAGGGCGAGGAAGTCGCGCCAGCGCGCGCGGAGCGCTGGCCGGTGCCCGGCGATGTGCGCGTAGGCGAGGAGGGCGACGCCGGCGAGCAGGACGCGGGCCGCGATCAGCGCGAACGGCCCCAGGACAGGCGCTGCCACCCGTATGAAGAGGAACGAGCCGCCCCAGAGCGCGGCGAGCACCACCAGCATCCCGATTTCGCGCGCTCGCATCGCCCCTCCTCGGGCTGTCAGCCCGCTCTACACCACTCGCCGCTTGCACCAGGATAGGGCGAACGCTATCATCAATCAACGGAATGGGAGTCATGTTTCACATGAGCGACACGCATATAACACCGACGCAACTCCGGGCGTTCGTGGCGGTGATCGAGGCGGGAAGCTTCACGGCGGCGGCCACGGCCTTAGAGCTGACGCAATCGGGCATCAGCCACGCCATCGCCGGTCTCGAGGCGGCCCTGGGAACGACCCTGTTGGAGCGCGACCGCCGAGGGGTCGCGCTGACCGAGGCCGGCGCCCGCGCGCTCGGCGAGGCGCGGGCGGCCCTCTATCATCTCGAGCAACTGCGCCTCGGGGCGACGGCCCCAGGCGAGGTGCGGGGCCGACTGCGCCTCGGCCTCTTCCCCAGCGTCGCCGCACGCCTGCTGCCGCCGGTCATCGGCGCCTTCGCACGGTGCCACCCCGGGGTGGAGTTGGTCCTGCGGGAGGGTACCGACGACGAGGTGCGCGAGTGGCTGCGCACCAGCCGCATCGACATCGGGGTCGTCACCCTGCCCCAGTCAGGGCTGACGACGGTCCCCCTGGCGCGCGACGCGTTGCTGGCCGTCGTCCCGGCCGCCCATCCCCTTGCGGGTGCTGACGCCATCGACGTGGCCCGGCTGGCGACGGAGCCGTTCATCATGTCCGCCGGCGGCTGCGAGCCCCTGATCCGCAACATCTTCGCGCTAGCGGGGGTGGCACCGCAGGTCCGGTTCGCGATCCGCGATGTGGGAACGATCCTGGCCTTGGTGCGCGAGGGGCTCGGCGTCACCATCGCCCCGGCCCTGACCTTGCCGCCCACACTCGATGGCCTCGGCGTGCTCGGCCTCGATCCCCCCGCAGAGCGGCACCTGGCCCTCGCACTGCGCGAACTCGACCGCACGACCCCGGCGGTAGTCGCCTTCATCGACGTTGTCCGGGAACGCGTCGCTGCCTCCGCGCGCCACGGTGTGCGAGAAGTTGCAGGGCAATTGGTAACCACACGGGAGATCGACAGCAAGCGGCGACAACTTTAGCGCGTAAACTGCGAGGTGGCGGTCGTTTTCCTGCCAGAGGGGCTACACGTATCGGGAGCCCATCATACGGCGAGGCGTCTCCGCCTCCGACAGGTCGAGGAAATAGCGGCAGGCGATCACGCGCCGGTCGTCCTCGCGGAGGTCGCGGAGCGCCGCGAGCAGAGTCGCCCGCTCCTCCGCGATCAGGGCGGTCATCTCGGCGGAGGGGGCCGTCTCCCCCCCGGGGCGGTCACCGGTCACACGCAACACCAGCCCCGCGCGGCGCGCGGCCGCCTTGCGGCGGTTGCGCGCCGCGTTGGCAACGATTTGCAGGAGCCAGGGGCGGAGCGGTGCCCCCCGGTGGAAGCGCCCCAGCGCATAATAGGCCTGCACGAACGCATCCTGCGCGGCATCCTCGGCGTCGGCCGCCCCGCCGAGGATCAGATAGGCCGTGCGAAAGGCGAGCGCCTCATAGCGCCGTACCAACGGCATTGTCAACTTGAGCACGCGATGAACAGCGCAGTCGGCGCGCCGGCGTGTTGCGGCGCTGGGCCGTGGTGGCTCAGGCCATCGCCGGGGTGCCGGTGACCGCCCGCCAGGTGGCGAACCGTTCATCACGGGTCTCGCGGTACTCGGCGGGAGAGCGTGCGTTCCAGATCGGCGAGCGAGATGCTCATGTCGTCCTCATGTTGCTGTGTACGTACATAGTCTTGACACCATGATAGCATTCGCCGTATACTTGCGTCAGCGTAATTCCCCAGGCTTCTGCCCCCGTCGAAAGGCGGCGATCAGCAGCACCTGGGGTCTTTTTTTTAATCATTACGCGGCCCGGATAAACACACTCCCCCTGTTCTGCTCGTCCCATACTTGACGTAGCGCGCGCATCCCCTAGAATTGACGGCAACACTTGTTGTCTCTTGTACCGTGCCATACATGCATCACGCCGGGGGATACTATGGGGGGGTCCACGCGACCATCGACCGGTGGCCCCGGGGGGCCTGAGTCGGATGACTGCGCGAAGCTGCGCCTCCAGACGACCCTCGCCTCCCCGTGCGCGAGGTGCTGGGGCGGCTGGCGGTCGGGTCGAAGCTGGACGTGCGGCCTCAGGGAAACTGGCCGTGGCGATCACCGGGGCGGGCTTGGTGCGGCTACTCGGCTGCCTCGACGAGGGCTATCGCTATCTAGAGGCGGAGCAAGATGGCCCCACAGCCATGCCCGCCGCCGCCTCGTCGTGACCCGCTGTGGGGAGAGGTGACGGGACGCCAAGCACGCTAGTACAGCGCGGCATAGATAACCCTATGGTTTCTTGGCGGAAAAAGCGCGTTACAGCGCCACAAAAACCATTGGGACACTTCGACCACGTTGTACTAGATGTAGGACAACCAAGCCATGATCCGCTTGAGGTTGATGAAAGACTGGTTCGACTGGGTCGACGCGGAGCGGCGCAGCCCGATCGCGGAGCGGCTTGCCGCACCCTGGTTTGCGCCGGGGGCGGAGGCCGTCGTGCGCTGCGGACGGGCCAGCTCCAACATCGTCTGCCGCGTCAGCGCCGGCGGGCAGACGTATTACCTCCGCTGCAACCACGAGGGTGAGCGCTCCGGTGACGACTATGCCGCCGAAATGGCGTTCGTGGAGCACTTGGCCGCGCAGGGCGTGCGGGTGGCCCGGCCTGTGCCGTCACAAGCAGGCGCGCTTGTCGAGCGGGTGCCGACGCCGCTGGGGATCTTTCAGGTCGTGCTCTTGGAGGCCGCGGGGGGCGTGGAGCGGGCCCTCATGGAGATGGATGAGCCGTCCTTAGCGGCGTGGGGCCGGACGCTAGCCGGCCTGCACGCGGCCGCCGAAGGGTACGCGGGCTGCGGACGGCCCACGTGGCGGGAGCACCTACAGTTCGCGAAGGGGCAGATTCCCGTCACGGAAGAGGCCGCCCACGGCGAGTTGAGGGTCGTCACACAGGCGTTGAGCGCCTTGCCGGCCGATGCCACCTGCTTCGGCCTGATCCACTTCGACCTGGAGGCGGATAACATGCGCTGGCAGGACGGCGTGCCCACGCTCTTCGACTGCGACGATTGTGCCCACTACTGGTTTGCCGCGGATATCGCCTATGTGCTGCGCGACTTGTATGAGGATCGGATTGAGCGCATCGATCTGGTCGACCGGCGCTTGGGTGCCTTCGTGGCGGGGTATCGCGCGGTGCGTCCCTTGCCTGAGCGCGACCTGCACCTCCTGCCGCTGTTCATGCGGGCGCACAATCTGTACTGGTTCGCCCGCTTGCACCGGTCGGTCGCGGAGGGCATGGTGCCGGGGGAACCGCCCTGGACAACGGATCTGCGCGCAACCCTCGCGAGTACCAGGCCCTGGGCTAGAGAACGTGCAACCAGGGGCAAAGTAACGCCGCGCTAGACCGGGAAGCGCCCGATCACCTCCTCGTAGAGCGC
>JAABUS010003193.1_pt1 | contig 27487 bp, 22 predicted proteins | sample 5560161 | NCBI WGS metagenome assembly JAABUS01 (sample SAMN10711885, study PRJNA513376) | rock metagenome | isolation source: Antarctica rocks | place: Antarctica: Victoria Land, Trio Nunatak nord | collected 2016-01-04
GCCGTCGGTGCCGAAGTCGTACAGATCGACCCCGTCCCGGTAAAAGGCGTACTCCAGATGCTCCAAGGTCAGGGCGTAGTTGAGCACGTCAACATCACTGCCGAAGCCGGCCACCGGACTGGCGGCAGGCGTGCCGTCCTGCGCCTGGCTCAGCACGGGCATCGCCGCTAGCAGGGCCAGGGCGCCTCCGCCGGCCACCGCGCTTCCGACCACCCGTCGCCGGCTCAGCCGCGCCTCGCCGCTCGTCACCCATCGCTCCATGTTCCGCTCCATCAGATCCCTCCATACACAGGGAGAGCTCAGAGCGCGGAGCACCGTTGCTCCTTCTGGCTCTCCTCTTTCAGATACGCCGGTGGGCCGGGAGCCCTACCGCATACGGTCGTTCCCGCATGTTAGCGGCCGCCGCTGGAATGTAGGTACTCTGCGCTACATACGTCTACCGCGAGTAGGTGGTTGGTCGGTCGATGTCCTCGACATCGCTGCCGTCGGAGCGGCCCTTGTTCCGCCAGTTCATTTGACCCGGCCGAGTCGGAGGAACGCTTGTAGACTAGGATGGGCCGTGCCAACGGAATCGAGCGGAGATGGGCCGTCGACAGTCGGTCGAGGGAGACGGCAGAATGTTCGACCGCGACAATGCGATCGGGTTCTTGCTTCTAGGATTGTGCGTCGCGGTTGGCGGCGTGCTGGCGTACGGCATCATCACCGGCACGCGGGTGGAGTTCTCGGGGCCACGTTGGCTGGGAACAGTGCTGACGATCGTCTTTATCGGCGCGGTGCTTTATGGTTTCGCGTCTCGCCGGCGATGGCCGGACCCGTTGACAGGTCGAGGGCGGCGTCGCTGGCCCTGGACACGGAAGCAGGATGACGACGTGCGCTAGCAGTGCTCCGCGATTGCTGACGAGGTACCCCGTCGGTTTCGAAACGTCGGGACGGGGAGCGCGGTACGAGTTCATGGGTGCCGCAACGCGTCAGCAGGTGGGCAACGGCAAGGAGACCGGCGATGGTAACAACCGTGACGCGAGCGGCGACGATGACTGGCGCGGCCGCCCGCCGGGAGCGAAATCGGCGGGAGATGCGTGAGGTGATCCTCGCCGCGGCCCGCGATATCGTGGCGAGCCAGGGGATCGGAGCGCTGACGATGCGAGCCATCGCTCAGGCGATTGGATACTCGCCAGCGGCGATCTACGAGTATTTCCCGGCCAAGGAGGACCTCTACGGCTGTCTCTACTTTGAAGGGATCGGCGGATTCGCGGAGCGGATGCGGGCGGCGCTCGCCGCGGCACCGCCGGGAGCGAGCGCACGTGACCGGTTGGCGACGCTTGGCCACGCCTACCGCGCGTATGCCCATCAGCAGCCAGACCTCTTTCGACTGGTGCTCGGCAATCCAGCACCGGAGTTTACGCCTGGGTTCACTCCCGAGGAGCCAGAGCAGGCGGAGGTCGAGGCGGGGGACGACGCATTTACCCTGCTGGTCAACACTGCCCAAGAGGGCGTCGAGCGTGGCGAGTTCGTGCCGTTGCCGCCGGTAACGATCGCGATGGCGGCCTGGGCGGCGGTGCACGGGTTCGTCATCCTCGAACTCAACGGGCACCTCTCGGCCGGGGCATCAGGCGCGAGGACGTCCAACGAGCCGGAAACGGCGGCGTGCTCGCGGGATGAGCTGTTCGCGGCGACCCTCGACCTCTGTGCCAGCGGGTTGCTGCGCCGCTAGGACTCCGGCCGCAGGCGATGGATGTCGGATTGACGTTATCGCCGCCTCCGAACGGGCACGCCGGTCTTCGTTTCCCCCTTCGCTAACTCTCCCCTCTTGCTTCAGCGGTCAAGGATCCGCCCGCATCGACACCGGGTGGCGAAGGACAGGAGGCAGGCCGTGCGTTGGCTCATAGCTCTCGGAGCGATCTGGACCGCGCCTCCCCGCTTGACGCGCTTAATTTGTGTACGTACACTGCCGTGAATGGTGGTCCCGGCGCGTGCGTCAGCCGCCTGGGGCGCCGCCAACCCAGCTCGACCGTGTTGTTGTCTTATGTCACACTGAGCGGGAGAAGGGCGCGAGATGGCAATGTCACTGGCGCAAACGGAACCGGATCACGATATGGCGGCATCGAGGAACGTGGACTCGACCACGTTGACGCCGGACGCGCCATTCCTCTCGGCCCCGCCGACGGTCACGTTGCAGCGGGAGGAGTCGACGCAGCACCCATTCGCGCTGGCGATTGCCGCCGCCTGGTCGTGTTACGGCGGCAAACCGGCCAAGGTCGCGAACGTGCGGAAGCTCGTCTACGAGCCGGTTCCGGAGGGTTTGAGCGCGGTCAAGGCGGCGGATCGGGCGCACCGGCGAGAGCGGGCGTTACGCCTCTACGCCGATCTCTTCGCGGCGGGGCACCACACCACGCTCCAACACGCGACCTTCGTGTTCGTGCTCGACAACGTGTCGCGTCTGGCGATTTGGTCCTTTTTTCACGCCCATCCCTTCTACAACTCGGAGCAGGTGTCGCAGCGCTACCGCGAGGTCAGCGGCGAGAGCATGGTCGTGCCGACGCTGCCGGAAGCGGAGGCGGCGATCTACAGGGGGGCGATGGCGAGAAGCCTGGAGGGCTACCGCCGGCTGACGGAATTACTGACGCCCGACATGGCGAAGCGCTACGGCCAGGTCTTTCCGGCGCGGGTCAAGGCGCGAGGCCCGGAGGCGGAGCGGCGGGTGGCGGACGCGGTGCAGAAGCGGGCGCAGGAGGTGGCGCGGTACGTCCTGCCGCTCGCGACCCCGGCGCACCTCTATCACACCGTCAACGGGTTGACGCTGCTGCGCTACCACGTCCTGGCGAATCAACCGGACGCGCCGAGCGAGGTGCGCTACATCGTCCGGCGGATGGTCGAGGAGGTGCTAGCGGTCGATCCCTATTTCCTCGGGGCGCCGGGGTATGAGCTCGATCTGCGACCGCTGGCGATGGACGAGACGCTGGAGGCGAAGACCATCGCCGACTGGCGCGTGAACCTCGGCCAGCGGGAAGACGAGACGGAGGCGTTCTGCCGGCGGTTCGACAGTGAGCTCGGTGAGCTCGACAGTCGGCTGGTCTCCTGCGACGCGAACGCCGAGCGGCTGATGGCGGACGCGGTGCGAACGGTGTTGGGGGTCACGGCGGAGGACGTGGCCGACGGCGAGGCGCTGGCGCGAGTGCTCGATGGCAGCCAGAACCCGTACCTCGGGCACGCGCTCTTTCTCGGCATGCACTCGAAGCTGATGCAGACGATGAACCATGTGCCGTTCACGTTTCAGAAACGGATCAGCGGAGCGGAGGATGCCCAGAACCAGCGGCACCGCGGCACGCTTGCTTCGAGTCCGGTATTGACGGCGCACCTACGCCGGGAGCCGGACGTGATCGTGCCCTGGGCGATCCGGCGGAACCCCGCGGCGCGGGAGGAATACGAGGCGACGATCGGGGCGATGTGGGCGGCGAAGAACGAACTGCTGGATCGCGGGGTCTCACCGGAGGTCGCGCTGTATCTCCTGCCGAACGCGCACCGGGTGCGGTTCTACGAGAGCGGGACGTTGCTGACGTACTTCTGGAAGTGGGTCAAACGACTGTGCTACGACGCCCAGCGCGAGATCTTCGAGACGGCGGTCCAGGAGGTGGCGCAGGTTCGGGAGATTTTGCCGACGATTGGTTGCTATGTCGACGGACCTCCCTGCGTGATGCGCTCGCGGGCGGGGGCGAAGCCGGTCTGCCCGGAGGGGGAGCGGTACTGCGGTATCCCGGTCTGGCGGGACTACCGGTTCGAGGAGTTGGAGGCACGCCGGGTCGTGTAGGGGCAGGGGCCGGCACCGGGGGCGAATACTACCGGGGTGCGACGCCGACGCCGTGTCCGAGGTCACCGACCCGCCGCTGATCGCCGGGGCGCTGCCGTCGCCGCTGCGCCTGCCTTACGAGCCAATCCACCGCCGGGGCTGGGTTCGCATCGACGGGGCGCTGCGGCGCAGGGCGGTCGACGCCCCCGTGTGGCGCGGGGCGGCTTGTTCCCCCGCGCCGTGCCCCGCCAACGAAGCAGCCGGTAGGTTCTGAAACACTCTCAGATGAGACAATTGCGCTCTTCATCGCCGTCGCGCCTGCACATGGTACGCGCGTCGACGCCTGTTTCCTCTGGCATGAGTTGGGCAGCCTTCAGGAGCAGGCCGGCGTGGAGTATGGTAGGACGACGTACCACCATCAGCGGGCACCGAGGGCGGGTAAGCCGGATGGCGTCACATTTAAATGGACGAAGCCTTCCGGGCCCCATTGGCAAGAGGTGGAGACCTCGCTGACGGTGCCACGATCGATCACGGGGCGACCATGAAGGTTCATCTGCAATACGGACGCGACGGCATCGAGATCGAGATCCCATCGGAGCGGGTGCGGGTGATCGAGCCCAGCTTCGTCGCGGGGTTGGCCGACGAGGCAGCGGCCTTCAGGATCGCGGTACGTGCGCCGATCGGTGGCAAGCCGCTTCAGGAGTGCGTCGGTCCGCGCGAGCGGGTGGCGGTCGTGATCCCCGATATCACGCGACCGCTGCCGACCGATCGGTTGCTGCCCTGGATCTTCGCCGAGTTGGCGCACGTGCCGCCGAAGAACGTGGTCGTCATCAACGGCACTGGTTCGCATCGAGGGAATACGCCAGACGAGCTGCGCGCCATGGTCGGTGAAGAGGTGCTGGCCCGCTATCGCGTAGTGAACCACGACGCGCACGACGCGGAGACGCTGGGGCCAGTGGGCCTCACCAGCGACGGACTGCCGGTGGCGATGGCCCGCGACTACATCGAGGCCGACCGCCGCATCGTGCTCGGCTTCATCGAACCGCACTTCATGGCTGGCTTTTCCGGCGGCTACAAAGGGGTCTTCCCGGCCGTCGCCGACATTGCGTCGATCATGCATTACCACCGGGCTGCCGCCATCGGGCACCCCAAGAGCACCTGGGGCGTGCTCGACGGCAATCCCACCCAGGAGCAGATCCGGTGGAACGGCGGTCTCCTGCCCGTCGACTTTCTAGTAAACGTGACGGTGAACCGGGCGCGGCAGATCACCCGGTACTTCTGCGGCGACGTCATGGCGGCGCACGCGGCGGGGTGCGCCTTCGCCACGCAGACCGCGATGGTGGCCTGCGAGCACCCCTTCCCGATCGTGGTCACCACCAACGCCGGCTATCCGCTCGACCAGAACCTCTATCAGGCGGTCAAGGGGATGCACGCGGCGATGCAGGTGGTAGAGCAGGATGGGCTCATCCTGGCCGCCGCACGCTGCAACGACGGCTTCCCCAGCCACGGTAACTTCCGGCAGCTCCTGTTCGACTACCCGACCCCGCGGGCATTGCTCGACGCCATTACCGCGCCCGGTTTCTCGGTCTACGACCAATGGGAGGCACAGCTCCTCGCCATCATCGCCCTGCGGGCGCGCGTGGGTCTGACGAGCGAGCTCGACGCCGCTGAGGTGCGCCGCGCCCACCTCGAGCCGGTGGCCGACATTGGCTGCCGCATCGCCGCCGAGCTGGAGGCACGCGGGGACGTGCCGATCGCGGTGCTACCCGAGGGTCCGATGACCATCCCCTATCTCGCGTGACGACACAGCCAGACCCCACGATCACGCGGACGGCCGGGCTCTCCCGCTGGGGGTCACCGGTACCGGTCACGCCAGGGGGACGGAGCGATCCGTCCCCCTGGCCAGGTTCGCCGGTCGCGGATGAGCGCACCCAGCGTCTCGCCGCAATCTCGTTAGCTGACGAAGGCGAAGTTGCCGTCGCCACCGCTGGCGTCAGAGATCGCCGTGCCACCATCGGCCGAGATACCGAGGCTGGTCGAGGTGGTGACGTCGCCGCCGTCGATGGCGACCGCGCCATTCGCGGTGTTGCCGACGTCGATCTGGCTGCCCGAGTTGTCGCCGCTATTGACGTTGCCGACACTGACCGTTCCGCCGTCCGCGCTGGAATCCGCGGTGCCGCCGTTTCCCGCCGCCGCTGTGTCCGCCATGGTGAGCGCTCCCTTCTATCCGATCGGGCCGTGCCATCACGGCTCTGTCCCTAGTACACCAGGCATCACCCCGCCTGGCTGCCAAGCCGGTGACAGGGTGCTGGTCAAATCGAGAACAGGGGGCGCCGATCCCCACGGCGACGAGGAGACGCGAAGACGGCATCCGACGGCGAGCTCCCTGATCCTGGTGGCGTGCTGGCGGCGCTCGCCAGACCCCGTCTCACGAGCTTCACGTTTCAATGAGGAGGGCAGGCCCGCCTGTCCGCGAGGCGGTGCAGCGAAGGTGGGGGGGCAACGCCCCCACCACCGTGCGGCCTGACGGCGGCGACCCTCACGCCGCCCACCGCACCTTCTCCGTGATCCGTGCTCCCCGACGATCGCCAGCACCCATGTGACTTGGCTCTGGATCGTCGCGAAGCACGACCGCAACTCGTCGGCCGTGATCCGATCGTACGACAACGGCAGGTGGCGCTGATGACGGCCACACCCCGGCAAAGCGGGATGAACGCTGCCCAGAACCGCGAAGCTTCCCAGGCCGATCTTGCCCCGCCAACTGGCGGTTCCAGGCCATGTGCCGATGTAGAATTTGCCTCGCCTTGAGGCTACGAGACCGTTGAGCGCATGGCACCGGAGACGGGCGGCGGTGTGAGCCCGTCGTGCGCGAGAGAGGAATGATGAGCGAACTGCTGCAGGTGTCGCCCGCGTGGCGGGCAGCCTATCCAGATGCGGTTGTCGGCGTGCTGGCGATGCGTGACGTGACCAATCCGCCGGAGGTCCCGGCGATGAGCCGGCTCGCGCAGGAGTTGGAAGGCGAGATCCGGCAGCGGTGCGGTGAATTGGAGCGGGAAGCGTTGCGCGCGATCGCGCCGTTGCCGGCGTACGCGAGCTACTACAAGCGATTCGGGCAGCGGTACCACGTCGCGATGCAATTGGAATCGGTCGCTCTCAAGGGGAAACCGCTGCCGCGGGTGGCGGCGCTGGTCGAGGCGATGTTCGTGGCCGAATTGCGGATGTTGATCCTGACCGCCGGCCACGATCTCGACGCGATTGCGCGACCGATCCGGCTAGACGTAGGAACAGGGGAGGAGCGATACACGATCCCGGGCGGCGGCGAGGCGGCGGTCAAGCCGGGCGACATGTACACGGCGGACGAACGAAGCGTGCTGTCGGCGATCGTGACGGGACCGGCGGGGTACGCGCGGATTGGACGGGAGACGACCGGCGCGCTCTTTGTCGCCTACGCCCCGCCGGGGGTGGAGCGGAAGGACGTCGCGGCACATCTTGCCGAGATCGAAGCCAATGTCCGGTCGATCGCGCCGCGGGCGACGGTCGCCGAGCGGACGGTGGTCGGTGGCGCGACCTGATGGGGAGCCCGCCTAACGGGTATGGTGGGCACGTCTTCGCCAGTCCCAACGCCAGGTGAAGCTGATCGGAACCTGCACCGGCTGGCGCCCGCCGTCGCCGGTCGGTGTACGTTCGCGGTCTCGTTCTTGCAAAGGGGGACAACAGCGCGGACGACCGGCTCTTCCCTTCCCTTCACCGATCGTTCGCCCCACGGTACGAGCCCCCGGCCATCCCCGGGGGCTCGCTCGTGTCCGCCGGTTGGGGATCGCGGCCTTGACGAGCGGCGTGGGCTACGACGCGGCGAAAGGAGTGGTGGTGAAGAGCGAAGGTTGGGTCGAGCCGAGACAGGGAGGGACGCCGATCGGGTTCGACACCATGAGACGATCGACGGTGTCCCCCGGGAGATCAACGCTGGCGGTGAAGCTGGCGCCAGGGTCGCGGCCGCACCAGTTGACCCAGCGCAGCATGAACGACGCCCCGGAACCAGACTTCAGCGTGACGGTCGCGATCGACCGGTTGGGGTCGTGAGTCGACCCGATCAGGGGTTGGCCGGTCGCGTCCTGAAGCGCGACGTGCGGGTACCCGCCAAGGACACAAGGGCGAGGGCTGGTGTTGGTCAGCGTAACCGTGGCGAAGCGATTGCCAGCTCCGGCGTCGGCCAGGCTGGTCGCGGTGAGATCGGCGGGGTGGCAGAGGGGAGGGACGTTCGCCGGGGTGGGGTCTTCGTGGATCGCGGCGTTGGCAAGCTTGGAGACGCCGCCCTCGGCGCCGACGGTGTAGATGCCGCTGTACTGGTGGATCGTCCCGTCGTTATGCCAGGCCACGAGGCGGACCGCGACGGTTGAGCCGCCGACCGCCTCGGGGGTGACGCCGGTGATCCGGGCCCCGACGTAGGCAGTGTCGGCGTACCCCTGGGTGAACTGATCGAGCGTCTGACGCTGGCGCATGGCCGCGCCGAGATAGGAGTAGGCGCGCTGGTAATCGTAGCCCGCGATGGCCTGGTAGTAGGCGGCGACGAGTGCTTCGGCTTCGGTGGTGGCGCGGACTCGCTGGGGACGGTCGGAGCAGAGCGCCGTGAGCGCGAGAGCCAGCAGCGCCTTGAGCGTTGCGCGACGGGAGTGGGGGGCGACGAGCGCCCGCGCGAAGCGATCGATCCGGTGCTCGCCCATCGGTATCCTCCCATGTGGTTAGGGGTCGCGGTGGCACTCCAGCGAGCGCGCCGCGCTGTCATCTTCAGGGACGCCGGAGGTCGTCGTTTGGTTTCGACGCTGCTGGCGTTGGTGGGCGGCGATCAGGCGACGGGGCGGAAGGAGGGCTCGTTCAGGCGCGGCGCACAAGCATATCGCTCGTGCGGCCAGGGGGCGGTTGTGTGAGTCGGAAGGCTGCGTTACCATCCGGCCCGATCAGGTGGAGAGAGCGATCAGGGCGGGGCAGTGAGCTCCGGCGTGACACGCGGTGCACGCGCCGCGCGATCCTGATGAAGCTGGGGAGATCGCGGTCGCCAGGAGGTAACCGCGGGTGACTCGCGGGCGCTCGCGTGCCAACGGGTCGAATCAGCAGAGAGGAGGCGGTCATGAGCGATCAGCCGGGGTCGAGGGAGATTGAAGAGCGGGCGGCGCTGGCGGCCAGGCAGTGGGCCGCGTGGCGGGCGACGCGGCGCACGCTGATCAAGGCGGGAGCGTTCGGCGGCGGTGCGCTGGCCCTCGGCGGGTTCGCGGCGACGGCGGGGCCGTTGGCGCGGACGGCGGTGGCGCAGGACCAGCCGAAGCCGGGCGGAACGGTCAGCATGAGCTTGGCCGACGATGATGTGAAGAGCTTCGATCCGATCGCCGTCACCGACAACATGAGCATCTGGACGCAACTGCTGATCTTCGACCAGTTGATCCGGGTCGGGAAGGACGGCAAGACCCTGGAGCCGGGGCTGGCCGAGAAATGGGAAGCCAGCGCGGACGGGAAGACTTACACCTTCCATCTGCGGGACGCGACGTTCCACGATGGGTCGCCCGTCACTGGCGCTGACGTCGTCTACTCTCTGAACCGGGCTGTTACGGAAAAAGGCTCGCAATGGGCGTTCATCTTCTCGGCGGTCGACAAGCTGGAGGCGCCGGACGCGAAGACGGTCATCGCGCGCTTGAAGACGGTCTGGGCGCCGTTCGAGGCGGACCTGGCCCTCTTTGCCGCGTCGATCATCCCGCAAAAGCTGCACGAGGCGCAGAAGGACCAGCTGTGGCAGAAGCCGGTCGGCAGCGGCCCGTTCATGTTCGATTCGTGGGCGAAGGGAGATCGGGTCGTTCTCAAGAAGAATCCGAAGTACTGGGTTGAGGGGCAGCCGTATCTGGACGAGCTGACGTTCTTGGTCCTGACCGACGGCAACACCCGCATGCTCCAATTCCAAGGCGGTGATCTCGACATCGTCACCGACGCCCCGTTCAGCCAGCTAGAGGCGCTGAAAGCCAATCCAGAGGTCGTCGTCCTGCAGGACGCGGTCGCCCGCATCGACTACATCGGAATCAATGTCACCCGCAAGCCGTTCGACGACAAGAAGCTGCGGCAGGCGATGAACTACGCGATCAACAAGGACGTGATTATCAAGAACGTGCTCTTCGGCGCGGGTGAGCCAGCCAACACCTACTTGCCGAAGATGTACGGGCACGATGACGCGGCGCCGGGGTACCCGTTCGACCTGGAGAAAGCGAAGGCGCTGGTCGCGGAATCGGCGGGCAAGGATGGATTCGAGGCGGAATTGCTGACCAACGCCGGCGATCCGGTCGCCGCCCAGGTGGCGCAGCTCGTGGCAGCCGACTTGGCGAAGATTGGCGGCAAGATCACGATCAGCCAGCTCGATCCCGCCGCCCAAACGGACCGGGTCCACAAGCTGGACTACGATCTGGGCTCGGCCTATTTCACGACCGACATCATCGACCCGGACGAGCTGACGACCTTCGCCGTCCAGAGTGATGGTGGCACGCAGGCGGTCTGGACCGGCTACAAGAACGAGCAGGTCGACACCCAGATCCGGCAGGCGCAGGTGACGACCGATAAGGCGAAGCGGCTGCAGATGTATACGGACATCCAGAAGATGGTGGCCGATGACGCGCACATCCTCTACCTCTTCTATCCGACAGGGCGCGACGTGACCTCCTCGCACATCAAGGACTTCCACGTCCTGCCGACGGGGAACTACCGGCTCTGGGAGACCTGGCGAGACGACGCGTAGGCACGGAGGCGAGGAGACATCCGAGTCGAGGAGTCGAGGAGTCGAGGAGAGACGGACGGGATGCTTCACGCCGTGGATTTCATTATTAACCGTGTGATGGTTCGCCGTGCCGATAGGCGCTCGACTCCTCGACTCCTCGACCGCTCGACTTCTCGACTCCTCAACTCCTCGACTCCTCGCCTCGTATGACGGGGTATCTGCTGCACCGGGTGGTCCAGATGGTGCCGGTGCTCTTCCTGATCACCCTGTTCGTCTTTTTCCTGGTCCGGTTGGTGCCGGGCGATCCGGCCTCGGTGATGCTGGGGAACCGGGCGACGCCGGAGAACGTCGCCCGGCTGCGGACCACCTGGGGGCTGAACCGGCCGCTCTGGGTCCAATATGGCATCTTCGTGCGGAACGCCGTCCACGGCGATTTAGGAAAGTCGGCGCGGCGGCAGGAGCCGGTGACGGAGATCGTGCTGCGGCGTCTGGTGCCGACGCTCTTTCTCGCGGTCTACGCGATGGTGCTGGCGATTCTGATCACCGTGCCGCTGGCGACCTGGGCGGCGCTGAACAAGGGGCGGTGGCCGGATCAATTGGTCCGGGGGTTCGTGCTGGTTTCCTTGGCGATGCCGGCCTATTGGGTCGGGATGATGCTGCTCCAGTCCTTCGCGGTGAAAGTCAAGATCTTCCCGGTCGCCGGCTATGGCGACGGCCCGGTGGGGCACCTGATCTCGCTGTTTCTGCCGGCCTTGTCGCTGGCGCTGGCGATCGCGTCGATCATGGTGCGGTCGCTGCGCAACTCCATTTTGGAGACGCTGGGCGCGGACTATGTGCGGACGGCGCGGGCGAAGGGGTTGGTGGGACGGCAGGTCTTCGTCTGGCACGTGCTCCGCAATTCGGCGCTCTCGACGGTGACGATCCTCGGGGTCAATCTGGCCTTCTTGATCGGCGGCACGACGATCATCGAGACGATCTTCGCGATACCAGGATTGGGCCAACTGATCGTGCGGTCGATCTTCGACCGCGACTATCCGATCATTCAGGGCGTGACGTTGGTGTTCGGTATCCTGGTCCTCGTCGTCAACCTGTTCACCGATCTCAGCTACGCCGTGCTCGATCCGCGAGTGAGTTTCGAATGAGCGCCAGCGCCGGGGCGAGGGAGCTCGACCAGGGGGCGATGCCTGGTCTGGCGACGGCGGCGGAAGCGACGCGGACACCGTCGGGACGGTTGCGGCAACGCTTCCTCAACCCATCGCTGCTGGCGGGGCTGGCGATCCTGTCGCTGGTGGTCCTCTTCGTCCTCGTCTACCCCTTGCTCAGTCCCTATTCGCCAACCGAGCCGGACTTCAACCAGGCGACGTTCGCGGGGCCGAGCTGGTCGCACCCCCTGGGCACCGACAACTTCGGTCGCGACATCATGACGCGCCTGGCGTACGGTGGTCGGGTCGACCTCCTGATCGGCATCGCGGCGACCTGGGTGACGGTTATCGTGGGAACGGTGCTCGGGTTGGAGACGGGGTACTTCGGCGGCTGGCTCGACACCCTGGTCATGCGATTCGTCGACTTCATGGTGACCCTGCCGTACCTGATCCTGGTGATCGCGATCGTCGCCATCCTGGGGACGGGAACGAACAATATCGTCTACGCGATCTGGCTGGTCGGCTGGGTCTCGTACGCGCGGATCGTCCGGGCGGAGACGCTGGTGGCGCGACGGACGGAGTACGTCGAGGCGGCGCGGGTGATCGGGATGGGTCACGCCCGGATCATCTTTCGCCACGTGCTACCGAACGTGATCAGCGCCGCGATCATCTTCTCGATGGCCGATTTGGTGCTGAACATCCTGGTCGCCTCGTCCCTCTCCTTTCTTGGGCTGGGGGTGCAGCCGCCGCATCCGGAATGGGGGCTGATGGTGGCGGAGGCGCGCGACTTCTTCCTCCGCGACTGGCGGTTGATGACCTATCCGGGTCTGGCGGTCCTGGTCGTTGGGGCGGGCTTCGGGCTGGTTGGCGACGGCTTGGCGCAGGCGCTGCGGCCCCGGGGCTGAGCGGCGGTGGCGACGACGGCAGCGGGATTTGACGACGGAGTGGCCTGCCTGAGCGACGGCGCCACGGTGCGAACAAGATGGGAACCGCGCCGCTGACAAGTCGCGCGCGCGATGGGAGGGGAGCGGGTCATGACCGGCACCGAGCGGCGAACGCCACACGACCGCTTCATCGATATCGCTCTGGCAGCGGCGGCCGACCCGGCGCCGGTGTTCGAGGCGGGAATTCCGATGCGCGACGGCGTCGAGCTGGCGGCGGACGTCTACCTCCCCGTGGAGGAGCCGGGACAGCCACGAGGCGCGGCGCCGGCGATCGTGACATTGACGCCCTACGATAAAACAAGCGGACTGCTGGTCGTGCCCGAGGCCAAGTACTACCAACAGCACGGTTACGTTTTCGTCGCGGTGGACGTGCGCGGCCGGGGCAAGTCGGAGGGGGAGTGGCGAGCGTTCGTCAATGATGGCCGCGACGGGCACGACGTGATCGAATGGGTGGCCGCGCAGCCGTGGTGCAGCGGCGCGGTGGGGACGACGGGACTGAGCTACATGGGCTGGACGCAGTGGGCGACCGCGGCGGAGCGACCACCGCATCTGAAAGCGATGGTCTCCACCTCGGCGGCGGGGCGGTGGCAGCGGGAGATCCCGTATACCGACGGCTGTTTCCAGCTCTACTTCGGGTGGTGGACCTACTCGGTGCGGCGGCGGATCACGGAGCTGCACGGCGTCGGGACGGTGGACTGGGACGAGGTGCTGCGGCGGCTGCCGCTGGAGGCGATCGGCGACTTCATCAACCCGGCGGGGATGACGTGGCGGGACATGATGGACCGCGACACCCTCGACGACTTCTGGTGGGCGCTCCGCTTCGACGATCGCTACGCCGAGATGGACGTGCCCTGTCTGCACGTCACGGGTTGGTTCGACCTGGAGGACCTGCTCGGCGCCTTTCACCACTACGAGGGGATGAGGGGGCGATCCCCGGCGCGCGACCGGCAGCGATTGATCGTCGGTCCCTGGAGTCACATCAACTCGCGGGTGCCGCACTCGGCGTATGGCGGGGTCGAGTTTGGGCCGGAGGCAGCGCTCGAGATGGATGAGATTCATCTGCGCTGGTTCGACCACTGGTTGAAGGGCATGCCAAACGGGGTCATGGACGAGGCGGCGGTGCGGCTGTTCGAGACGGGGACGAACGTTTGGCGGGAGGGCGAGAACTGGCCACGTGGAACGCGGGAGCGGGAGCTATTTCTCCACTTCGATGGGGAGCGCGGCACACTGTCAGCCGAGGCGGCGGCAGCGGCGGAGCCACCACGGTCGTACCGCTACGATCCGGCGGACCCGGCGCCGACGCAGATGGACGTCCGGCGCTACCCGATCGAGGATGTGCCACTGGACCAGGGACCGGTCGAGGCCCGGCCCGATGTCATCACATACACGAGTGAGCCGCTGACGGAGGAGCTGGTGGTCTCCGGGTGGCCGCACCTCGACCTGTTCGCCGCCAGCGACGGGGATGACACCGAGTGGCATGTCAAGCTGACCGACGTCGGACCGGACGGGCGGTCGATCAAGGTCTGCCAAGGGTGCCGCCGCGCCTCCTACCGCGACTCGTTGGCGGAGCCGGCGCCGCTGACACCGGGCGAGGTGACGCGGTTCGACGTCGAGCTGTGGCCGGTCCACCACGCGTTTCTGCCGGGGCACCGGGTGCGGGTGACGATCACGAGCAGCGATTTTCCGTGGTTCGCGCGGAGTCTCAACCGGTTCGGTTCCTTGAAGGATCAGGCTGAGCCGAGGGTGGCGACGAACACGGTCTCGCACGGCGGGGCGTATCGGTCGAGGATCGTGTTGCCAGTCGAGGACTGAGGAGTCGAGGAGTCGAGGAGTCGAGGAGTCGAGGAGTCGAGAAGTCAGAAGTCAGAAGTCAGGAGTCAGGAGAGGCGGGCGCACTCTCTAGCTCCAAATCAGCGTGGTTTCACTCGACGGATGGACGGCCCTCCCGGTCAGACCGGCGCACGATGCGACGGTCCCACGGGGCTCGAACCAGGTCGCCGACGGCCAGCCCTCACCCCCTTACCCCTCTCCCGATGCGCGGGAGAGGGGAGAACTTTAAAGGGGCGAGTAGGTGTGGTCGTCGGGGAGTGGGAGCACGATGCGTAGTCGGCCCAGGGATGGGGCTGGTAGCCGGCGACGGGGAGGGGCTCGGAGGTAACCCAGGTGAGCTCTGGAGTCGCGGATGACGGGATGACGGTCCCGGGCAAGATAGGCGGCTGCCCAGGTCCCCGCCCTCCCACCGGAAGCAGACCGCTTAGGAGATAGAATATATGTTCTATTTATTCGTGTCAAGGGGGTGGGGAGGGGCATTTTTGGTACCATTGCGGACGACGGTAGGGTTGGCTACCGGGAAGGTTCCGGGATGTCACGCAACGTTAGTGTGAGTCGTGGGCGACCGCCGTCGGTGCCAGTTGGTTCTCTGTGGGCAGGGTGAACGATAGAGGGAGGGCGCCGGTGATCCGCCGTGCGTATTCTGGCGACGCGGATGCTGTCCGTGCGCTCGTCGGTGAGGCTTATGGCCACTACGTGGAGCGCATCGGGAGGGTGCCCGGCCCGATGCGGGACGATTACGACCGGCGGATCGCGGCCAACCAGGTCTGGGTCCTTGAGGAAGGCGGCGCGATCGTCGGTCTCGTGGTGCTTGAAGACGAGCCGGAGGCCGTGCTGCTGGAGAATGTGGCGGTCACCCCGGCGATGCAGGGCAAGGGGTGCGGCCGGGCGTTGATCGCGTTCGCGGAACGGGAGGCGGTCCGGCGCGGTGCCAGTGAGATCCGGCTCTACACGAACGTGCGCATGGTCGAGAACATCGCGCTCTACCGGCGCCTCGGCTTCGTCGAGGTCGGGCGTGTTCGGGAGCAAGGCTTCGAGCGGGTCCACATGGCCAAACTGGCCAAACGCCTGCCAGAAGACGTGCCGGAGTAAGCGGTGGAAGACGAGGCCGCTGGGGACGGTGGTGTCGGTGGGCGAGGAGGTGCTGGGGCAGCAGAACCGGGCGACGACCGCATGTGGTGTCGGCCTCCCGGATACCATGATCGACTACGCCCGCTCTCTGGTGATCCGGCCGATCGACTTCTACTCCTGCTTCATCAGCTACTCAACCAAGGACGGCACCTTCGCCAAGCGGCTCCACGCCGACCTGCAAGGTCACGGAGGGCGCTGCTGGTTCGCTCCCAAAGACCTCCCCATCGGCGCCAAGACGCGGGTCAACATCGACGAGGCTATCCAGACGCACGACAAGCTCTTGCTGGTACTCTCCAAGCACTCCGTGGCCAGCGATTGGGTCGAGAAGGAGGTTGAGACGGCGATGGAGCGGGAGCGCCGAGAGAACCGGATTGTGCTCTTCCCGGTACGCATTGACGATGCAGTCATGACAGCCCCGAGTGGGTGGACTGCCGACATTCGTCGCACCCGCAACATCGGCGACTTTCGCCAGTGGAAGAGGCACGACAGCTATCAAGAAGTGTTCAGCCGACTGATGCACGATTTGGTAGCAACCCCGGCAACCGCGACGTGAAACCACTCGCGCAACAGGCACCGCTGGCAAGCACCGTCTGGAATGCAGAACCAGTGTGGGAGCGGAGGCGCTGGATCTGCCGCAGAATGCTTCCTCAAGACCAGCTTCAACAGGTCCGTGCGCGGTTGCCTCGTCGACTCCACGCTCAAACGAGAATCGCTTCTCAGGGAGACGGTGAATTTGGACCCCACACGACCGGCAATCCGAGCGGCGCGGGAGGCGATAGGCGGGGACGCCCGCCGAATTACATTTGGGGGCGGTGGTGGATCGATCGCGAGGGCGGTGGGGGACGATGCAGTACGGCGCAATTGTCGCTGGAGTGGGGCTGCCACGGAACACTATGGCGCGGAAGGCGGAGTGGGCACCCAATCGACTGCGGTAACCGATTCAGACGCCGGCAAGGCTCTCGCCGTGATGACCCTTCGCCTGCCTCCCTGGTGCGGAGCCACTGTCCCCGTCGCTCGCGTTTTGGTGACGCCGCGCGTATCCTCCGGTGAGGAAGAAGGTGTCCCATTGCGACCATGATCCAGACGACAACCGATCACAAGCCGGCGGTGCTGCCCTCGGAGGAGGCCCGCGCCTTGTTCGACCGGCAGGCGCGACGCCTGCTCAACCTGTCGGGGGACGAGTTCCTGGCGCGCTGGGACGGCGGGGCGTACCGAGACCTCCCTGATACGCCCGAGGGGCGACAGGCCGACTACCTCGCGCTACTGATCCCCTTTGGTCGGAAAAAGTCCTGAGGCAGCGCTCGACGCCTGCGTCGGCCTCCTGAGGCGCACCCTCGCCTGCGTCGTGCGGGGCACGGCGCTCGCCAGCGGCGCCGATCTCGGCGAGGACAACGCCGTCACCCTCTTCGCCGAGGGGCAGGACGGGGGCGACCCGGCCCGGACGCGGACCCACGACGGCGAGGGCGAGATTCTCTTCCGCTGCGCCCACCAGTACCGCGTCGTCCGCGTCCCGAGCGACCCCGACCGCACGGCTCAGGGTTTCGCGGGGAGCGCGAGCTCGATCTCTTCGCCGTTGCCGACCTGGACGTCTGTGAACGACTGCGGCGGGTCGGAGCGGACCGCGACAGTGTAGGTGCCGACCGGTACGTGGACGGCGTCGCCGTCGACCACGCCGCGAGCGACCACCTTGCCGCTGGCGGTGCGGATCTCATAGGGGGGTTGGAGGGCGGCGGCGATCGCCGTACCCAGGTCGTCGGCTCCGGTGGCGTCGAAGTAGGCGCCGCCACCGGTCTTGGCCCAGGCCGCGAACCGGGCCTTGAGCTCCTCGTCGTCGACGGCAAAGCCGACGATGTTGACCCGAACGTCGATCCCCTGGGCGACGAGGCCGCGGATGGCGCGCTCGGGGTTGCCGCCGCAGGTCTCCTCGCCGTCGGTGACCAGGACGACAATCTTCGGGCCGTCGACCTTGGCCAGGTCGGTGGCGACCCGCTCCAGAGCGGCGCCGAGCGGTGTGTTGACGCCGTCAATCGAGGTGATCCCGGCAATCCCCGCGAGCGCTTCCCTCCGATCCAGCGGCTGGAGGGCGATTGCCAGCTTCGTCTCGCACGACTCCGGTTCATCGCCGAAGACGCGGAGGACCATCGGGATGCCGGGTGGCAAGGTCTCCCGGACGAGGTCGCCGAGGACGCGTTTGGCGACATCGATGCGCGGCTCGCCGTCGAGCGGCTGGAGCATGCTGCCGGAGTTATCCAGAATTAGCTCGACCGCGACGTCGGGGGCCAGCGCGACGTGCCCCGCGCCGCGCGGCCCGACGACCCGGATCGAGCCGGGGACGGTGGCGATGGTGCCAGCGGTGGCGATGGTGCCAGCGGTGGCGATGGTGCCGGCGGTGGCGATGGTGCCGGCGGTGGCGATGGTGCCGGCGGTCGCGATCGACCCCGGTACTTGGAACGTTCCCGGCACTTGAAATGTGCCGATCGCCGACCACTGGGAGGTCGCGGTCGGATCCTCGTCCTGCGCCTTGACCCCGGCTGGGCCGGGCTCCGGTGAGGAGAGGGCGAGACCGCAGACGAGGAGGACGACCGCGGAGAGCGCGGCGAACAAGCGAACCATGCTTCCCTCCTCGCGCGGACCTACCGAGATCCCAGGCGGCGATGTTTGCAGCGGTGCGGTCGGGCCGAACTGCCGATGCGTGGACGCGGTGCTCGCAGTTTACACCCGGCCGCATCGTGGGAGCTGCCGTCTCGTGACCTTCGCAGGGCAATCGCATATAACGATCTGGCGCATGGCCTCGCTTCGGTGAACTCCCGCTACGATTGCCAAACGTGGCTCGAAATATAGGCAAAACTAATCATTCTCGCGATTGCGGAGCCTGCTGCGACCGAGATGCGATTGCCCTGGTGACCCTCGTAGAGTGTTGCCGACGAAGCACGGGACGCAGTCGCGACAGAGGCGGCACAACGCGACTTGGCGGCTCGTTGTGGACTGAGCAGAAGATGGATATGACGAGCGGAGCCAGCCCCAACGCGCCATCCCCCGTTGCCTTAGAAGGTCTAAATAACGAGCCACGTAGTTCGTCAGCCGCGGTATGGACACGGAGGGCGTGGCCAGGAGAAGGGTCGGTACACCCGTCGGTATCGCGAGGCTTGCCTCCACCGAGCCGCTTCTTGTTCCACACCGGGAGGACCATTCGACGGACGGCCGTCACGGTGAAGTCCTCGCCCGGGCCCTTATGATGACATGACCCGGCACCGCCGCCGAAGCGCTGCGCACTTAGCCGGCGCGCTGTGCCCGCCGCCCCGCGGCGTAGGTGACCTTGGTTAGCAGTGCTTCCAGCGCCTCAGCCGGTAATGGTCGACCGAAGTGGAACCCCTGGGCACGCTCGCATCCCAGATCGCGCAGCCGCGCCACCTGGGTGGCCGACTCCACCCCCTCGGCAACGACCGTTAGTCCCAGTGTCCGCGCCAGTCCAATCACCGCCGCGACGATCACCGCGTCCCCTGCGTTGCGCCCTAGCCGGGCCACGAACGCCCGGTCGATCTTCAGCGCGTCAACCGAGAAGCGCTGGAGGTAGGCCAGGCTCGAGTAGCCGGTGCCAAAGTCGTCGATCGCCAGACCGACTCCCAAACCCTTGAGCTGCCGCAACCTGGAAACCGCGGCGTCCGCGTCCGCCATCACGGCTGTCTCGGTGATCTCTAGCTTTAGCAGGCGCGGCGCTAGCCCCGTCGCTCGCAGGCTTTCCGCGACATCCTCGACCAGTCCCATCTGCTGGAACTGGCGCGCTGACACGTTGACGGCGACGACCGGAGGCTCGATGACCCGATCCTGCCAAAGGCGGCCCTGCTGACACGCCTCCTCGAGTACCCACCGTCCGATCGGTTCGATCAGACCCGTCTCCTCGGCGAGCGGAATGAACGCCTCAGGCGGGACTGGGCCGCGCTCCGGCGACTCCCAGCGGAGTAGCGCCTCCGCCTCCACGACGCGACCCGTCCCGAGGTCCAGGATTGGCTGATAGGCGAGGCTCAACTCGCCGCGCTCGAGCGCCCGCCGCAGGTCAGCCTCGAGAAGGAGGCGTTCACGGAGGCCGTCGCTCATGCCCGGATCGAAGACCACCCAGCGAGCCTTGCCCCGTTCCTTGGCTCGGTACAGGGCCACGTCCGCATCGTGGAGCAGATCGACGGGGTTTGTTTGGCCGGGCCCGCCGACGGCGATGCCGATGCTGGCGGTCACGGCCACCTCGTGGCCGTCAAGGACGAAGGGCGCATCGAGGGCATCAGCAAGCCGGGCCGCGACCGCCTCGGCCTCGGCCGCGTCGGACAGACCGTCGAGGAGGACGGTGAACTCATCCCCGCCAAGGCGCGCCACCGTGTCTCCTGGACGCGCACACCCCGCCAGCCGGTCGGCCACGCTCTCGAGGAGGCGGTCCCCGGCGGCATGACCAAGGCTGTCGTTGACGAGCTTGAAGCGGTCCAGGTCGAGGAAGAGGACAGCGACCGGCTCCCCGCGTCGACCCGCCCGCGCCAGCGCCTGCTCAAGGCGGTCCCGCAGGAGGGCCCGATTGGGGAGGTCGGTCAGCGGGTCATGGTAGGCTTGGTGAACCAGCCGCGCCTCCGTCTCTCGCCGCAGGCGGACGTGGTGCACCAGCGCCTGGTAGACGGCGCCGCCCGGAAGCAGGAGTAGGGCGACCATCCAGGAGTGGGAATCGGCGATACCAGCGGCAAGGACTCCGAGAGCCACTTGAGCGAGGTACGCCAGTCTCTCAGCCCGGTCAGCGTGGAGCAGCGTCCGGGACCAGACCCGTCGCAGGGGCTCGCCCGTCTGGAAGGCGACGATCATTGCCACGTTGATGGCGTTGAGCAAGACCAGGCTTCCCCCGACTGCCACCACCAACAGGACCGCCGCCGGGCGGTCGAGCGCAACGTCAGTGAATTGCCATCCAGTGGCTGCTAGGAACCCGCCCCCAGCGGCGGCCAGCAGCACCATCTGTGCCCCGTTGAACATAGTCTGGTCCCACGGCTGACGGCGAAGGACGTGGGCTATCAGCGTACCCGACCCGACGACCAGCAGCGCCACACCTGGCTCAAGGACCAGGACCGCGGCGATGAGGACGGCAGTGTCGAGGTAGAGCTTGGTCTTGGCAGCGAACGGGAGCGGGAAGAGTCCTGCCAGCGTCGCCGCCACGGAGAGGGCGAGAGCGAGGGCCGCATGGTCGCGGGGCGGTACGGACGTGTGCGAGAGCGCCACGACCGCGGCCACGAGCGCCGCGAGAACCACGACGGCTAAGTACCACTTGGCCGCTGGACGGAGCGCGTCCATGCCGAATCCTCCTCCAGGGGACGGGTCGAATCGACTGGAATGGGCTGGACGCTAGCCGGTCGTGAGGGTGAACCAGGCGTTCGCGGTGCCCGTAGCGCTGCCCGACGTGAGGCGGCCGCTGCCGCGCGGCACGAAGTCGACCTTGACCGGCAACGAGCTGTCCGAGGCTGGCGCGAAAACCTCGATCTTGACCTGGAGGGCAGACCGGGTGGCACTCAGAGCGTCCGACTTGGCGAAGCGCACGTCGTAGCCGTGACCGCCGAAGCCCCGATCGGTGGCGCGCAGCGCGGCGGCGATCCCCGCCGGGACGGTGACTACCAACTGGGTCGGACCGGTGGCGCTCGTCTTCATGTCCACGTAGCTGGAGATGAAGACGTCAACGGTCTGGCCGTCGATCTGGATGACCGGGTCGTTCCGACACCAGCCGATGACGGCGCCAACGTTGCGACGACCGAGAGCTACGGGCAGGGCCAGCGCGGCAACCGCGATCCGCCGTGCGGCCTCACGGCGGGTGTGCCGGCGTACTAACTGATCCATTGACCCCTCCTCTCGAAGGCGTTGCCCCGTTAGGGGGCCAGATGTGGCGAGAGTATACAGATCATTCAAGCACGGCGCCATCCGTTAGGGTGCATCAGGGCGTCCGATTGCGCTAGGCCGAGGAGTGGATCGTGCCGATTGACACGCAGGGAACAGGGCGAACTCGCCCGGCCTGTTGGATCGCTGAGTGAGCCTTCCCAGGATCAGTGCCTGGAATGTCGCTGGCCAATGCTGCCCAGGGTGGGACTTGCGTGACGACGCCGGCCGCGTTACATGTGGGGGCGGTGGTGGATCGGTCGCGCGGGCGGTGGGAGACGATGCGGTACGACGCGATCGTGGTTGGGGCGGGGCCGGCGGGGAGCACGACGGCGCGGGAGGCGGCGGCGCGGGGGTTGTCGGTCCTGGTGCTAGAGAAGGCGACGTTCCCGCGAGATAAGCCGTGCGGCGGTGGGGTCAACGTGCGGACGCAACGGTTGCTGCCGTTCGCGCTCGGGTCGGTGGCGGAGCGGCCGATCCGGGGGATGCGGATCAGCCTCCGGGGGCAGGACGCGTTCGCGCGGTCGTTCGCCGAGCCGATCTCCCATTTGACGCAGCGCCGGCGGCTCGACGCGTTCCTGGCGGAGCGGGCGATGGCGGCGGGGGCGACGCTGCGGGAAGGGGTGACCGTCAAGGAGGTCGAGCGCGAGGCGGCCGGGGTGGTGGTCCGGACCGGCGAGGGGACGTACGAGGGGCGAACTCTGGTCGCGGCCGATGGGGCGAACGGGAGGACGGCGGGGCTGGCGGGGCTGGCGGGGGCGCGCTGGCTGATTGTGGCGCTGGAGGGGAATGTGACGCCGCGGGGAGAGTTCCCGCTCGCCTGGGCGGACCGGCTGGGTCTCGACATCGGGGATGACCCGGGGGGTTACGGCTGGTTGTTTCCGAAGGGCGATCACCTGAACGTTGGGGTGGGAGTCTGGCAGCCGTTGGGTCCGAGCCTGCGGCAGCGCCTGGCGCGGGTAACGCAATTCTACGGGTTTGAGCCGGAGGAGCTGTGGGGGGTGCGCGGTCACCACTTACCGGTCCGGCAGCCGGGGGCGCCGCTGGCGGAGGGGAACGCGCTGCTGGTTGGGGACGCGGCTGGGCTGCTGGACCCGTTCACGGGTGAGGGGATCTACGCGGCGGTCTGGAGCGGACAGGTCGCGGCGCGTCACCTGGGAGAGTACCTGAGCGGAGCCGCTGTTGATCTGGACGGCTACCGGCGCGAGGTGGAGGAGACGCTGGGGACCGAGTTGCGGCTGGCGGGGAGGGTGCGCGATGTCTTCCACCTTTCCCCAGGGCTGTATGTGACCCTGATCGGGCGGGCGCCACTGGCGTGGCGCTTCGGCTGCCGGATGATGCAGGGGGACAGGACGTACGAGGATCTGGCGCGCAAATTGGGGCCGCTGGCGGGCGGGCTCGATCTCGTCTCGGACGCGGTGCGGGCGATCCCGGCGTTGCGGCGGCGCGCCGGGTTCGACGCGCTGGTGGAGCCGCCACGCCCAGAGCGGTTTCTGCGGAGCTGGGGTGCCGGGGCGCGAGGGAGTGCCAACGCGGCGGGGTGAGCTCGCTCCACGGTGGACCAGGTTGAACGGTCTCGCTCTGCTGGACGTCCCCGCGCGGGGACGTCCAGCCGCACATCGTATTCGACCAGGGCGGTGTTCCGGTTGTAATTCCCCCAGTGTGGAGCGAGAGCCTCCGGCCGGTCGGCTTTGGCGCTGACGCCGATTCTTGGGCCGCTTGACCTCTCTGTGAAGGGGTGGGGTGACGCGGGCGGACACGGGGTCCGCCCCTACGAGCCGGTTGATCCATGCAGTCGGCGCCGATCGATCGCTACGGGCGTTACCAGCGGGCACGGGGCCCGCCTTTACGTGCCGGTTGATCCACTGGTGGGAGGGGGACAGATGATGCCGCGGGTCGAGGAGGCGGGGCGACGAAGCTGAGTCATGCGTCCTCGCACTGGGTGGCGTGAGGGTGCTCCGCGTGGAGATGGTCATGACCTCGGGCGGCACTCGTGCGAGGAGCGGCCGCGTCCAAGGCGCCGCGAGTTCCGGTATAGTGCGGGGAGTTGGAGTTCGCGTTTGTCAGGATGCTGAGACCGTCGCTGTTCAGAGCGCGGTCACGTGGGTCGCGGAGCACGATGTCGAGTCGGGAAACGCCCCGGAACGCTGAGCCGACGCTGCGGGTACGCGGCGTCTCGAAGGCGTTTCCTGGCGTGCGGGCGCTAGAGGATGTCGGGCTGGAGGTGGCGCCGGGCGAGATTCACGCCCTGGTCGGGGAGAACGGGGCGGGCAAGAGTACGCTGATGAAGATCCTCTACGGGGTGCATCAGCCGGACGCGGGGACGATCGAGCTCGGCGGCGAGGCGGTGACGATCGCCTCGCCACAGGCGGCGCAGCGGCTCGGCATCTCGATGGTTCATCAGGAGCTGAATCTGATCCCGGCGCTCGACGTCGCGCGCAATGTCTACCTCGGGCGGGAGCCGGCGCGGGGACTGGGTCTGATCGACTGGCCGCGGCTCTACCGGGACGCGCGCGGGCTGCTCGACCGGCTGCATATCCGCCTCGACCCGCGAACGCCGGTGCGGCGCCTGAGCACTGCCCAGAAGCAGATGGTCGAGATCGCCCGCGCCCTCTCCTGGAAACCGGCGCTGGTGATCCTCGACGAACCAACCTCCAGTTTGACCCAGACCGAGATCGGCGAGCTGTTCAGGATGCTGCGGTCGCTCCGGGACGACGGGGTCTCGGTCCTCTATATCTCCCACCGGTTGGAGGAGTTGGCGGCGATCGCGGACCGGGTGACGATTCTGCGCGATGGCCGGTACGTGGCGACGGTCGACGCCAAGACGACGCCGATCCCGGAGTTGATCCGGCTGATGGTGGGCCGAAGCGTCGAGCAGCAATTTCCGAAGGTATCGATCCCGCTTGGGGCGGAGGTGCTGCGAGTCGAAGGGTTGACGCGGCGCGGGGTGGTGCACGACGTCTCGTTCGCCGTGCGGGCGGGGGAGATCGTCGGCATGGCAGGGCTGGTCGGGGCGGGTCGCTCGGAAACGGCGCGGGCGATCTTCGGCGCCGATCCGATGGACGCGGGGCAGGTGTTCGTCGAGGGGCGGCGGGTCGAGATCGGGTCGCCGGCCGACGCGATCGCGGCCGGCATCGCGCTGTTGCCGGAGGATCGGAAGACGCAGGGGCTGGTCCTGCCGCTGCCGATCAAGACCAACGTCTCCCTGGCGACGCTCCCGGAAGTCTCCCGGGGCGGCATCGTCCGCCACGCTGAGCGGGCGCGGCTGGCCCGGCGCTTCGTCAAGGACCTCCGGGTGCGGGCGCCGAGTATCGAGTCGCGGGTCCGCAATCTCTCCGGTGGGAACCAGCAGAAGGTGGTCCTGGCGAAGTGGCTGGCCTCGCACCCGAAAGTGCTGATCTTCGACGAGCCGACGCGGGGGATCGACGTCGGGGCGAAGGTCGAGGTCTATGGGTTGATGAACGCGCTGGCGCAGCGGGGCGCCGGCATCCTCCTGATCTCGTCGGAGTTGCCGGAGGTGCTGGGGATGAGTGACCGGGTGCTGGTGATGCACGCCGGGCGGATCGTGGCCGATTTACCGAGGGCGGTAGCGACGCCGGAGCGGGTGATCGCCTACGCCAGCGGCGAGGGCGCGGCGGCGGAGCCGGTCCATGTCTGAGCCGGGGATGGAGACGGCGGCGGGGGCGGAGCCGACACCGGTCGGGCCGCGGTTGGCCTCGGGGCGAGGGTCGGGCGGAACGGTCCAATTCCTGCTCCGGTACGGGATCGTGCTGGCGCTGGTGGCGCTGGGGGCGTTCTTCTCGTCCCGCTCCGGCGTCTTCCTCTCGGTCGATAACCTGCTCCAGATTCTGCTTCAAGGGTCGATCAACACGATCGTCGCCCTCGGCATGACCTTCGTGGTCATCACCGCTGGGATCGATCTCTCGGTCGGCTCGACGGCGGCGCTGGCGGGGCTGATCGCGGCGGCGACGATGAAGAGCGGGCTGCCGCTGCTCGGCTGGCACGTGCCGTGGGGTGTCGGCATCCTGCTGGGGCTGGTCGTCGGGTTGGTGGTCGGGCTGATCAATGGCTCCCTGATCACCGCGTTGCGAATTACGCCGTTCATCGTCACCCTCGGCACGTTGAGCGTAGTCCGAGGGTTGGCGCTGATCTATAGTGACGGCCGACCCGTCTTCGGCTTCCCCAACGCGTTCAGCCGTGAGGTCGGGGGCAAGATCGGGCCGGTGCCGACGCCGGTGGTGATCGCCGGGGTGCTGGCGCTTCTCTCCTGGTTCGTCCTGCGGTACACCCGGCTCGGGGAGTACACCTACGCGATTGGGGGCAACGAGGAGGCGACCCGCCTCTCCGGGGTAAACGTCGACCGCTACAAAATCGCAATCTACACCCTGTGCGGGGGCTTCGCGGCGCTGGCCGGGGTGGTGCTGGCGGCGCGGCTGCGTGCGGCGGAGCCAGCGGCGGCCTCGGGCTACGAGCTGGACGCGATCGCGGCGACGGTGATGGGGGGGACGAGTCTCTTCGGCGGGGAAGGGGGCGTCGTCGGGACGATCATCGGCGCGCTGATCATCGCCACGCTGCGGAACGGGTTGAATCTGCTCAATGTCCAAGCCTACTACCAACAGCTCGCGATCGGTTTGGTGATTATCCTGGCGGTGGCACTCGACCGGTTCCGCCAGTAGGCGGTGAGGTGGGCGTCAGGGGGAAAGGGGGGCGGCGGGCGAACTGTTCGGAGATCGATCACACATCGTGGACAATGCGGGGCATGGCTGGGAGAGACCAGTCGCGGGTAGCCGGGGCGCGGCGGGCGCTCGTCGCGATGGATGGAAGGGGGTGCCGCGGAACACGGCCGGCGATGGCGCCGGTCGGAGGGGAGCCGCCGGTCCGGCGCGGAACGTCGCCGGCGGCCATACGGTTGAGCGCGTTGTGAAATGAGGAGAAGTCGATGACGACGAGGCGTGGATCTTCTGGGCTGGCGTCGGTGCTGGCAATGCTGTTCCTGGTGGCGGGAAGCGCGGTCGCGGCGGCGCAGGCGGGGACGCCGGCGGCGGAGGGAACTCCGACGCTCTACGGCGGGATGACGGTCGACCAGATCGCCGAGGTGAAGGCGGATAAGCCGTACAAGCTGCTGGCGGTGGTCAAGACGCTGTCGAACGAGTACTGGCAGGTGATGGACGGGGGCTACAAGAAGGCTGCCGCTGAGAAGGGGGTCACGATCGACGTCCTGGCGGTGCCGACGGAGCAGGACACGGAGCAGCAGCTGAGCCAGCTCCAAACGAAGCTCGGCGAGCACTACGACGCGATCATGGTCTCGCCGATCACCTCGGTCAACCTGATCCCAGCGCTGGCCCAAGCATCGGAGCAGAACATTCCGATTATCAACGTCGATGAGAAGGTCGATCCGCAGGCCGCGCAGGATGCCGGGGTCAAGCTGACCAGCGTGATCGCCTCCGACAACCGCGACGCGGGCGCCCGGGCCGCGCAATACATGATCGACACTATTCCGGACGGCGGCAAGGTCGCGATCGTCGAGGGGAAGGCGGGCAACCCTTCCGGGCAGGATCGGAAGGAAGGGTTCCAGGCGGCGATCGAGGCATCGGGCACGTTCCAGGTCGTCGCCTCCCAGCCAGCTGACTGGGATGGCCCGAAGGCGCTCGACGTGGCGACCAACATCCTGCAGGCGAACCCCGATATCGTCGGCATCTACGCCGCGAACGACACGATGGCGCTCGGCGTGGTGGAGGCGGTCCGGGGGGCCGGGAAGCAGAGCCAGGTGAAGGTACTGGGGACGGACGCGGTGCCGGCGGCGCTGGCCGCGGTCAAGTCGGGCGACATGGCAGGCACGGTGGCGCAGTTCCCGGCGGAAGAAGCCCGGATCGCGACAAGTCTGGCGATCCTGGCGCTACAAGGGAAGCCGGTCGAGGGGTTCATTCCCTCCCCGATCGAGCTGATCACCGCCGACAACGTCGACACGATGCTGGCGAACGCGGCGACGCCGGCGGCGTAGGACGAAGGGGGCGGAGGG
>JAABUS010003194.1_pt1 | contig 27480 bp, 38 predicted proteins | sample 5560161 | NCBI WGS metagenome assembly JAABUS01 (sample SAMN10711885, study PRJNA513376) | rock metagenome | isolation source: Antarctica rocks | place: Antarctica: Victoria Land, Trio Nunatak nord | collected 2016-01-04
AAAGGGAATTAACTACAGCTTAAGTACTGGGATGGCAATTAGGACCTGAATTAGGCATGGTACATTACTAACCTGAGCCCTTTTTGCTGACAGATGACCCTAATGTTTGAATCTTTAAAACATTGCCTGACTAATAGGGCTTTTATGTAAGCATTACACACACTCTTACCCTACATGTTTGCTTTTGATTCCTTACATAATCAGGGGAAATACAGGAATCTGAATGTGGTCAGTGGTCAGTCACACAAATATATAATAGCATATATGTAGGAGCTGCCAGATGTTGACTTTACAGGTACACAACACACCCAGCAACAAGTTCCTATAACAAAATAAGGTGAGCTGCCACGAAGCAGCATAAGCATGATCTTCAGATATTGGAAGCATGCCAAGGTCAAAAGGCTGTGTTGTGACGCGGCCTTAAACTGCCAAATCCATCTGCAAAAGCTATGGCATGCATCTGCAGTGACCTTTCTGCCAAAGACAACTGAGCAGATATTTTGTGCAGACTTTATGCTACACAATGTTACAAAGATTGACAGTGAAATTGCATCCTGGTGTGAAATTTAAGCATGTAATGTAGCTACATTATAGGCAAGCTATAGGCAAGCTCAAGCTTTCAGGTCAGTGCTGGTACCAGGGCAGCGCTGGTCTTGTTTCCAGACATTTGACGCTTGCAAGGACAACTTGAGAACACGATGTAAAGCTGTCAAAGTAAAGCATCATATATGCCAGCATCATGTTAGCCTAGTGAATGCTTGACATGCCTGTATATGCTGTAAGAAAATAGCATGTGCAAGCCCAACTTCAACAGCGCAGCAGGACACAGTAAAAGGCAGAAGAAAGGGGCCAGGAATCATCATTAATGAAATGTACTGGGGCAAAGCAGTGTTTGGCACAAGTTGAACTTGAGTGCCCATGCAGAGGGCTGGCTGTCAACAGGTTGCAGTTTATAAGCGATTCCAAACGCAACAATCCCTCTGTGACTGATGATCATGCCAAATGTGTCAGCATGTGATCTAAGGAATCAACGTTTGCGCTTGAAAGCCTGAGCAAACAGCAAGCAAGTGCAGGTCAGTTGCTGAGCCAAATTATGGCGAACATCAACAGCACCATATCGTGCTGACCTGTCTGCAGCAGAGAGTCTGACCTCCAGCTTGAGCCTTCGCTTCAGTGATGAGGGTGTCCTGCTGCACTTCAGTGTAATTTTCAATGAGGGTGACTGCATGTAAAACACGCAGCTAATGCCTCAGCATCGACAGAGGCATTTGATGATCTGGATAAGTCGTATCCACTTTCCTGTGGAGGTAGGTGTGCAAATCTAACCTGGATTGGGTTCACCCCAAGTGATGACAGTTTGCATGCCGTTACCAACCTCAGTCAAGGTTGCTGTCTGAGTGCCAGCCTGGCCATCTCTCCTTGGCATTTCAATTTGCTGGTTAAAGGCAAAACGTTCTACGCTTTGCAGAAACTGAACTCGGGATACAACATATCTGACAATAAAGTGAGGAGGACTTGAGGCTTGGTCGATCTCAAGTCCGTTGATAAGTTTGACTGCCGCTGTCTTTTTTATGCCTTTCAACCCAAGCAAGGTCAGCATGTTTTCATACGCATCCAGGTCACTGTTTTCTTTGTCCTTTTCCCATTTGCCAGACAGGGCGGCCCTGCTGACCCGTAACGGCCTGCGCAGGTGTCGAGACCGGGCTTGTCGGCATCTCACAAGGCATGCTGTATGGCTGCAGGTCTGTGTCGTCACACGCATGTTGAAAAACCTTTCAACAGAGCGATTTTCAGACGTAAGGGACGTGAAAAGCACGCGTGCACTCATAGCAGGGCGCATAGTGTAACGCTTGCAACTGGTTGACAAGGCGTTTCAAAAGTTTTGTGTAGGGCCAAAATGACCCTACCAACAAGTCAGGCCAGAAACCTCGACTCAACAAAGTCCGACAACATTTCGATGTTGAAGACAGAGGAATGTTTGCCCAATCTGTCGACAATGGGTCCGCAGTCCCGCAAACCATGGACGAATTTCTGAACGCACCTATCGGCAAGGCCGCTGATAATTGTCTGGAATTTCTAGGCCACTTCACCAGGGAACAAGTGCTGAATGCCTTTGACTCCGATCCCGTGGCGTTTCAAGCCGCTTTAGGAGATACCTTGAAACGTCATAGCGATGAACGTAAAGCGCAGCGCCTGCGCGACGACATGGAGACCATGACCGAAGCGAGCCTACTCACCATGCGTAATGGTCACAGCCTGAATCTGCGCACACTGCTGTACGAGCCATTGAGAGCAACACTAGGGATTCTTGGGGCGCTGACTTGCCGGTATCAGACAAACTCCACATTCCATGGAAAAGGTGTGGGCAGTATGTCCTTTACGGCAGAGATGGCTTCTTCTTTGATGCAAGTAAGCGCTCGGCCTTTTCCCCAGCGCTAGAAGCTTGCATGAAGTCAGTCAAACAGGCCAAGGCTCTCTTCATTATTATCGCAATTTCACATTTGTACCATGTGACACGCATCACTGCTTTTGCACATTGTCTGCTGTTGTGCCTCACAGCTTTCTCTCGAGTCCACAACAAAATTCACCATACCTCCGGAAATCTCTCAAGATCTCAAGATCTTGCCACTCTTTCAATCACATGGGTGCACCCGCTTCTTTGCTTGCTTCTATCCCATGCTGCATTGATCATGTTCTGTGCAAAGTTGGTGAAAGTTCTGTCTTTAACCCTACAACAATCCTCACTGCATCCTGCAAGACTTGTGCCAGGTGATAAACCTATATGTTGGGCTCTATCACAAGTCTCATCACTTGTTCATCATGTATTTGATACATCAAAATAGCTTCCCCTAGCATCAATGAATATAGAATTAATATATGTTTTGTGTATTTATCAGAGATGCAAGACATTGCAAATTTTTGCCAGCTGTACAAGTGCATTTTGCGCTTCATTCTGCTGGTATAAGTATGATCCCTGGCGCAATTTTCAATCTCAGCTCTACATGCGTTGTGCTTGCGCCCGTGGCCGGCCGTCGGGAATGTCAGCTTTGACCCAACAGCCAGCAACAGATGCTACGTATACTTTTCAGCCACTGCAGCTTTCAGCTTTGATGCATCTCGCAAAATTCAGCATCTCCACTGCTCATGAGTATATTTAAAGCCTCCGACATGCATTTCAATGCATATCAATGCATTTTACAGCCTAACATAATCTTGCATGTATCAGGTTCTCTATATAGACCCATATATGGTCCAGGCATTTTACTACGCTCTGTAGATCGTGTATGTGAGATCCGATCCATCAGGCCAACGCATTTTGCGCTTGAAGGCACCACATCTCACCAAGCTAGCACACTGAGTGAGCGCCTCACGTTGTATGTAATTACGAATGCTACGATCACGGCTCAGCACCAAAGCGTCGTTGGTATGTCATCTGTTAGAGCACGTCATGGAGCACAGTGACAGTATGCCGCTATCATCCAGTAGACATCACACTATTATTATTAATATATGCATTAATATATTGCTAATGTTGGCCAGCTTTGACCACAGCACTCATCAATCACGTCAAGCACTCATATGCAGCTGAGTAGAAGCAGGATTATAGCAGCAGTGCCACAGACAACAATGCATGTGTCAAACAACTTCAGGCCTCTAGAGGCACGCGCATCTTTCAACAGAAGCAAAGCATTATGTGGTCTCTGGCCAGCTGCAAGCCTGCTGTTCTTGACACTAACACCTCAGGCTGTGGTCAAGCCGGCGATATGTCTAGTGTCAATGCCATCCTGCACCTGCAACAAGGTCATTCGCCTATCATGCCAGCAATTTGTTGCATGACATTGTCTTCATTGGTAAGGATTGTCTCCTCAACTTCAGCCAAGAAACTGCTGTGACAACAGGTACATTTGCTGTGAAATCCAATGCATGCGTCATGTGTTAGCTCTCTGTGCCTGAAGCCAAGGTCGCTGGACTATAAATGCTTCTGCTTGTAAGGGCATTTGCCGCTATCACATGTCTCTGGTTCATTCAAACCCCCACACTCTTCACACAAGCCCAAATCCCTCCTTTGAGCTCTTGCTATGAACACGTCCACCTTTGTTGCAAGCAAGACTGAGGCCAGCATAATGCCCTGCATCCCAATCACCCTCATGCAGCAATTCAATGTGGTTACATAAACCAGGGAATGGCAGCAGTATATTGGATGGAGTCAGCGATCAAGGCGCCCTACCCCAAAAACCAGTCCTGCTATTTGGTCCAAAGTCCAAGCTGGCGACTCCTCTGTCAATGCTATGCTCTGCATGCAAAAGTACACCTTGTTGCAAAGGTGTTGTTGGAATTGACAAAGGTAGCAAATGTGACGAAGCCAACATACCAACAGAGTGACAGGAAGAGCTGGCCTGTGTACCAGCAGCTTCCTGCTTTTGAATGAACAGCGAAGATTGGTATGACACTTTCTTCGCAAGATTTGGCTCCGATGCTGACGGCGACTGAGCTGCTCAAATGTCGATTGATATGCTAGGGCTGCTGGGCAGAAACGTTGTGCTGCAAAGCTCTCAGGCGTCCCTGAGAGATGTAACGCTTGCCCGACCTGCAGCAGCCGTAAGCTACAGGAACCGAACGGGCTGCAGGTCATGCGAGGCGAGGTCGCGACAACAGTTCGCCTTGTTGGATATGCACGACACACCGCCGTGGCTGTGTAGGTCAACCTGATCAACTGGTGAGTTGCAACGGGCCAGCGCTATGACGAGACTTGTAACTGGATCTTCACTGCGCACTGTTCATCACGCGGCATACGCCTGCTGCCAGAGCTGTTGCCTGCGAATTGTATGACTGCTTTTGCTCTGCGAGTGATGCCAGCTAGGTGAAGAAGAAGCGTCCACTTAAGCTTTATCAAATTCTGTCGCGAGCATATGGGCTCCATGTGCAGTTGCCTGACAAACTGCAAGCTTCACCATGGTGCAGCGACTGCAAACTCCGCACGAGCGTCGACATGAGGATGCTTCATCTAAACTTGATCGCTGGCTTGATCGCCCTCACTGGGTCCGCTGTGTTGGCAAGCAACGTGCTGATCAAGGTGCTGTTTCCGATCGGTCCGTGACTGGCGTCACTCGTTTGACTTCATTATGCTCGTTTTGACCCCATTTGCGTCTTTAGGGTGGCACAGTGGTGAATGTCGAAGGCGAGCTGATTGCCGATGTGCTAATTACTGACGGCATCATCGAAACAGTGCATAAGGGAGTCGAGGTGCAGTGCGTAAAGGGTCTGCAACAGTTGAAACGCAGTTTGCGTGGCTGTGAGACAGCGGATCTGGCAGACCTGTGCACACAGACGGCTGAAACTTTGTGCTGACACACATGCCTGACCTGCAGGCTCCGTCAGAGACTACAGTCATCGATGCCAAGGGCAAGTACGTGGTTCCTGGAGGCATCGACCCCCACACACACTTATCTTTTCCTTTCATGGGGCAAGTCTCTCACGAAACCTTCCTCAGGTACAGTTCCGTACTGTAGGAGCACAGTATGCAAATCATCAGGTGAAAACTAAACATCCAGCATCAATACTTGATGCTGTCATGCAGCGGACAAACTGCAGCTTTGGCTGGAGGCACAACCATGCATCTTGACTTTGCGCTACCTGTTGATGGGGACCTGGAGGTTGGCATCAAACGGCATGATCAGAAAGCTGAGCTTGCAGTCATGGATTACAGCTACCATGTGCCAATCACAGAGTGGACAGAGAAGGTATGGATTTTCACACCCAACATGACCCCCGGATTCTTAACATTACTCTTTGCAACCAATCAGCCCTATATGGGTTCTGTGTCTATTGCATACAAGGACGCTGTTGACTTACCCCATGATGCATCCACATTTGCGTATGATGCAGTGTTTATCGTGCAAGCAGCAAAGCTTGCCAGGAAAGGGCTCACCAGTCCACCCGCCGTAAAAGCTCAGCTTGTGGCAATAACATATGTGCAGCTCTATGTCAGGTGTAAGGTAATGCGCTGACACGTACACGCATGGCTGCATATCAGGTGTCATCTCAAATGGCTTCAATGGTGAAGAAGGGGATCAACAGCTTCAAGTTTTTTATGGCCTACAAGGGAGCTCTTATGGTTGGAGATGAGCTGCTGCTAGATGGCTTGCAACGGTGCAAAGAGCTGGGTGCTCTTGCCATGGTAAATATCCAACCGTTCATTGTGCCAGCAGCACTACTTCTGTCAGCCGTAATCTACAGCTATATCTAAATTTCAGGTGCCACGCAGCATTGCAGAACAATGGGTGCTTTTGCCACCAGATACAGTGAAATACACTCTGTATGCCGCATTATTTCTTTTGGTTTCAAGACTTGCTGGGTGCTACATGCCATGCAATTTTCATCAACAGTAGTCAGTAGTCAGTACTGCTTGCAGACTGATTCAAAGACCAATGTGATGAGATTTGTTGAGATGTGTGGTGGTCCCCCTTTCTCACCATCGCTTATAAACCCAACCCAGTGTTGCAAGCGTGAATTCATGAGACGGGGCTCAATGAAATATTTCAGACCACAGCCTTGTTAGACAGATACTCAATGCCTGCATCCTGTAGCTGCCATGCAGATGATCACCATGGTGACACAAACCCTGCTGGCACTTTCGTATTCCATGCTTGATGTGGCATGCGTGATGTGTAACAGGTACACGGGGAGAATGGTGATGCGATTGCCATGGCTCAGAAGGCCACCTTTGATGCTGGCATCACTGGACCTGAGGGTCATATCATTTCCCGCCCAGCCTACCTGGAGGTTTGTGCTGTGCTGTGCTGTGCTGTGCTGTGCTGTGCTGTCTTGTCAACCTGATGGTGTCAAACTGATCATTTACATATGCATGCATCATTTATGATGCATATGTGCAGCAACTTCAAACGATGCAAAAACCAACCAACTGCGTGTGTCTGAATTCTGACAATGGCCAGCCGTCCTGTTGTGTCAATCATCACTGCTGTGCTCAAGAGATGATGCACAAACTCTAAGGAAGCCAACAGCGACAGTGACTACCACAAAATAGACAGAGTACGTTGAGTGAGGCTGCAGCAAAGGGTGCATGCGGTGTGCAGGGTGAAGCAACAGGCCGGGCTATCAAGCTAGCCAGGTTCACAAAGACCCCGCTGTATGTGGTACATGTCATGAGCAAGGATGCTGCAGAAGAGATTGTCAAGGGCAGGGCCACAGGGCAGAAGGTCTGGGGGGAAGTGGTAGCAGGGGCCATTGGACTCACTGATGAGAAATGGTCAGTCCCCCTGATCAGTTCCCTTTCTTGCCTGTTGTTTCACCGGGCACCGCGGTATAGGGCAGAAATGCACAAGAGGCCTTGACATGTGATGGACTCAGTGGTGAGAAACGGCCAGTCCCTCTCATTTTCTTTCACTCTTCTGCTTTGCCTACTGAAAGTAGCAATGAAGGGCAGAGCTGAAGGGCAACAAGTGTTGGGGTCCTTGACGCGTTTTTCACTTACTTTCACTTACTTTATTTGGTGATGTGCAATGATCGGTGAATTCTTGTCTTTTATTTCTGCGTTGGCCTGTACAGTGAATGGGCATGATGAGCAAGCTGCATCACAACCACCTGCAGACAGTTAGCTGCATGGTAAAGGTGGCACAAGGGCTGCCATACCTTCGTTGCTTCTCAAGTGCCTTTTGGTCACAGACATGCAGTCTGGCAAGCACACCTAAGCTCGCAAATCAACCCAAGGATGTGTTGCCAAATGAGGCGTCATGCATCAGCAGACAGCCATGTGATGAGTGACTGGTTATGTGCCTGACCAGAGCAGTCATTGCCTGATTACTGTTGATGATACATGCTCGGTACTCAGGCGCATGCTGCATGCACTTGCTGGCAGCGCCCACGACATGCGTAACACATGTGTCTGAGCATGCGTCAGCTGTTCACACATGCAGCATGTGAATTCTGTCACAGCTTGGACGGGATCAGTGCACAATCTCGGAATTGTTCACTCATCTGCATGACATGTGTTTGGTATATGCAGTGGTAGATAAGAACTCTGGAGGGCCGGAATCCTGAGTACTGCTGCTGACCTCCTCCTGTGCCTGCAGTTGGGATCCAGACTTTAAGATTGCAGCAGCTCATGTCATCAGTCCACCTCTCAGAAACAAGGAACACCAGATGGCCCTACGAAGGGCACTTGCAGGAGGGCACTTGCACCTGGTTGCCACAGACCACTGTGGCTGGAACTCCACCCAGAAAGCTGTTGGCCGTCATGACTTCAGGTGCCGGTGCCTGCTGTGTTTTACTATGTCCATGAACAATGTCTTTGATACAAACTGGTGCGACCTCAAATGCATGTGCTGTTTGGGCTGCAGCGCCTGCGTCAGTACCAACTAGGGATGTCTTCGATCTGTCTGTCATTCATGTCGCACAACAAAGCTTGGCGAGGGCAAAGCTGAGTTCAACCTCACTTTGTTGTGTAGTGATGTTGGTATGTTGCAGCCTGCCACCTCTTGTTCTCAATGTTGTGTTTGGAGATCTTGCGCAGGTATTAGAAATGCTCCAGCCATAGCGTAGCTTGATGTTGTGTCAGCTGAAGTCCTCCTATCAATGTGCATGGCTTACATTATGCCAGACACACTATCTGCTGCCACGCGCCAGCAATCAAGCAATCTGTCTAGTCTAGATGCTAGTTGTCAGTCCCTGCCCTCAATCTGACTTGAGCTGAAAACTTCTTCCCTGCCCCTTTTGTCAATGCTACCAGCTTTGTGCCCAATTGACACACCCCCTCTCAGAAGAAATGCACATGCGCATGCACATGCATCAGATTCTGAGGCGTCATCCCTTTGCGTTGCAGGATTCTTCCCAACGGCATTCATGGCATCGAGGAGCGGCTGCATGTGATGTGGGAAACGCTGGTCAACACAGGTCTGATCACCCCCTCGGACTTTGTGCGCCTCAGCAGCACGGAAGCTGCCAAAATCTTCAACCTGTACCCACAGAAAGGCTTGATAGCTCCAGGTTCAGATGCTGACATTGCCATCATTGATCCAACCAAGGAGCATGTTTTGAGTGCCAAGACGCATCATTCAGCACTGGATACAAGTGTGTATGAAGGGATGAATATCAAGGGCAAGGTTAGTGCATGGCGACTGGTACTTTTGCATGCATGCCACTATGGCTGTACTCAGTGCAGCAGGTCAGTCATTAGACAAAGCATTGTAAGACCGTGTTGCTGCCCATGAAGTACAAACATTGAAGTGTTCTCAGTACTTGTGAGACCATATTTGCAGGGCATCACAGCTCAAATAACTGCAGCTTATTGAAGTTTGCTGTATTTGCACCAGATGCAAAGATCAAGGTGATGCTTTTGCAATGCAGGTTGTAACCACAATCAGTCAAGGCAAAGTGGTATGGAACAACGGCAAGGTTTCTGTGGAGCCTGGGTCGGGTAGATTTATCAGGCGTCAGCCTTTTGCCCCTCACATATACCAGGGCATCAAAGAACAGGAAGCCAGGTGGATTGCAGAGGAGTTTCCATATGGACCTGTTCCTGTCAAGCGCCAGGGAGACAGAACTCACGAGAGGGAGGAGCTCTGAGGCCAATCAGTGACCTTCTCTGAGAAGAGCTACAATGCAGCCTTGGCAGCTTGAACAACTGAAGCCAGCAGGCCTTCCAGTTCACAAAGCTAAACCTGCAGCTGCTTCGCCACACTTGCCACTTGGTGCCTGACTGCACATATGACATGCATTACGTGGGTAATTGCAGCTTTTTGTGCCCATGTGGTTGGCTGTCGGCAGTGCTGTACATGTACAATGTAACAATTAAGATTCTGTCGAGACCACAACCAACATCACATGACCAGCAATGTGTTCCTTGCAAAGGGCAGACATGCACATGGTTTCACTAGGTGCCCATGCGCAAGGACTCATCAGGTGTCCATGCATCATCCATCAGATGCGACTGAAACACACCTCTTGCAATGTTATTCAAACTTGCACAGGAGCTGCAACAGGTAGGCGCAGGGATGCTCAGATAGAAAACCATAATCATCTGTACACAAATAGGTGCTAGGCAAAACATTCCATTTGCTGAACACATCCATCCAAAATTGTCATTCAAGTCTTCCCGCAACTCTGTGTCAATCTGCGTGCCCTGGCCACCAACATCCTATAACATGCTTCACCAAGCATGCTCCCCTGGACGTGTCAAAGTATTGCTTACTGATTATTTCGCTGGGGTCAGCCACGCTTCAAAGTCTACATTCTGATAAGATTGTCTTCGTAGACCTTCTCTTGCTGCATGAAGCCGCCCATGAAGATGACGGCTCCAACTGAGCAGATGAGCAGTGTGGACATCATCTTGCCATACCCATTGGGGCCCTTCAGCCAGCTGCCCATGGCAATGTCAAACACCATTGCACTTCCATATGCAAATGTTTCACAAATACCTGCAGCAAAAGCTCCTACTTGCTCACTTTGCATCAGCATAGCTGAGCATGCCATAAACCGCTGTTGCTGCTGCTGGTGCCAGGTCTGATATAATAAGGAAGCAACACTTTCGTCTCACAATCACCATGCAAGGCAAAGCATAAAAGAAGGTGGACCACCTTCACATACCCAAAGATAAATGAGCTTGATGTTAATGGCATGCTCATTCAATGGCCGACACTAGAAAATGAGCAGTGAAATGATACCTTCAAGGACGGCTGAAAAGCTGCCACCTTTGCGCAGATTGTAAGCAGGCAGGGGCACGTAATAGGGCACTGCCCAGCCAGCCCCTAGCAAAATGACAGCTGTCACAATGGCTGCTGGAGACTGCACCCTGCAATAACACTAGACCAACAGTGAGCACGGCCTTTGATGAAGCCTGTGACTGCCAGCAGGAAGTATACGTATACATGCATTTATGTTCGTGCAGGAAGAAATGCTACTGACAGTTTGCATCTGGCAATGCTGATGTTGCACACACAACATTGCTGCCTCTTGTGCATGCACACATGCCAGCGTCTCATGCTTGCTGCGTATGCTGCATTTCAAGCACATTCAGCAGCGCATTTCATTCAAGCATGCGTCCGTGAATATTGCAGTTTTGATGAGCTTGCAAGCAGTCAAGATGTGGAGCGTCTGTCACTGTTCAGAGATGCGCAAACGTATTTGATGACAGCAGAGCAACTGTATGGACATGGTTCATCTAGAGCAGTGGCATACTTGGTGAGGACAAAGAAGCAGGCTGATGCCAGTATTGTGAGGCCAGTGATAAAATTGCGGCGGCCTGCTCCTGTGTATCGGCAGAACAGCATGCCACCACCCAACACAGCAATGGCAGATCCACCAGAAAATGCTGCAGAGATCTGCATGACATAAGTGCTAGGTGGATGAGGAGCAACATCTGAATGCAGCAGGCCAAGGCAATACACAGCATGAGCAAGTCTGTTAGTTTAAGGTCACAGGTTCAATGAACGATGTCTTGTAGTAAACAGGCATGCAATTGTTGTTGCAGACGAGCTGTGATACACATCCAAGTCATGGTAGTCAGCACAAGCTTGGTAGATGCAGGTGCAGTTAGATGAGGCATCCAGGTAGCAATGCAATGGCCGCCGCACAAGAGAGGGACACTCTTTACCAAGAAATGCACGGCACCTTGTCAAGACATGTGTTGACAAAAGTGGGTGAGTGAGTGATTGAGTGATTGAGTGAGTGATTGAGTGAGTAAGCAAGCGAACAAATGAACGCATGAAGGAATCAATGCGTGGACGGATGGATAAAGAATTGTATGAAGTGTCATTGTGTGACGCAAAGCTGAAGCTCAACAGTGAGAGATATTGCAAAAGCCACCTGAGCAGCAACTCCACCAGAGACTCCAAGGGCATCCACAGCCCACATGTTCATGAAGGCTGTGAACTCATACATGGTGTGCAGACAACACCTGGCCACAATGGCCATCAACACCTGCGATTGCAATACAGCTGTCAACAGCAGATGTAATACAGATCAAGCAAGTTTTACCTCTGCAGTCCAGACGCAAGGCCATGAAGCTGTACATGATAGCTTCCCAGCGACTGTGTTGCCTGTCAACATGCACAGTGCATTGCAAGGTCACCTTGTAAGCCTGAAGGAGACAGAAGCAGGGGGGCCTGTAGGAACTCGAAACATGTGAAAGATCAGCTGTCCTGAGTCTTCCAGATGCCGTGAGTGGCCAGGGATATCATTACACAAGCATTTGACTCAATCACTTGCTGACAGGCGTCATTGCAGCAGAGGCACACCAATTCGCCAGGTATGTCTGTGGATGTGTGGAAGTCATGAAACAATAGCAGGGTGGATTGTGAGGGTGACTGCAGCAACAGTGGAAGGTGTGGTGGCATCACCTGGGGTGTTGTAAGGAAGTCCTTGATGGCTGCTCCCATAGAGGTGGCCTTGGTGGCTTGCCCTTGGGCCACGTTGGCAGCAGCATCTGCAGCCTCACCCCCCTCCTCCTCACCCCCTGAGCCACCCCTCTCGAACCCAATCTCAGCTGTCAACATCTGCATGAGAGTCAGCTGCGCTTGGCAGAAGCATTGCGACAGCGCAGCAAACTGCTGTACCGGTTTCACAGGAGGCAATACACAGTCACAGGAAGCAGAGTTGAGCACATGTTGTGAATGTGCAAACAAGCAAGAGATGTGCAGCACATGAAAGGTCATTTGCAGTCAATCAACATGTTGTGATACTGCCTCTGAATTTTGGTGTCGCTGTCGCTTTGTCATGCCTTCTTTTGCTTTCAGCTACAAGGCTCAAGTGGAGACGGAACACTGACTGTTGTTTGAATGAGGGTCTACAGAAACCGCACTTGCACCAGCAGGTCCACCCCTCATCAACGCTCATTCATACAACACTGTCACCGGTTCATGGCCCCTGCATCTGCCTCAATCTCAAATGCTCAATGGCAGGCGCCAAGCTCACCTTGCCAGGACCAGACTCCGTGGAAACCTCAGCAGCAGTATTGGGCCCGCCCCCCACATTGTAGTCTGAGCCCCCGCCACCACTGAGGGAGTATGGGAACTCATCTGGCATGGCCACAACTAGCATGATTGCCATGATGCCAGCAAAGGCTGAAGTGATGTGGAATAGCAGCCGCCAAGAAACGCCTATCAGCAGCAGTCCTCCCAGTGCAGATGCTCCCACTGTGAAGCCAACCTGTACAGCAACAACTGTGTTTGCATGCATGCATTGTACACCACCAAATGGTGTGGAACACTGTTTGCCAGAATATGCCTGTTAGCAGCACACCTGTAAGAGTAGATGCTCCCACTGTCAAGCCAACCTGCACATTGGTCCATCTGTAAGCAAAGCCTGATTTGAGGAATGGGTATTGCCGAGCATGTCCTATCAGCAAAGCAATTTCAGTGCAAAAGTCCCCACTGTGCAACAAGCTGTGCATGACAGTCAGCCCTTGTTGAGCAACAGAGTGGAATTCAGAATGGGTAATGCCAAGGCATGCATTGTAGCAGCAGCCCAGTGACTGCAACCTTCAAAGTAAGTGTCTCAGGTCAGTCACCCTTCAAGCAAACACAAGAGGTGGCAAGCCTTGCCTATCACTGGATGGTTGCCTGATGCACACGTACCAACTGTACGGCACATGCCTGCTTGGCTGCCAGATGCAATGGATGGCTACAGTGCGGTGCAAGCAAGAGCAAAAACCAAGATGTGAAAGAGCTGCTGCTGCCAAATGCTTGTCAGCAGCAGGCATGCTGTATGTTTAATCCTTTGGCACAAACAGAAATGCAGATCATTGCTGGTTTGCTTGCTGCCTTGCATAAGCAAAGCCTGCTGAATTGCTGTATCAGCTGGAGAATCCCATATCAAATCCTCAGAGATGCTTGATGGAGAGAGGTCGACTGGCAACGCAATGACAGCAACATAAGGCCTTCTCAATGAAAGGGCTGTTCTCTGCCTCCTCCAATTGACAGTCATTTGACAATAATTTCAAGGCTTACCCTAGCGGCAAAAGCAAGGCTACCCAGGGAGGCACCTCGAGTCTCCTCTGGGGTCCAACAGCAAATCAGCCGTGAGGCTGCCACCCAGCCAGAGGCCTTTAAGCAATCAAATTTCAAGCTCAGCAGAATGCAATTGTGCACACACTGCATGATGGGTAGACAAACAGGATGCATGCAAACAGGCTTTGTACAAATTGCTCTTGAGCAGATCCTTGACTGTTGATTGGCAGATGCAGCAGTCTGACACATGCAAGGCAACGTCGGCATGGCTGCATTCTTTTTGCATGGTGTTTGTCATGCTGTCAAGACACCCACAGATGCATCAAGCTCAGGCCCTGACAAGCAGCGCATCACAAAAGGCAGGCAGCAGCTCACATAGACTGCTCTGCTGAGAAACCAGGTGATGTTGAACCAGGTGAGAGTGTTGCCCACTGCCATGAGGCTGTTGAAACCCCCTGCCCCGATCAACACTGCAATCAGTGCCCATTTGGGATTGACCTTGTCCAGCACCACACCAGCTGCTGCCTTGCCAATCTGTGCAGCAGGAATGCCTCTCAGCACGTCCTTTGGCAACCGTGCAGCTTGCATTCAACAACGCTTTTCGGCGCGTAACCTCATGTGTGGTGAAAATGAAAGCACAGCCACTAGCATAGTCAGTGTTTGCAAGATGAGCTGACAAGTTGGCAGCTTAAACACTAATATGCTGACAGCTTGCTTAATGAATTCGCATACTACATAGCAATACCACAGCATATGTGTGACATACTGTCTGTGGGTTGTTTGACAAAAAGCTGTGGTGCCACAGACCAGGTGCAATGTGTGACATCCACAGCGTTCACTAATGCTCCTTGTGCCCAGCCCAACAGCAGGCAAGCATTGCATTGACCACATGTCCCACAGACATCCAAGAACAAGACCGCAATGTGCTACATGTTGACATGTTATACTGCAACCTCCCAACCTGACAAGCTGACAGGTGGGGCATCTTTCCATTGTAAAGGCATAAACAACATTGTGGGTGAGATGCATGTGCAGACCTGCTATGGCAGGCATGATGAAGAACAGAGACTCACAGTAAGACCAGCAGTACCAATGGCCAACAGCATTCCAACACTGGCTGCTGGCAGCATGACATTGGGATCACTGGTCATGCCTGGCAGAGCCACTGAAAGCACCACCCATGTGTTGATCTCAGCCTGCACGTCACATAAACACACCTCACAATAAGTGCCCAGCAGAACAGGTTCCACCACACAGAGCGGTCATTGCTCGACCTGCCAGATCCACATTTACAAGTGTTGGCGAAGCACAACTGTTGCACAGAGTGACTGACAAATGCTTATCATCAACGGCCTGTGCATGATGGAATTGCATATGATGTCATAGCTTTTTGTCTGTGAGTACAGCCTGCCTTCCTGCTGAGAAGGGGGTGCAGGCTGTGGAGAGTTTGCGAAACATGGAAATGGGCTATTATGCACCAAGAGGCCGTTATGAAGAATCCCGCATTCCAGACAGCGCAAACTTACCAGATATGCAATACAAACAAGAGCCTTGAAAATTTCTGGACGTGTTTCTGGAGACACATTGGACCGGAGTAGCTGCATGAAGAGCGCCTTGGAACCACGGAATGAACTCATGAACTGCAGCACCCATGCAGCAGTTGCACAGCAGCTTCAGGACAGAAGCAGACTCACATTTGCTTGACAACAAGAGGAGCAATAAAGCAAATGCATGATGTTGCGTGGAAGCAGAGTACAGGAAGGACAGCTTGGACTGAGACTCAGCTGTAACATGCTGCTGAGCCCCAACACATGCCTGATCATAGCAGCCAAGCACTCACCGTGTTTCCTCTGGCCGTTGAGCAGTAATCAAACACAGCGTTTGTCTTCACTTGCTGTCTGCTTCTGCCCTGTGTAGCCTTCCTGGCCTGCGAGAGAAGGACAGTTCCCAGGACTGTTCCAGGACAGCTCAGGACAGTCAAAAGATCCAACCTGACTGGCGTTTTGAAGCAAAAGAATCGATTTGCACCTGAAGGAAAGGCGCATGTCGGGGCTTCAGGCCACATTTGTAGTGCCTGGTTGTAGGAGCCACATACACCCGACTAGATCCAACTGCTGCTCTCACCACATGGCCCCTGTTTACGCACTCGCATGACTCAGTAAAGTCAAGAAGCAGCTGTATACAAATAACGTGCAGCAGCAACAGCTTGACGACACAAGCTCGAAACACGCGAAAGGAGTCTGATCACGAGCTGACCTCAAGGAAAGCCCAGGAGCTAGCCCGGGAGAGGCGAGCGCGTTCTGCATCGACTTAACGTCAACGGACGTTGAGCTGATCAAGTCTGTGCAGCAAGACGTGCTTGCTTGGTCAAGCAGCTCTGAGTAAGCCGAGCGTCAGCTTTGGCAAAAGGAATCGGATGTTTGCGTTGAAACGTCACAGTTGTCGCATAACTATTCTAACGCGGACACCTCAGATACCGCGAGCAACACTGCTAGTCGCGCCCGATGTTGATGCTGATGGGTCGTACGAGCTGCAATGCAGCCCTACACAGACGAAACTCTCCAAAAGTTATGGCAAAACTCCAAGCGATCAAAATGCTCAGGCACGGCATGCGTGTACAAGTGCAGTGAGTCTTCGTCAGCGTGGTTAGTCTTCAAATTCCTCTTATCCTCAACAAGCCCTAGCTGTGGCCATTGTTCAGCTCTTAGCTTGTACTTGGTCTGACATCAGCTTTTGTAGCCTGCAGGCTGTGTTTTCGAACCTCTTTTATGCAAACATAAGTTGTAGTGAATTGCTTAATGCATGCAGATGATAGAGTTAAATTGGACCATGGCGGATGGTGCGCACCCTGACATGCTAGCATTTGACCTATACCTCCCGAGCCATATCGCTTCGGATGTTTGGAACTTGCTGCTAAGGCAAAATGCGCTAGACTGTGTAGCAGGTGGGTTTTTGCGGCTAGCATTGGATTTTTAGCTCCTGCTCCATAAGATGTACATGGTCATGGGGCAGATTGTCACATGATCTCCCAGACACTCTTTAACAGAAGCTCGAAAGCAGAAACGCAATTGCGACAAACTGAAGACTCGATTGTATAACTGCCGCGAATTCGCAGGACAGAACATTGCAAGAGGATCGAAATAAGGACATTTGCCCAGCTGGTCTAGCTGACTTACAAAATTGGCAACATCATCCGTACATATATTGAGTACTATGGCTTGCTGTCATCACCCCATGATGAGTCGCCAAATGCTATTCCGCTCTCCCTGTTAAGCTTCTCAGCAGCTGTGACAATATTTTCTGCAAATTTCTGATACCTGCTGATCACTGGGGTTGTGAACACCAAGTATGGACCAAGCACAATAGCAGCAACTGCGCCTGTAATCTTGGCAAAACGGGGTCTACGCCATGCCAAATAGGCTATGCCAGCACCTGCATAGTCAGATGCATATGCCTCAGAGTAGCTATGTCACCCTGATTAGGCAGCGGAGGATTTGTTGTGTGTCCTGGAATGTAGCTGTGTGCAGCTATATTTGCACCTGCAAGTGTCCAAAGGTCTGCGTCACTCAACGTACACCAACAATGACCACAGTTTGCATGCTCAATCATTCGGAAGCTGTGTGCTTTGCCAGTGGATCCCTCAAGAAGGCAGCACCAAGAAGGGCCAAGGCTTACCAGCAGCCAAATTGATCCAAGGGCCAGCCTGAATGGGGAGAGCCAGTGCATCGGTGCCGCAGTACTCTGCCACCTTTTTGGCAGTCTCGGGGCTGCCTGCCTCATCCCATCTAGCCTGGATGCCCTTGACATGGGCAGCCCCCACCACCCCAACCACCCCCTGCCCCTCTGCCTTATTGCCAGCCTCCCATAACCGCCTACAGACAAACAGGTGCATGGTATTAATGGCAGAAGCACTGGCATACCCTTCATTGCTTCTCGATTGCCTTTTCATCACAGACCTGCTGTTGACAAGCATGTTCAAGCTTGCAATCACGCAATCCAAGGATAGATTGGCGGACAAAGCGCCATGCAACAGTGTGCTGGGACCAGACAGCATGCAATTCATGAAAGCCTGGCCATCAACAGATTATTGAAAAGGCAAGAGGGCTTCTAACAAATGTGTTGCCTCAAAACAAGCATGCCATAGACCATCTGAAGTCACCCTGACACATGTTTTGGGCCTTTGGCAGCCATGAGGTCTAAACATAGAGCAGCAATGCACGCTTGACTACCTACCTGCTCATTGGACATGCAGCAAGACATCTGTACGCAACACATTTCTATGGCCACGGTTTGCATAGCAACTTAACTTCCTAACACCAAGTCAGCACAACAACAAGTCAGTGTGTCTTACCTAGCAAGGATCAGATCGCGTTCATGGCCCAGGACTTCATGCATAGCATCCCGATTGGAGTCCATGCCTGTCACCCCCTTCACCCCCATCATGGCCTCATCCTCCACTTCCTTCATTCCATCATCCCCAGCCTGCATGTCACCACCCAATCCTTGTACATGTGTTCCAGCTGGTAAACGTGCCCGGAGGTAACCAATGCTGGAGATTGCCTTTGCGCTGAAAGGCAGCCTACCAGCTGCTTGGAGCATTAGAATCTCCTTTGGCAAACATCTGTACATGAGCTGGCATCAACAACCCATGCTGACATGGCAAGGACTGCAGTCAAAGAAGTGTGCACAGCATCCAGGTGCTTTCAGAAGCTCAAGTCATGCTTGGCTGTGCACATCGTCAGCCAGCATGGGCTGTTGTTGCCAATCGGATTAGCTTAGTGCCCTGAGCATGCATGAATTGGCCAGAAAAGTGTTCCAATTATTGACTTTGTTGTGCCCAGATGCCTTGCTGATGCAACGATGGTGCTGTTTGCAAACACTGTACTGTGGCGGCTGGTGTGTACTACATTACATGGCAAAGCACAGTTCATGCTGCAAGAGATGCTTGAAGCACAGCATCTGATTCCTGCAGGCCTCAGGAGACAAGAGACCTCTTCCTAATTCAATAGTGCCACCCATACCAAATCTACTTGATGTAATCGAGTACCGCTCCTTGTTGCTCCATTATCTGAATGGCATGATGTGCTCGGATGGCTCTATATGCATTTTTAATGGGGTCGAAATTTACTCAGCTTCTTTCAGTCAACCTAGGCTTGTCTCACGGCTGTCAACAAGGTCTTTGACAGCGTCGTCACGTCAAAGACCACGTCGACAAACGTAAGGGAAGCCAAGTTTGATAGCCTGGTGGTCATAGGGTTTATCAAAACCAGATCTTCAGTTCCTGATGATGTGATGCATTATAATGCGGGGAGATATTCCAATGGAGATCGGTGCTGACCTTTACAGGCAAAGCTGCTTGAGAAGTGGCAGCAGAGCTTGCACCATACACTGTCACTAAAGGTTCACACATTGAGGCGTTGGTGCTGGGGTAAGCTTCCAGGGCAAGCTTCCAGGAGGTCCCTCAGACAAACATCATCAACTATTTGACAAAGTTGCCATATTATTCATCTCTCAGTTACCAGTTCCAAGACAGCAAATGCTCATGCATGAGGTCATGCCAGGATGCATTTGTCTAGCCCTCTACTGCCAGTTGCATAACAAGGCCCTGCCAGTGCCGCTTCCACTTATTGGATCCTTGGTAAGGTCACCCTTGCACATGTTTTGCAGCAAGGTGTGCAATTCCTGCTTGATCATCACCTGCCAAGTGCTTGTTTAGAGCCGTTTTAGAGCCGTGTAGATTGGTAGGGATGGTCTTGGCCAACTTCCATGTCAGATTGGGGGGACTTCTGGACACAAACACTGGGTACAAGTATTGGATGGCTAAAAGGAGTGTGGGGCTCTTGCTCTGTGTGACTGTGAGTATAAGATCAGTCATGCGCATGCCCTTTCTGTGATTCCCACTGGTGTTCCCATTGCCACTTAAAATCCCGATAATCACTCAGGCATGGGTATCAGGATTCTTTGATGACGATAGGAGCATCCGTGTTAATCACAGAAGGGGCGCAAACAGGACATTTCTTATACTCAAAGTCACACAGTGCAAGAGCCCCACACTCCTTGTAGCCATCCAAAACTTGTACCCAGGGTTCAAGATTTGGAGGGCTACAAGGAGTGTGGAGCTACTTCAGTGTCAGCCTTGTACCCAGAGTTTGTGTCCAGAAGTCCCCCCAAACTGACATGGAAGTCAGCCAAGACCATCCCTACCATCTACACGGCTCCGAGCAACCATTTGGTCATGTGAAAGCATAGATTGAACACCCTGCTACAAAACATGCTCAAGATGGACCCCACCGAGGGATCGTGCAACAGAACGAAGACATCATAGTACCAAGCGTCAAAAATCCTGTTATTGTGGCCGAAGATATCCAGTAAGTGGAAGCAGCAATGGGAGGGCCTTCCCATGCAAATTGGCAGCAGAGGGCTACACAGCTGTATTTGGCATGACCACTTGCATGAGCCATTGCTATGTTGGAGTAGATAATTGAGAGATTAAGAATATGGCAACTTTGTCAAATCACATACTATGGCCATAGTCACCCCCTTGTGTAGATCATATCATCTGGATGTCATTGGGGTTTGAACAATTCAGCATCTTGCTTCAGTTTAAAGTTCAGCCTTTGCTCTAAAAGCCCATCGTAATATCTGTATAGCTTTTGGGACTTGAAAACTCTTGTGCAGGTCTAACAGTCAGTAGTAGACGCTACGACTTTTTCTCAGCAGCTTACAAGTCAGCAGTTCCTCACAATGACTGTAAGGATAGCCTCCAAGATGCATTTCAATGCATCGAGCTGTTTGACACAACCTTGCTTGACTACATACTGTATCTGATGCAACATCTCTATAATCCAGGCATTTTATCAGGCTCTGCAAATCAGTGCATTCATGGGCAAAATCTATATCTGAAATCCGATCTATGTAGGCAGTGGCCTTTCTTTACTTTGTTCAGTGTGATGACGCCACCTATGGGGTCAACAACAGAGGGGGAGCATGCATGATCCAAGCAGTTGTTTGGAATGGCATGGACTAACAACCAACACAAACAGAGACACAGACAGACACAGAGAAAGATAGAGAGAGACATCGAGTCTGGCAGAAGTTATGGCTGGAAGGAAAAGAAGGCACGCAGAGAGGCCGACCTGCAGGGCTTGCTGCCTGAAGTTCTCTAGCATCTTGACTCCACAGTTTCTCACAGTCAACAGGTCTTGAGTGTCTATGGACGCCCCCTTGGTTGACCCTGCAAAGCATGATGCTTTCTCAGCACAGGGGTCCACCCTTGGCACAAACTATGCCCATGCCAAGATGTCGCTTAACTACGTGCAAAAAACACTGTAACGCCTGGGTTGCTGAGGCTGATGCTGACAGTAAGAAGCATGCAGTATGAGCACACATGTGGACGAAGGGAACATTGCGCTTTCCCCACGGCATCTGTACAGGCACTCTAGGCACATGCCTTACAGCATATAAAGCTGCAAGTGGTCTTGCTCTGCAATGCATCTTGACACAAACAGCAGATGCCAACAAAGCCTGACTTTGCTGCCAATACACTGTCACATGCAAGTTTGCTGGAGCAGCATGCCAAGTTGGGGTTGACCTTGCTTCAGCATCCTGCCAAACGCATCCACCACTGCCTGGCCATTATCACATCCTCCTTTCTGCACAACCAAGCTGGAACGGTTCAGGAAACATGGCAGCAGCAAACCAGAGCAGGCACAATGGGTTTTGAGCTGTTTCTGGTATTTTTTTGCAGGGCCTTGTTTTAGAATGTTGATGTTTGTCGAAAAAAATGTGGCGCATGCAAAAGCAGAAGCGACAGGCTATCAGTCCACATGATGACTGAGACTACACGACTACACCTCCAGGATTTTGTTCCATCTGTGTGGGTCCATAGCAGCTTCAGGCTGCTTGATCAATTCCTGTACAATGTTGCCTGCAGAGTTCTGCTTGTCTGCACCAGAATTTCCCCAGGCTTCACTGGGGTTGCTGTTGCCTTGATCTGCCCCAGCTAACATGTCACTGGCACTGCTTGCAAGATCTGATGCTGAGTCCATGCTGGACCTATCACTGCGGGAGCCACTTGTTTGCAGAGCTCCTTCTGCACGTGCACAAACACAAGAGCTGGGTGACGTCACCTGGTGCGCCATGCATGCACAGCATGTCCAGAATAATAACAGTGCACTTTGAAAACGCCTGGCCGCAGGGACACAGACTGTTGCCTTCAGCCAGGCTTCACACCAGTGATATACATAGTCAATGACCTCTCATAGGAGCTGGCTTGACCGGGTGCCTTACATCCAACAAAATGCTGTTTCAGAGGTTATGCTGATGCCTCTTACCCTGCGAGGGCGTGTGTCTGGGTATGAGCTGCGGCTGATCAGTATGTTGCATTGGTGTGCCTCTGCGATACTGCGCTGCCATAGCTGCCATGCGCTGCATGGTCATCCTCTGATCTCTGTCTCCCAGCATAACCTCTGCACCCACCTGTGGGCAGAGTGTCCAAACAAGTAAGTAAGTGATCATCGAATGCGGCCCAATATATGTGTCATTTTTACTGCATGACAAGCAGGTCAATCTTGTGAAGCCAACGTTACTTATTGAAGTATTGAGCTGACCAACGGGCAGACAAACCTCTTGTTGTGTTTGCAAGACAATGCTGGTTTTCCATATCAGGCCAGGTGCATGCTGGTTCATGTCACAGATTTTGTCAATGCTGATGACAGGGACTGACCTGTGTAGCTGCATGTTTGGCTGCTAGAAACTCGCCCCCAGCTGGTGTACCCAGCAAAGCACCTCCAACCACATATGCCAGCGACAGCATGTACTCCAGAGCATTGCCTGATAGGGCTACCACTATTGGCTGCAAATGTGAGCAGACAGGTCAGATGTCATGTTTCAATAGCAAAGAAGCCAATCGATTCAACGCAAGCAGCGTCGACCTGCAAGGGTCCATACTGCAAATGCTTCTTTATTCCATACTCATCTCCATCCGATGCTGCCTGTTGTAGCTTATCAAAGCGCTCCTGCGTTTGCACAATGACGATTCAAGCTTGGCCACTCAGCAATAAAGATCAGTCAACAGCTGTCTGCGATGACAATCTCACCTGATCAAGCTCAAGCACCACAACTCTTGGGCTGACAATGTGTATGACGTCTTTGACTTCTTGTGCAGCCTGCAGGAGCCATCATCAGACCCTCAAGACTGACACTGTGCATCTTAGGTCTTGACAACAGAGGCGGTGTTCACCTGGCCAGAAACATGCGCTACACCCACCAAGTACACCTGCACCGGCATATTTCTTTGAGATCATGATGTTAAGTTTTTGAGACGATGTCTGGACTCTTCAAGCGTAAGTCTAAATTTCGTTTACCCCCGGCATGCCTACAGCTCAAGTGCGCAGGGCGTTGCAGCAAAGCTTCGTCAACACACCTGACCACCATTGGGGTGTTGCAAAACAAGAGACGCTCCTGACTTGGAGGCATCTCCAGGTGAAGTATCTGGTGACGCTGAGGCAGCAGTCAACGAAGCCATGTTGTCGAGATCAGAACTGCAGGGCGTGTGACGGGCTGCAAATCACCTGCAGGTACTGCCCCGCAATAACACACACACGTTAAAGGGGACAGCGCGCATGCCAGCTTCAGACTGACACAGCTGATGCCATCCTGTGCACCTAGCAGCTGTCAACAATGTTGACTGTCATGACCAGTCAGCATTTGTGTTACCCATTTATTATGCCTAAACATCTGGTGACATCCCATCATGTATCATCTTGGCTTGAAAACAGGACACCTGGGGGTATTGCAAGGCACCAGGTATATTCTGGCTTGTATTCATCACATCACGTTGATCTGCCTGTGATCTCCGATGACATCAAATTTGGCTTCACGTTCCCTTAGGCACTTGGAGTCAGTCGGAGGATGCTCAATTCAGCAAGCTCTGTCCTCGTCATGCATCTCTTACTGGAAGTTGATAGCTAAGACTGATGTCATCATCAAAGCCTGCGTCTTTCATTGGGTCTTTGTAAACAAACATGAAATGCACATACCCAGTCTCAGCGATGCCGCAATACAGCTGAGCAGGTTGCGTCAGCTGACTGCTTTGCAGGCTCTTGGCAAAGTGCTTTTGTTGTATGCAAGCTGACAAGGCATCATTGTTCTGGGCGGATTCCTTCAGCCGTCCTTCAGGTGAATTAGCTCTGCACAGTCATTGCAAAGTCATTCTTGATCAGGCCAAACGAAGCATCTGTCATCTGTGTGGTATGAATTGCAACTTGCAAAATACCAGTACCAAGATTCAGCAGAGACCAGATGCAATGCAAAGAACATTGGATGCCCAAGTATTGCTCATATTATGGATCATCTGCAATGATGTGGTCAAGATCCGAGCAGTTTCTGTCCTCACGCTTGGATTCAGACACATGGCTTTCTCTGCAAGATGACAAGTCTTGACTCACCGCAGGGGAGTGGCATTGCTTCCTTGACTCAATGGGGCGACTGAAAGGCCCCGCATCTCAGCTCCCAGTTGCACACTGCTTCCTGACACCTGCATGACCATGGTCTGATTACATCTAATAAACGGCACGCAGCCAGGTGTGTGGCCAGCTATCACTGATGTGACCGTGCAGGTGATCATGAAAAGCGTAAACAGCCAAATCATCAAGGCAGGATTGGAGTTCTGGCTATTCTAAACTCAGAACAAAGTTGCTCAACAATCATGAACATTGACAATGTAGCAATCTAGGAGTGGCTGCTTTGCTTGAAGCAGAAATCTGCATGCAATGTACTGTGCTTGCGCATTAGTAGGGCAGAACAGCTGCAGTCTGCAAAGGCCAATCAGCATGCCTTTGCAAGGCTTTGATGCCGATACTTGTTGACAAGATTATGGCCTGGTGTGAGGTACTGGCAATTTACCTGTACATGCAGATCCCCTGTTCGTGTAATGGTCAAGGTGAGCGTTGAGGAGATGCCTTTCATCTTTTCTGCAATTGCCTGCATGCTACTTTGGTCAGAAAAGCTCCATGCCTTTACTCAGAACTTAACATTTTGCATGCCCATCCAACTAGGCTTGCCTGCAGTCTGAGGATCTCTCCTTGTAGGTCAACATAAAACAAGCAGAGCTGTGTCACTTCTTTGACGCTGTTTAACTCGTCAATCTCTGCAAGCAGATAGCAATACATGTCCATGAACTAAGGCGTGTGCGACGCGACATATACACATATGTGTCTGTCTTGCCAGAAAAGCACGCAGTGTCACGTGTACCCTCTGACCTTTGACTTACAAACTGGGTGGGAGGAAAAGGCTTACGAGCGGCAGTGTAGGGCTTGCTGACAGGCAGATCTTGGGTCATGTTTAAGTTGTGACCTTTGCTTGCAAAGGTAAGGTATGGCCGAGATACCGATTGGGAGGATGGACCACCTGACATGGTGCACATTGCAAGCTTGACCTCAAGGCTGTCTGCTGCATTGTTGCCAGCTGCCTTGAGAACACGCAGCAACAGGGGCACTTGAAACACAAAGGCAATCAAGTTGTGGTTTTTGCTGATTGTTTTGTAAGTCTCAGGCTCAAACAGAACTCCCTGAAAGATGGTGGAACATGGTTAGTACTTCTACATGAAAGGAGAAGGCAGACTTTGATGAGCAACGAACAGCTTACCGCAGCCCAACGGGCAGTGATTTGCATGCCATCGGTGTCTTGGCTTGTTTGTACTAGGTGCAGGTCCTCTGGACCCAGCAACAGCTGACAGGTTTTACCAAACTTCTCGAGGGTTGGCAATAGACCTGGAACAAATTGTACTTTGCAGCACCCATCGCAAAGCAGAGACCAGCAATATCAGAGGCAGCATTACTTTTCTCTAGAGCTCGGACCCCCCGGTCTGAGAAAGTCCCTCTGAACTTCATACAAAAGCTTAAGCGACTTCTGGTGGGTGCTCGTGCATGAGATGAGACAGTATTAGTTCACATTATGTTTGATGACTGCTAGTCCACTTCAATGGTGCGGCTTGAACAGTCTTCGATCGTCGATCGATCATGCGGGCTCAACCTGTCAGCGAAAACGATGGCTTCGAAAACACGCAGATGCGAGGATTGCAGTGTGCTAAACACTCATGGCAGGTGGTTGTTTGACGCATCAGCATTTACGTCGTCCTGATGCATGCAGTGAGCTCAAGATGCAGGCAGGTCTGGCGCCACGGACGCACAGACCAAGTGCTCTGCGCTGATGCTATTACAGTGTAGTACTTCCACTTCCAGTGCAACCTACAAGCACGGATTGCACAGCATTTACCACTGTACTGATGTGCCATGCAAGGCATTGTTAATCATTCCCAAAGGGCTCGGCTAGAACCTATATGCTGTGTATCGAGCAGTCCTATACTTCCGCCTGAGCAGTGATGCATCATATTGCTGCCTTTTGTCTGTATCAGACAAAGTGGAGTTTGCTTCTGAGATGAGCTTGAACACAATACTTGCGCAAGATTTCTGAGCATCAGTGGTGGCCTTGTCTGGGTGATACTTGAGTGCCAGCTGCCTGCATGAGAGACATCACCCTTCAGCGAATTCTCTACCCACAGGACCTTCCAGAAGAAACAGGTCTTGCGTCACTGCACAGTAGCTTTGCACAATGTCCAGCACCACACCTGTAGGAAGCTTTGACATCAGTCAGCAAGGCTGTCTGCTGCAGTCCCAACACCCTGTAGTGGTTGACAGCTCCATTTGCCTTGGCTTTGCGCTGAACTTCCATGAGCTCAGCGCTCACGTTGCCCCCGCCCTTTTGAGACAGCAGCAGAAGATCCTGCAACAATGCGCCTTACTCTGTGGCAAGGCTTTGAATGCAACAGCGAAAAAATAATGCACAACAATGCAATCTTCTGCTGGCTCTAAAGCTGGTGCAACAGGTAGCATGCAAAGCAAAAATACCAAGTCATGCCCAGCTACGCCTGTGGGATGGACTGCACAGTGCCATTGCCTTGTTGTGCAGAGCAGAACAGTCAGCATTGTAACCTGAGCAGCATTTGTGTGGTCGCCAATGGCCACATATGCATCTGCTCTGCGCTGCAGGACTCTGACATAGGATGCATCCAGAGCCGATGCCGTGAAGCAGTCAGCAATGGCGTCTATGTACTTGTTCATAGCATGATACGCTGCCGCTCTGTTACAGTACAGTACTGCATTGAAGGCTTTGTCTTCCACCTTCACCTCAATAGCCTTGTTGTATTCATCAGCTGCCTGCTGGTGCCTCTGCTGTTGAAAGAACGCGTTACCAGCCTGTGAAACCCCAAACAGAACCATCTCAGACAAGTTCAATGCTGACTACGCTTTGATGTGCGATGATAGCAACACATTCATTCATAAAGCCTGGAACCAATGACTGAGCCAGCATGAGGGCATGGAGCATAGAGCATGGAGAGTCGAACGAGCCAGCAGCAGTAAATCTGCATTGTACCTGCTTATATGCATCAGCTTTCTGACGGTCGTTAGCTTTGCGGCTCCTCTCTTCCGCCTCTGTTTGCTGCTGTCTTAGCTCAGCA
>JAABUS010003195.1_pt1 | contig 27479 bp, 28 predicted proteins | sample 5560161 | NCBI WGS metagenome assembly JAABUS01 (sample SAMN10711885, study PRJNA513376) | rock metagenome | isolation source: Antarctica rocks | place: Antarctica: Victoria Land, Trio Nunatak nord | collected 2016-01-04
TGCAGCCGGTCCCTTCGGACGCACTGTCCTGCCGATCAACGAGGCTCTCGACTTCATTGCGCATGAGGACATCTTCTGGGTGCTATGTTAAGTCTTCAATCCCGTCGAAATTGCGGAAAGTCGAGCTAAAGTGAGACAGTTAAATTCGGACGGTTCCCAACGAGGAGAACGAACCGATGTCTCTGAACGAGTGCGGGCGCTACAGCCGGGAGTTCATGCTGAAGGCCGTTGAACGGTTGGAGGCTGGCGAGCGCGCGAGCGCTCTGGCCATTGAGCTGAATCTGCGTCGAACGATCGTTTACCACTGGCGTGACCGGTTCCGCGCGAGCGGTGCGGAGGCGCTGACGAGCAAACGTGGTCGCCCGCGCACACCGGAGGTTCTTGCGGCGGAGAGCGTGCGCGCGTCGCGGGCGAAGGCGAGTGGCTTGGCCGAGGCGCGGGCTCAGATCGCCGAGCTGGAGCGAAAGGTTGGCCAGCAACAACTGGACCTGGATTTTTTCAAGGGCGCCTTGCAGCACATAGAAGGTTCACGCCAGCCGAGCGACGAGCCTGGCGTGACAGCGTCTTCGCCCACATCCAGGCGGTGACGCGCTCGCAAGGCGAGCCGGGAGCACGGCTTTCGGTGGAGAGGATGTGCGCGTTGGCCGGCGTCAGCCGGGCAGCCTATTACCGAGCTTGGGCCCGCAGCGATCCGTTGCGCGAAGAGACGGCGTTGCGCGATGTCGTCCAGCGCCTGGCTTTGGCGAACCGCCACTACGGCTACCGTCGGATCGGCGCGTTGCTGCGGCGTGAGGGCTGGTGCGTCAACCACAAGCGCGTGGTTCGGATCATGCGACAGGACAACCTGCTGTGTTTGAAGAGGCCGCTGTTCAGGCCGCCGACGACAGACGCGCGTCACAGCTGGCGGGTGTGGCCCAACCTGGCGCGCCACCTCATGCCCATGGCCACGAACCAGCTGTGGGTGGCGGACATCACCTATGTGCGCCTTGCCGAGGCCTTCATCTACCTGGCCGTCGTTCTGGACGCTTTCAGCCGCAAGGCGGTCGGCTGGGCGATGGCCGATCACCTGAGGGCGAGCCTCGCCTTGGATGCGCTCGAGATGGCGTTGGCCAGCCGCGAGGTGGTCGCCGGCGGCCTGGTTCACCACTCCGACCGCGGCGTGCAGTACGCCTGCGGCGACTACATCGCCCGCCTTGAGGCGGCCGGGATCCAGCCCAGCATGAGCCGGGCCGGCTGTCCCTACGACAACGCCATGGCCGAGAGCTTCATGAAGACGCTCAAGCACGAGGAGGTCGACGCCAGCGCCTATCGTGATCTCGCCCATGCCAGGGCCGCCATCGGGGAGTTCATCGAGACTGCCTACAACAGCCAAAGGCTTCACTCGGCTCTTACCTATCTGTCGCCAGCAGAGTTTGAATCCAACCAGCCCTGGGCTGCTGCGCAGCAGCCCAGGGCTCCAAGGTAGCCGAGCTGTCCGTAATCTACTGTCTCACCCAAGGGGTTCAGTTCACGGGTCCCAGAGTTGGCGGACAGATCCGGGGTAGCCGGTCACGGTTCGTTTGACGGACAGCCAAGCGCGGCCCCGGGCACCGCAGAGATCACCTGGGTTCCGATCCCCAAGCTATGGCCGCACCTGGCAGGCAGCGGACATTGAGCGCAGCTTACGAGACGGGTTTCGGCGTCCCATCGCGGCGGCCACGGCCAGCGCCGCGGCGCCGACCGCCGCTGCGGCGAGATCGCTGACGGCGTACGCCGAAGGGAGGCTGCCCTCCCCTTCAAAGGCTACGCCGGCCAGCGCGTCTTCAGCACCGCCCAGCCCGGCCCAGATGGCACGCAGGAACTCGGCGACGTGCATAGTTGCTCTCCCGACAGCAGCAGCACGCCCCGCGGCTACGGGGCCGGGTAAAGCAGGATTTGCGTGCACCGGAACAGCGCGATGGTCTTGCCAGCGCCCTCGTTCACGACCGTCGCATCCCACACCTGGGTCGAGCGCCCTGCATGGATCAGGCGCGCCTCGCACGCCACGCCGCCATGCCGGGCGGTGCCAATGAAGTTGGTTTTCAGTTCAGCCGTCGTGAAGCCGGTCGCACCATCCGGCAACGAGGCCAGACAGCCGAAGCCGCAAGCCGTGTCGGCCAGCGCGACAACCGTTGCCGCGTGCAGGAACCCGGTCGGGGCCAGGTGGTGCGCGAGGACCTCGAATCGGCCGCGCACCAAGCCAGGTTGCGCCTCCACCCACTCGAACCCGAGCAGGGCGGGCAGGCTGCCTGCCTGCCGTTCTGCAAACCCGTCGGCTCCGTTCATGGCGTCACCTCATGTCGTGGCAGGGTGGGACGCGCCGGGCCGTTGGCGGAGCGCCATGGCCAGGATGGCAGCGGCAAGCAGGTTCGCGCCGGCGCTTGCCAGGATCGGCACGGTGTAGCTGCGGCTCACGTCGAAGGCGAAGCCCGCGGCGCTCGGGCCGACCAGGGTGCCGAATGCCACGCTCGTGTACAGGATGCCGATCAGGGCGCCGACGTTGCGTGAGCCGAAGCAGTCCATGACGACGGCGGGCAGCACCGCCACCCATCCGCCATAGAACGCGCCGAACGCGAGCGCGAAGGCGGCCAGCCCCCAGAACCCGGCCGATGCTGCCCAGGCAGCCAAGGTCAGCGCCATGCCAACAAACATCAGCAGCAGCGACGGCAAGCGTCCCATCCGGTCCGCAAGCCCCCCCAGCGAGAACCGCCCGGCCGTGCTGCCCACGCCGATCGCCCCCAGCAGCAGCACGGCCGACGCGGCAGGCACGCCGTGGTCCAGCGCGTAGGGAACAAGGTGGACGAACGGCACGAACACCCCGAAGGAGCAGGCCAGGCAGGCGGCATACAGCCCAAGGAAGCGGCGGCTCCGCACGGCGTTGCGCACCGCCATGCCGGCCGGTGCCGCGGCCCGGGCACCCGGCGCTGGCGGGTCGCCGTCCGGACCCAGCCCACGGCCGCGCGGGTCGTTCTCGATCAGCAAGGCCATCCCCGCCCCAAGCGTCGCAGCCAGAACGCCAAGAACGAGGTAGGCTCCACGCCAGCCCAGCGCCCCGATCAAGGCTGCGGCGCAGGGCGGCATGACCAGCGTGCCGACCCCGATGCCGCTGACGGCCAGACCGGACGCGAACCCGCGCCGCCGTGCGAACCAGCGCTGCACCGCCCCCAATGCGGGCACGTAGGAGCTGCCGATGCCAAGGCCCACCCCTAGCCCGTAGGCCACGGAAACCTCGGCCAGCGTGCGCGCGGCGCTGGCCGCCAGCAGGCCCAGGCCGGTCAGCAGCATCCCGGCCACAGCCAGCCTCCGTGCGCCCCAGCGGTCCGCCAGCGGCCCGCTCACGACGCCGAAACCGAAGTACAGGAACCCGGCCAACGAGAACACCAGCGACACCGACCCGCGCGACGCCCCGAACTCCGCCTGCAACGGCGTCAGGAAAGCGCTGAACGTGTAGGCGCTGCCGAAGCCGACAAACGTGACCGCGAACGCCGCCGCGACCACGACCCACCCGTAGAACAGGCCCCGGCGGTGGGCCACCCGGCCATCGGCATGCACGTCCTCGCGTTTCACGTCAGTTGCGCTAAGGTCAGTGGCGGGGCCGGTCGGGTCCATGACGGTTCGTCCAGGTCAGAACGGCATGTTCCACCAGCCCTTGCCGCAGCACAAACCAGATTTCCTGCTTGCATCGGTTTAGGAAAACTAAATGGCCGGACACGATCTGCCGCCGCTGAACGCTCTGCGCGCCTTCGAGGCCGCGGCACGGCATGGCTCCGTCAAGCACGCCGCGGCGGAGCTGTACGTCACGCCTGGGGCGGTCAGCCAGATGATCCGGTTACTGGAAGCGCACTTCGGCGTCCCCCTGTTCCGGCGGGTCAACCGCGGCGTCCTGCTGACGGACGCCGGGCGGGGCCTGCTGCCCCCGGTCCGCAACGCCTTCCGCCAGATTGGCGAGGCGGCCCGGCGCGTCGCATCGTCCGCGGACACGGGCGTGCTGACCGTCAGCGCCACCCCGTTCTTTGCCAGCGCCTGGCTGGTCCCGCGACTGGCAGCGTTCCAGGCGGCCTACCCGGACATAGACCTGCACATCGTAACCGGCACCGCGCTGGCTGATTTCTCGCGCAGCGGCGTGGACGTTGCGGTCCGACATGGCCTTGGCCGCTACCCCGGCCTGCGCAGCAACTACGTGCTTGCGGTCGGGGTCGTGCCCGTCGCGGCGCCAGCCTTGGTGGCCCGGCTGGGCGCTCCCAGCAGCGCAGCAGGCCTGCTGCGCTGGCCTCGCGTCCACGACGCCGGGCGCACGGGGTGGGCCATGTGGTTTCAAGCGCAAGGCATCGGCGCCGCGGACGGCCTCCGCGGCAGGGCCTACGACGACTCCGCCCTGCTCTACCAAGCCGTGTTGGCGGGCCAGGGCGCCGGGCTGTTGCCGGCGGCGATGGTGGCAGGCGACGTGGCGGACGGGCGCCTTGTCCGGCTCGCCGGCACGGTGCTGCTCCGGGACTTCGCGTACTACCTCGTGTGCCCGGAGGACACGCAGGACCGGCCCAAGATCGCCGCGTTCCGGTCCTGGATCGTGCAAGCCGCTGACGCCGCCTCAGAGCTGGGTGCTGCTGGCGTTCTCGCAGCTTGACCAGTGCCGGACATGCCGCACCTGGACGATTGCCGCTTCCGGCCAGGACGCACGCAGCTCTGAGCGTGTTCCCGGTTCACCCCGCTTACCGTGCTATTCTGCCCGTCTCGACTTTGCCCATATCACGGGCCTGAGAGGTCAGGCTCGTATCCAGAATGCGGGTTCCTCGGCGATGAATGCGAGCGCGTCGTCGAGCGGCAGGACGGCGCCGAATGGCCCGGCGGGCCCCCAGGCGTCACGACGCCACCACAGCACTTCAATGCGGTCACTGGACGGAAGCGGCTTGAGGCGAGCGACAGGTGCGCCCGTGCGAGCGGACATGAGCGTGTAGCCGCCGCGCGGCCACGGGTAGGCCGCAATGCGCTCGATCACAGGATCGCTCGATCCCATTGCAATCCTTCCGTGCTTTCACCTGTTCGGGCTAGCAACAGCAGAATAGCCCAACAGGTCCGCCATGGTCCGCCCTGATCTTCATCTGCCACCCAGCTTTGTTGCCTGGCTCGCGCCCTTTCTGGCCGCATTCTCCCGTCGGACCCGTTCCACGACGGCGGCCCTGGCCACGGGTGCGCTGCTCGCCGTCGGACCGCGCACCGTCACCAACTGCCTGCGCGCCCTAGGCTTGGCCGAGCATCCAAGCTTCACTGCCTTCCACCGCGTGCTCAACCGCAATGCTTGGTCTGGCCTCGTGCTGGCCCGCACGTTGCTGCACATGGTCGTTGCCACCTTCGTGCCGTCGGGACCGATCGTCATCGGCCTCGACCACACGCTTGAACGCCGCCGTGGTCCCCATATCGGCCCGGCTGGGCGCTTCTACGATGCGAGCCGTCGCGCAGACACGCCAAAGCCGACCAGTCGCGGCCTGCGCTGGCTAAGCGCGATGGTGCTGGTGGACGTGCCGTTCGCCGGCCGCATCTGGGGCTTGCCGGTGCTGACCGCGCTCACGCCCAGCAAGGCGTGGTCCGAGCGCCAAGGGCAGCGCCACCGCACCGTGACCGAATGGGCGCGTTTGCTGTTGCTCACGCTGCGGCGTTGGCTGCCGGAGCGCACGATCGTTGCCGTCATGGACGGCGAATTCGCCGCCCTCGAACTACTGAATGCCCTGCGTCCTTCAATGGCGGTCATCACGCGGATGCGGAAGGACGCGCGCCTGTTCAACCCACCATCCAACGAGGACAAGCCCGGTCGCCCGGGGCGCAAGGGCGCACGCCAGCCGTTGCTGTCTGCGCGCATCACTGATCCGACCACGCGCTGGCTGCGGGCCGTGCAATCCAGCCGGACGTCATGGCGCAGCGGCGGCTGGATCGAGTACGCCCATGGCACCGCGCTCTGGCACCATGGGGGCAAACCGATCGTGCCGATCTTATGGGTGCTGGTCCGCTATCCCGATGGCCGGCGGGAGCCGGAGGCCTTCCTGTGCACCGATACCAGTGCCTCGCCGCGTGACGTGCTTGACTGCTTCAACCGGCGTTGGGCCGTCGAGACCACCTACGAGGAAGCCCGCGCGCATCTCGGGATGGAAACACAACGCCAGTGGTCCGATCCCGCGATCTTCCGGACCACGCCGGTGCTGCTCGGCCTTTACAGCGTGGTCACGCTGTATGTGCACCAAAATGCCGAACGGCTGGCGCTTTCGCCGCGCCGGGCCGCCTGGTATCCCAAGCCGGCCGTGACGTTTGCCGACGCCCTCGCGCGATTGCGCCAGCACCTCTGGCTCGAGCGTATCGTCACATCGGCTGCAGCCACCGACATGACGGAACCGATCAGCCCCGCCATCCAGCGCATCATCGAAGCCGCCTGCTACGCACCGTGATCACCGATGATCCCGGGACCGGCCCAGCAGCAATGGGCAAAGTCGAGGCCCGTTCTATGGCGTACCCCGGAGATCACCATGCCCCCTCGACCATTGGCTCGCCTTCGTGGCCGCTTCTGCTGTACTCTTGGCCATTCCTGGCCCAACCGTGCTGCTCGTCATCTCCTACGCGCTCGGCCACGGTCGCAAGCCAGCCGCCGCCATCGTAGCCGGGGTGGCGCTCGGCGACCTCACTGCGATGACCGCTTCGATGCTAGGCCTGGGCGCTGTGCTTGCGGCCTCGGCAATGGTGTTCACCGGGCTGCGCTGGCTCGGCAGGGCCTATCTCATCTACCTGGGCGTTAAGCTGTGGCGCGCGCCGGTGGGTGAAGCTGGATTCGAAGCTGCACCTACGGCCGGCCCCCTCCGCATGTTTGCTCACGCTTATGCCGTGACCGCACTGAATCCGAAGGGCATCATCTGCTTCGTCGCGTTCGTGCCGCAGTTCCTGGACGCCTCGCGTGCGTTCCTGCCGCAGGTGGCGATTCTGGTGGGCACGTTCGTCACCATGGCAACAATGAACTCATTGGGCTTCGCACTCCTGGCGTCAATGGCCCGTCGGCGGCTGAGCCAGCCGCGCGTGCAGCGGGTGGTGAACAGGTCGGGTGGCTCTCTGCTAATCGGGGCCGGGATATTCGCGTTTGGATGGCGACGTGCGGCAGGATAGTCGGCAACTTCGAGTCTTTACGAGCCGTCAACTCGGAGCCGATCCTGGCAGTCAGAGAGACAGGGCGGCCTGCGATTGAATGTCCATTCCCATCAACTCCGGACGGATGTTGGACTGTATCACTTCGTCAATCGTCCGCCTGACAAAGTGGAACGCCCCCTCCGATGCCTGAGCTAGGCAGGAAGCCAGTATGGATCGTTGATCCTACTTGTTCCGAGCGAGAGCGAGTGGTGCACCGGCCCCGATCAAGAAGCCGCCGGAGACTGGGGGTCCGGTAGCAGTAGAACCGAAAGTGCATCTCAGCTCATGGCATCACAGAAACCGAGGCTGGCCAGGAGTTTACAGGTCATAGATTGATGCACGAGCTGCTGCGTTCGAGTGTAGTCCAACGACCGCGCTCGGGGCCAGGAGCAGGGCGTTGGTGCACTTGGCGGATGGAGGTCGAGATGGCCCCAACCCCGAACTGCTATGCGATGACCCGCTGAACGCGGACAGATTTTGGGCGTGCAGCCGCCAGCATCCGGTTCAGCACCGCGGCGCCGATGGTAGCCTCGGTCTGCTGGGCGGGGAAGCCGCGGGCTCGCAGCCGGGGTCCGATCAGCGCCTTGTAGCGACCCATTGTCGTCTCGATCAACGAACGCTGACCGTAGTCGGTTGCGGCCTGCCAGCTCAGGCGGCCCTGTTCCCTGATCATCGCCAGATGACGATCACGCTGTGTAGGCAGACCCGGATCGCCGCTAGGGACAGCCGTTGAACGCGGCGGGATCACCACCTCGATGCCATCACCATACGCCGCGATCGTCTGATAGGTGGGCACTCCATCATACGCACCATCCGCCGTCACCCGGCCAATCGGGTCGTCGATTTGATCGAGCAGCGGTGCCACCTGGGATGGGTCGTCGACGTCCTGATCCGTCAGGGTCTGTGCCACGATCATGCCGCTGACGGCATCGACCGCCAGATGCAATTTGCGCCACCTCCGGCGCGACTTCATGCCGTGTTTCGCCTCCAGCCATTGTCCCGCCCCATAGACCTGCAGACCGGTGCTGTCGAGCAACACATGCAACGGACCGTGTGGCACCAAGGGCGGTTGCATGACTGGCAACGTTACGGCCCGACGGCTGACCGTGGTGTGGTCAGGCGCCGAGATGGTCAGGTCCATCAGCGTGAGGATCGATGCCATCAGACCTTCGGTCTGCCGCAACGGCAGCTTGAACGCCGTGCGCAGCATCAGGCTCGTCTGGATGGCTGCATCCGTATAGCGAGCTTGCCCGCCCTGTCCACAGCTCTGCCAGTGTTCCAGCGCGCTGTCCTCGATCCACAACGTCAGGCTGCCACGCCGGCGCAGGCCTGCTTCATACGCCGGCCAGTTCTGCACCTTGAACGACATCTTCGGGATGTGGTGACGGCGATCGGCGTTGTGTTTGTGCGGCATCGGGGCGGTTAGAACCAGAAAGAGAGCAGCATCCTACCACCCCTTCAGATTATCAAAGTGCACCAATGCCGTGCTGATCGCCAAGTAGCCCAGACCTCGCGTTGAAGACCTCGCGTCAAAGGCCAGGGGCATTCAGTCTTCATTGCAAGCTCCATGGCGCCAGGGCGACCTTCTGAAAGCTGGGACGTCGCCCTCATAAAGCCCCCATTCTGGTTGGTGCGGAATGGGGCTGTGGTTGAGGCACAACGACTTTCCGTGGTTTGGAGGTTCTTTCAGGGGCGGGTTGGCGTGTGGGCCGGGCTGGTCCAGAATGGAAAAAAGAGATTGGAGGATGTCATGTTCCGCACGCTTGCCCTGACCCTTGTTGCCGGGCTGCTCATGGGGACTGCGCATGCCCAAGCGCCGGGGGCGCCAGCCGAGATCAAGATCGGCATGCTGCACGCGAGTTCCGGGCCGTATGCGGCGATCTCGATGCCGGTGTTCGACGGCATGAAGATCTGGGTGGACCGCGTGAATGCCGAAGGCGGGGTGATGGTCAAGCCGTTCGGAAAGAAAATCCCGGTGCGTCTGGTGTCCTACGACGACCAGAGCAACCCGGGGACGGCGGCGACGCTGATGAACCAGATGATTTCGCAGGACAAAGTGGACATCCTGATGCCGGACTCCGGCTCGGTGCTGACCGCGGTCGCGGTGCCGATCGCGCGCGAGCACAAGATGCTGCTGTTCGACACGACCGGGACAGGGGCTCCATTCTTCAGCAAGGACAACCCTTACATCGTGTTGCTGGCCGATCCGGTGTCGACCGTGTGGCCGAAGTTCGTGGCCGATTTCCTGAAGTCGGACGGCGCCGCGGCCGGGTTGAAGCGGATTGCGCTGGTCTATGCGACCAACGACTTCACCAACACGCAAGCCAATGCGCTGCGCGGCTTCCTGAAGGAGGCGGGTGACAAGATTTCGATCGTTTATGATCAAGGCGTGCCGACCAACACGTCCAATTACACCGTCATCTTGAACAACATCCAGGCGGCCAAGCCCGACGCGGTGATCGAGCTGGGCTATGTCGGCAACGACATCGCCTTCCTGCGCAACCTGCAGGACAGCGGGCAGTCTTACCGCTTTGTCTTCACCATCTATTCCGGCCTTGAACTGGAGGAGGTGCTGAAGAACGTCGGCGCGTCGGGGCTGGAGAATATCTTCACCTACGTCACCGGCGCCTACATCGACTACAAGCCGACGACCGGGATGGACACCGCGACCTACCGCGCCTTGTGGGAGAAGACCTACCCGGGCGGGTCCGTCGAATTCGGCATCAACGCCATCGCCGGCTACATGAGCGGGCTCGTGATTGAGAAGACGCTCGAGACAACGGAGAGCATGGCGCAGCTTGATCTACGTAAGGCGGTGTTCGGGCTGTCTGGCAAGCTGCGGACGCTCGATGGGCCGTTCGTGCTCGATGAGACCGGGGGGCAGATCGGTGAGATCACACCGTTGGGCCAGCTTGTGCCTGACGGGAAGGACGGCGTTAAGATGAACGTCGTGTTCCCCCCGGAGAACGCGACCGCGAAGGCGGTGATGACAGCGAAATGACGGCCCGTGACGTGCGTGGCGGAGAGCAGCACGGCGCGCGGCCGTGCTGATCCAGGCGCTGCTGGGCGGCCTTGTGTTCGGGCTCTATTTCACGCTGATCGGGCTGGGGCTCAACCTGGTGTTCGGCGTGATGCGGATCGTGAACCTGGCGCAGGGCGGGTTCGTGATGCTGGGCGCCTATGCGGGGTTCTGGGCGTGGTCGCTGTTCCGGCTGCAGCCGGTTTACAGCGCTGTCGGCGTTCTGCTGGCGTTCATGCTGCTGGGTTTTCCGCTGTATTACCTGGTCGTGCCGCGGCTGCAGCTGGCCAAGAATGCGGAGATGCTGTCGCTGATCCTGTTCTTCGGCTTGTCGCAGATGATCGAAGCGGCCGCGTCGATCGCGTTCGGCGCGACCGAGCGGTCGATCCCGTCGATCGCGCTTGGCTTCCGGTCGGCGGAGGTGCTGGGGCAGCGGCTGCCGTCGGCCTGGTTGGTGAGTGCCGCCGTGAGCGCGGTCGCGGTGCTGCTGGTCTATCTGTACCTGTATCGCACGCGGCTTGGGACGTTGACGCGGGCGGTCATGGTGAGCCGGGAGGAGGCGGTCGCGACCGGGATCGATGTGGATCGGGTGTGCGCGGTCGCGTTCGGGATCGGGGTGGGGCTGGGCGGGGTTGCGGGGGTGTTCGCGCCGTTCATGTTCGGCAGCGTGACGCCAGCAATGGGGGGCGAGATCAACGTAGCGGCGTTTGCGGTCATTGTCGTAGGCACGCTGGGCAACCCGCTCGGCACCGTGCTGGGAGGCGCGATCTATGGCGTTTCGTTGATGCTGATGCAGACGTATCTCAGTTCGTGGGCGAACCTGCTGCCCAACCTGCTGCTGATCGCGGTGCTGCTGGTCCGGCCGAGCGGCCTGTTGGGGCGACAGGTGCGGAGTGCATAGGCCGTTTGCCGGCCCGGCTGTCGCGCTTTTATTGATTGCGGTCTTGGCCGTGTTGCCGCTCGTTTATTCGAACCAGCTGCTGCTGTTCAACTTCGTCATGTTCTTCACCCTCGCGCAAGGGTTGAACGTGATCTATGGGTTCACCGGGTTCCTGCCGTTCGGGTATGTCGGGTTCTTCGGCGCCGGGGCGTATGGGTTTGCGCTGGCGGTCATGCACCTGCATGCGGCGCCGTTCCTGGCTTTGGGGGTGGCGGGGGCGGCGTCCGTGCTGCTGGGGTGCGTGCTGGCGCCGATGATGCGGCTGACGGGCGCCTATTTCGCCATCGCCAACCTCGCGGCGGCGCAGGCGCTCTATCAAGTCGTCTCCAACCCGGCGCTGCAGGACATCACGAAAGGCCCCTACGGCGTGTCGCTCTCAGGCGTGTTCGCGCCGGCTGCCAGCTATGGTGCGGCATTGGGCTTGCTGGCGGCGACGCTGGGGTTGGTGGTTTGGCTACGCAGCTCGCAATTCGGGCTGGCGTTGCAGGCGCTGCGGGACGACCCGGTGAGCGCTGCGATGGCGGGCGTATCGGTCGTGCGAATGCGGACGATCGCTTGGCTGTTGTCGGCGCTGGTGGCGGGGTTGATGGGCGGGCTGTTCGCTTGGCAGATCTCGGTGTTCTATCCCGAGACCGTGTTCGACCTCAGCATCAGCATCTTCGCCATTGTGTTCACCTTGTTCGGCGGCGCTGGGACGTTGCTGGGGCCGATCCTGGGGGTGCTGATCCTTTATGGCACCTACAACGCGATCGGGATCACGGTGCCGCAGTACTTCCAATTCATCTATGGCGGACTGATCGTGGCGCTCGTGCTGTTCCTGCCGAACGGGCTGGTTTCGTTGCTGAGTCGGCGGGGGCTGCATGTCCCCTGAACCGCTGCTTTCCGTGGACAAACTGGTTAAACGGTTCGGCGGGTTCCGGGCGTTGGACGGGGTCAGCTTTTCGTTGCGCCCGGGTGAGGTGCTGGGCCTGGTCGGGCCGAACGGATCGGGCAAGACGACCTGCATCAACGTTATTTCCGGCCTGCACCGGCCGGATGAGGGCCGGGTCGATTTCGAGGGCGTTGGGATCAAGGGGACGCCTTCGCATCGGCTGGCGCAGCGGGGCATCAACCGGACCTTCCAGTCGCCGCACCCATTCCATAGCCTCACGGTGCTGGAGAACGTGCAGGTCGCCGCGACGTATGGCCACGCTGGGGGCACGGCGCCCGACTTGGTGGGATTGCTGGCGGGGCTGGAGCTGGACGGCTTGCAGCATCGGGCGGCGGCGGAACTGAACAGCGCGCAGCAGAAAATGCTGGATTTGGCACGCGCGCTGGCGACGGCGCCGCGATTGCTGCTGGTGGATGAATTGGCGGCTGGGTTGAACCCGCAGGAGCTGCGCCGGGTCGCGGCCCGGCTGCGGGAGCTGGCACGGGACGGGATGGCGCTGCTGGTGGTCGAGCACCTGATGGGGTTCTTGGAAAGCGTGACGGACCGGGTCATCGTGATGAACGCGGGGCGGGAGATTTTCGAGGGCACGCTTTCGGCTGCGACGAGGGATCCAGAGATCGTTCGCGTGTTCCTGGGGCGCGCCCATGCCGCCTGAGCTGCTGCGTGCCGAGGGATTGGATGCCGGGTATGGCAAGGTGCAGGTGCTTTGGGGCGCCGGCATTTCCGTGACTGCGGGCGAGTGCGTCGTGCTGCTGGGGGCAAACGGCGCCGGGAAGACGACGCTTCTCAAGGTGTTGCTCGGGCTGTTACCGGCCTGGAGCGGTGCGGTGCGGCTGAAGGGCGTCGATGTGACGCGCCTGCGGACTGACCGGCGGGTGCGGCAGGGGATGGCGTTCATGTCGGAGCTGGGCGTGTTCACGGGGCTGTCGATCGACGAGAACATCCGCATTGGCGGGCAGTTCTCGGACCCGGCGACGCTGCGGCAGCGGATTGAGGCGCTGTACGCGGTGTTCCCGGACCTGGCCGGGCGGCGGCGGGCGCTGGCGGGCAGCTTGTCGGGCGGGCAGCGGAAGATGGCGGGGATCGCGAAGGCGCTGGCGGGGGCGCCGCAGCTGCTGGTGATGGACGAGCCGTCGGCGGGGTTGTCGCCGTTGTTCGTGTCCGAGGTGCTAGGGGTGCTGCGCCGGTTCCAGGGAGAGGGGCTGTCGCTGCTGATCGCGGAGCAGAATGTGACGTTCCTGGATACTGCGGACCGGGTTTTTACGATGGAGGGGGGTCGGATCGGGTTCGAGGGGACGGTGGCGGCGCTGCATGCGGATGATGGGTTGAACCGGGCTTATTTCGGGTTGGGGTAAGGCTTCGCCGTTGGCGCGTTACGGCGTGAGCCCTCAATAGGACCTTGCCAGGCCGAGCACCTTCTCGGCGATGTAGTTCTGGATCATGTGCGGGCTGATGGGCGCCAGGCGGGGAATGAGGCTTTCGCGGAGGTAGCGCTCGACGTGGTATTCGGCCGAGTAGCCCATGCCGCCATGGGTGAGGACGGCGGTTTCGCAGGTGGCGTAGGCGGCTTCGGCGGCGAGGTACTTGGCGGCGTTGGCCTCGGCGCCGCAGTCCTGGCCGGCGTCGTAGAGGGCGGCGGCCTTCAGCACCATCAGGTCCGCGGCTTCGAGGCCCATCCAAGCCCGGGCGAGCGGGTGCTGGATGGATTGGTTCTGGCCGATGGGACGGCCGAACACGACGCGCTCCTTGGCGTAGTTGGTGGCCCGGCGAAGCGCCGCATGGCCGATGCCGATGGCTTCGGCGGCGATCAGGATGCGCTCGGGATTGAGGCCGTGCAGGATTTGCCGAAAACCCTGGCCGGCCTCGCCGATGAGGTCTTCGTGCGGGACGGGCATCGCGTCGAAGAAGACCATGTTGCTGTCGACGGCGTGGCGGCCGTGTTTGTGGATGAGGCGGACCTCGGCCCGGCTGCGGTCGAGGTCGGTGTAGAACAGGCTGAGGCCTTCGGTCTTGCGCTTGACCTCGGCCAAGGGCGTGGTGCGGGCGAGGAGGAGGACCTTGTCCGCGACCTGCGCGGTGGAGGTCCAGACCTTTTGGCCGGTGATGGCCCAGCCGGCGCGGGTAGGGTCGGCGCGGGTGGTGATCTCGGTCGTGTTGAGGCCGGCATCGGGCTCGGTGACGGCGAAGCAGGCTTTTTGCTCGCCGCGGATGAGGGGCGGCAACATGCGGGACTTCTGCTCGGCCGTGCCGTAAACGACGACGGGCTGCAGGCCAAAAATGTTCATGTGGACCGAGGAGGCGCCGGCCATGGCGGCACCGGATTCGGCGATGGCGCGCATCATGATGGCGGCCTCGGTGATGCCGAGGCCGGAGCCGCCGAACGCTTCGGGCATGGCGACGCCGAGCAGGCCGGCGGCGGCGATGGCGCGGTAGAACTCGTGCGGGAAGGCGGCCTCGTCATCGAGGCGAAGCCAGTAAGCGTCGTCGAAGTCGGCGCAAATTCGCTGAACGAGGTCGCGGATTTGGCGCTGTTCGGGTGTCAGGGAAAAGTCCACTTTGTGCTCCGGGGTTAGCGGCGCTGCTTGCGGGCGCGCTGGGCGGCGAGGAAAGCGGCCATGGCCTGTTTGGGCTCGTCGGTCTCGAAGGCCGTGGCAAAGCTGTCGATGCCGGCCTGGATGGCGTCGCGGAGCGGGAGGTCCTCCCAGGCGCGGATAAGCTGCTTCTGCAGGCGGACGGCGCGGGGGGCGGAGGTCATGAGCTCGGCGAGCCATTCATCGAGCGCGGCGTCGAGCGTGGGCGCGGGGACGACACGCTCGACGAGGCCGGCGGCAAGGGCTTCGGGGGCGCCGAAGGCCTCGCCGAGGAGGAGCATTTGCCGGGTCCGGCCCCAGCCGACAAGGCTGGGCAGCAGGGCGGCCTCGATGACCGAGGGGATGCCGAGCTTGACTTCGGGCATGCCGAAGCGGGCGTTGTCGGAAGCGAGGCGGAGGTCGCAGGAGGCGGCCAGCTCGAGCCCGGCGCCGAAGCAGTAGCCTTGGATGCGGGCAATGGTCGGCACGGGGATGCTGCGGAAGGCGTCGCAGCATTGGTGGAGGCGGGTGATGAAGGCTCGGGCGGCAACGGGGTCGTTCAGGCCGGCCATCTCGGTGATGTCGGCGCCGCCGATGAAGGCGCGGTCGCCGACGCCGGCGAGCACGACGGCGCGAAGGCCGTCGTTGGCGGCGAGGGTGGCGAAGGTCGTGGTGAGGTCGGCGATGAGGGCGCTGTTGAGGGCATTGAGCTGGGTGGGGTTGTCGATGGCCACCCAAGCGACCAGGCCGCCGAACCGGTCCTCCGTGCGAAGCTGGAGCTGCTTGTTCCGGTCCATTCGGGAGGTTCCGTTGCCGTTTTGGGCATCATGCGGCGGTTGCCGGGCGCGAGGCAAATTCGGGGCCGTCGTGTTCGGGCAGGCATGAGTGGGTTCCGGGGTGGTGAGACTAGGGGCGGGAAGCGGGGCTTAAGGGCGTTGGTGCATAAATTGGATGGTGGACGTAGCGAGCCAGCCCAGAGGACTTTCAGCTGACGCGTTGCGACACTGGCATGCCGAGGCGGGTCATCCGGTTCAGCACCGAGCAGCCGACTTTGGTCTCGGTCTTCTGGGCAGGCAGGGTCCGGGCGCGAAGGTTGCTACCGATGACGGCCTTGTAGCGGAACATCGCCGTTTCCGCGTGAGACCGCCTGCCGTAGCCGGTCGCCCTCTGCCAAGCCATGCGCCCCTTGTCCCGGATCATGTGGATGTGCTGGTCGCGTTGGCTGGGTGTCGTTGCTGCGGCCGAACTCGGCACCGCGGTTGAGCGTGGTGGAATGACCACCGCCACGGGCGGGTCGGGCTGGTGCTCGGCCACGGTCCGGTAAGTGGGCTCGCCGTCATAGGCGCCATCCGCCGTTACAGAACCGATCGGGCCAGGGATCTGCCCGAGCAGCGGGCCGACCTGGGACGCATCGCCCTCGTCGTTGCTTGTCAGCTCGGAGGCGAGGACCTCGCCGCTCTCCGGGTCGACGGCGAGGTGCAACTTGCGCCAACCCCGCTTGCCACGCTCGCCATGCTTCTCGACCAGCCACTCACCCGCGCCGTAAACCTTCAGCCCCGTCGCGTCGATCACGACGTGCACCGGCCCGCTCGCTTGGGCTTGCGCCAGCGTCTTGACCAGCACCAAGCCGGGGCTGCGCCGCGAGAACGTGGTGTGGTCGGGCACACTCACGTTCAGGCCAAGCTGCATCGTGATCGAGCGCAGCAGGCCCTCGGTTTGCCGCCACGGACGGCCAAAGGCCAGGCGCAGCAGGTGACCGGTCTCGATCGCCACCTCCGAGTAGTCGCGGGGGCGTCCCCTCTGCCCGGTGCGGGGCGGATGCCAGGCCGCGAGCGCCTCCGGCGTCACCCAGACCGTCAGGCTCCCGCGCTGCTGCAGCGCCCTGTCATACTCCGGCCAGTTCGTGACCTTGTAGCGCGCCCGTGGGATCTTGTGGCGGCGCGGCTCATTGGCCTTGTAGGGCATTCGTCATCCAGAGAACCAGGGAGCAGCCCTATACGCTCGGCAGCCCAGTCACCAAAGCCCGCAACCTCCGAATTATGCACCAACGCCCTGTGCAGAGGCATTAGTTGGTTGCGTCAGGACTCACGCCAGAGAATATGGTGCTTAGCCACGACGTCCACGAGCGCACCCGAGCCGTCGATCGCGTAATAGACGTAGCACCACCGCCTGCCCACTTTGAAGTATGTCCCATCCACAGACTAACTGCGGCCCGTCGTGCCGCGCCAGCCCCGCCACAGGTCCTCGGCCACTTCGGGGGTGAGCTTGGCACCCAACTCGCGCACGGTCTTCTGGAGGAACACGATGCCGCGCAGGGCAAACATCTCGGTCAGGTCGCGCAGCGAGCGCGTTTGGCGCAGCCACGCCGGCTACATTTGGTCCCGCTCGAGGGAGTGGCGCGAGATCGCGGGGCGGCATTCCCTGGGCGCAATGCGGCCGATCCGCGAGGCCGACCTCTGGGCCGCGCTTTATCCTGTCTCATCCCGACCATGCACGGCGGCTGGAGGTGTCGTGGCTTCGACGGCGGTGAACGCTTCCAGGATCTTGTAGCTGTGCTCAGCGCCGCGCGGCACGATCCAGGAGTCGCCGGGGTTAAGCAGGATCAATTGTCCTTCGGAATGCAGCTCCGCCCGGCCGCTGATGGCATAGCCGGCGCAGTCGTACTCCCGCCGAACCGGAGCCTGGTCGTGGCCCGGCGCTACGTCCCGCCACATGCGCATGGCAATGTGCTTGCCTGTGGCGAGGTAAACCTGGCCGTCCGGCCCCTTTGGTGAATGGCTGCTGTCCACTTTGATCACGGTCGTATCGCCCATGCCGGCCTCCCTGGTTTCACAGAAGAACGCAGCGGCGAAGGGAGGGGTTGCAAGCTCGCCGACCCTGGTAGGGATCGCTTCGGGGCTCGTCACATCCGGCCAGCTTATGCTGCTCGCCCCTTCGTCGTCGCGAGCGGCCAAAACATCCTTATGATCTCGAAATCGCTCAGAAAGGCTCCAGCAGCTACCGGGAACTCGTTTGAGACTTCAGCAGGCTTTAGAAGACATCTTCGGGTGACTACGCAAGAATTGGCGGTCGTCTTGGGAGCATTCCCAAAACACGGCAGCTGGACGCTTTAACGAGTCATTGGGCGTTGCTGAACGGCTGACCGAGGCTGCTGAACGATTTGAGCGACCTCTGATGGTCGTAACTGATTTTCTCGGTTTGTGCCCCCCCTCTCAATCACCAACGAGAAGGGCTGTTATCGCGTCTTTGGTGCTACCATAAACGCCATCGCAATCAGGCTGCTTACGGCTGCTTCGCGCCCGTCGTGGTCACTGCGGAGCGGCTAGCGCCCGCCCGAAAGCTGCCGTTCGTTCAGGTCGGCTCGATCGCAATCTCTATTTGATGCCGCTGCTCTGGGTGTATCCCGAGCGGATTTCCAGAGTGTTGGAATTCATGTAAAGCTGAAGCACGGCACGCCAATATAGGAAGTTGAAGCAACCCCCAGAGCGCGGTTCCGTATGCTATGGGAGAGCCATCGTCTGCGGACGGCACTCCGGCAGCAGGAGGAGTTGATGAACAGCGACATAGCCGAGTCCACGGCACGGCGCGGCGGACACCCAATCCTGCGGACACTCGCCGCCTTCCCGATTGCCTGCTTCACGTGCGCGCTGCTCACGGACATCGCCTACGTGCAGACGACCAACGTCATGTGGGCAAATTTCTCGGCATGGCTGCTGGCGGCGGGGATGGCCGGCGGCGTGGTGGCCGCCATCATGGGCCTTGTGAGTTGGGTGGCTGGTCGCCGCTATCGCACGCAGCGGTCCAACTGGTCCATCGTGCTCGGCAGCATGCTGGTGCTCGTCATCGCGCTTTTCAACAACCTGGTGCACAGCCGCGATGCCTGGACCTCGGTCATGCCGACGGGTCTTGCGCTCTCAGTCGCCACCGTCCTCATCATGCTGGCAACCGCTTGGCTCGCTTCCACCGCGGGCCACCGGCGGGGCGCAGCGATGCCATACTCAGGAGCACGCCCATGACAGCCGGACCGTTCAAACTGACGCACCGCCTCACGCTCGCGGGCGTCGCGATCGCCGCCCTGACCGCTGCCGCCCCGGACGACTTCGACGTCAAGACGCAGATTGGCCCCAACCCCATCCTACCGGAGCCGCAGCAGTACCTGATCCCGCCGATGCACCTTGCCCAGGTGGTCGGCTGGAAAGAGGGCGAGGCGCCGACAGTGCCGGACGGCCTGAAGGTCACAGCGATGGCCACCGGCCTTGAGCACCCGCGCTCGGTCTACACCCTGCCGAATGGCGACGTGCTGGTGGTCGAGTCGCGCAGCCCGGACCTCGACCCGGTCAGCCGCCCGAAGACCGTCGTGATGAAGTGGGTCGAGTCGCTCGTCACCTCGGCCGGGTCGAGCAAGGGCAGCAACCGCATTACCCTGCTCCGCGACACGCATGGCGACGGCAAGTATGATGTTCGCACCGTCTTCATCGATCATCTGTATTCGCCGTTCGGCGTCGCACTGGTCGGCAATGACCTTTATGTCGCCAACACCGACGCCATCCTTCGCTTCCACTATACCCCAGGCGCCACCAGCATCACCGAGCCGGGCACCGTGCTGACGCAACTGCCCGGCGGGCCCATCGACCATCACTGGACCAAGAGCCTGGTTGCCAGCGAAGATGGCACGAAGCTCTACGCCGGCGTCGGCTCGAACAGCAACATCACCGAGAACGGCATCGGCGCCGAGCTCGACCGCGCCTCTATCTGGGAGATCGACCGCGCGACCGGCGCTCACCGCATCTTCGCCGACGGGCTGCGCAACCCGAATGGCCTGAGCTGGGAGCCGCAAAGCCACGCTCTTTGGGCCGTCATCAACGAGCGCGACGAGCTCGGCCCGAACCTCGTTCCCGATTACATGATCTCTGTGAAGGATGGCGGGTTCTATGGCTGGCCGTACAGCTATTACGGCCAGCACGTCGATCCGCGCGTGAAGCCCGAACGGCCGGACTTGGTCGCGAAGGCCATCGTGCCGGACTACGCGCTGAGTTCGCACGTGGCCCCGCTCGGCCTCGTATTCGACACCGGCAGCGGCCTGCCTGCGAAGTACAGCGGCGGCGCGTTTGTGGGTGAGCACGGCAGTTGGAACCGGCAGATCCTCAATGGCTACAAGGTCGTGTTCGTCCCATTTGCGAACGGCAAGCCGAACGGCATGGCCGAGGACGTCGTCACCGGGTTCCTGGACAATGAAGGTCATGCCCATGGCCGTCCGGTCGCCGTGGCGCTAGACAAGGCAGGTGCGCTGATGGTCGCGGATGATGTCGGCAACACCGTATGGCGGGTGACGGCCGACACCCAGAAGCAGGCCGCACGGACCAACTGAACCCCGCACGGAGCGGTTCGGCTCAGACAGATGGGGGGCGGTAGCGCGCCCTTATCTGTCTAGGAAGGGTATGACCAGGTTTGTGTTGTCGTTGGCCGTGCTTCTACGTTCGATGCAGCCCTTGCGGGCGGCCTGCCTGCAACCGAGCGCTTGTGAGCACGTAAGCGGGGTGGCGTGCAAAAATCGGCAGAGCCAGGCGTCGACCTGAACCTGAACCCTGCCAATTTGGGATGATAGTGCTTCCGCTTGGGGGCGGGGTTGGGGAGAGAACCGACAGGGCCTGCATCACGAGCGAACATCTGCAGTCCTGTGTTTCCCTCCGAAAGCCGCCAGTCCACTGTCGGCGATTGCTTGCCGCGTGGCGCAGAAGAAGTCGGTCTGCTGCCGCGGACCCGCTTCGGCGCGCTCAGTTGTTCCATGGCGCGTCCAACGTGTTCAGCACCGCGCGAGCGAACAAAGGCGGGTTCTGGAGCATGGCGAAGTGCGAGACCCCTGGCAGGATCACCAGATGCGCATTTGGGATGCTAGCGGCCATATAGCGATCGTGGCTTTGTTTGATGCCCTCATCATATCGGCCATAGGCAATCGCGATCGGTACAACGATGCCGTTCAACTGCTGTGAGGTGATGTGCGGCTGAGTGGCCCACATCTGGCTGATCTGTTTGAGGAAGCTGTCATATTGCTCTGGCGTCGGCGACAGTGTCCGATATTCCTTGTCGGCCCGCTCCTCGAACGTTTTAAACAGCCCGTGCTTATCAAAGTCGGGCTTCAGCCCGTCCGGGTCCGTGTTGGCCCCGAAAGCAAATACCCGCTTGAGGCGGTCCGGGTTATGGATCGACATGACGATGCCGATGATGCCGCCATCGCTCCAGCCCACCAAGTCGGCCTTCGGGATATGCAGAGCGTCAAGCATCGCCACCACATCGGACGCCATCAATTCGTAGCTGTAGGGCTGCGCCGACCGGGTGCTGCGGCCATGGCCGCGGCTATCGACCGTGACAACGTGAAAGCCGGCTTTGACCAGGTATGGAATAATCTTAGCGAAGTAGTTCGAGTTCGCCAGTCCGCCGTGCACCAGAATGACCGGCCTACCGTCGCGCGGTCCGAACTCTGCCCGCCACATGTCGATATCATTGACGTGAACCGGTCCTGCGGCGAAGGCCGGCGGCAGTGCCGGCATTGACGGCAGCACGGCCCAAGGCTCCTGCGCCATTGCACAGACGACTGGCGCGCTCAGCACTAGGCCAACGAGCGCGGCAAGCTGGAACGAATGGTTTTTGACCATGATGCTTCCCTGATCGCAGCAAGATGCGGGCTGTGGCCCGGAAAGACCTGTATCCTTGAACAAAGCCGGGCTCAACCACATGTTGAATACAATTGAGGTGATCGAGCCGGAGCCGCACGCCCGACTGGATGAACGGCTGCTTTCCAAGCGCCTTGCCCGGAAGCGGTCCAGCTGCTGTCGGCCAACTCAGGCCACCAGAATGACCTGGTTCGGCCCGCGAATCAGCCACAGGTGGTAGTCCATCGACGTGGGGCCGTCGTAGAGGTAGCCGCCAATGAAGTGCTGGGGACCGGGTCACGCCGCGCGCCGCGCGTATCGGAGCGCGAATACCTCGTATTCCGGCAGACCACGCATTCTGTTCCTCCCTCGGCACGACACAGGATGGCCCGGCCTGGACAGCGGGACAGCCTGCCCTTCAGCCGCTGTCGCGAAGCACCAGTTCGAACCCCAGGTCCAAGCGGCGGGTGCCGGACAGGTCCTGCGTCAACTCCGCCGCTGCGCGTCCGATTGCTTCGCCGTTCACCCGAATAGTGCTGAGGCGGGGGATTATCAGCCGGCCTACTTCCAGGTCGCCCAGCCCAATCACGGCGACGGCGGGTGGGCATCCGACCTTATGCCCGAGCCCGGCTTCGCGCAGGCTCGTCAGGAAGCCGATGGCGAAGGCGTCGTTGGCCGCGAACACGGCGTCCACGCCGGGCAGCCGCTGCATCGCCGCGGCGCCCGCGCTGGCGTTGCGGTCCAGCACCAGGCGCTGCGGCGGCACGAGGCCGGCGCCGATCACGACGTCCCGGAACCCCAACCAGCGGCGGACGGCGCGGGGGTCGTCGCCGCCGATGAACGCCAGGGTCTTGCGCCCGGCGGCCACCAGATGGCGCGCCACGGCAGCGCCCGCCGCATGGTTGTCGAATCCGGCGACGGCATCGATGGGGTGGGCCGGCAGGTCCCAGGTTTCGACGATGGGAATACGCGCGCTGCGCAGCAGCCGGGCGCCATGCTCGGTCGCGGGCGAGCCCACCATGATCAGCGCATCCGGACGGCGGGACAGCAGGGCGGCCAGCACCCGGTCTTCCCGCTCGTCATCATAGCGGGACTGAGCCAGGATCACGGCGAAGCCTAGCGGCTCCAACCGGTCGGACAGGCCTTGCACGGTGTCGGCGAAGATCGCGTTCGCGATCGTCGGGACCAGCACCCCGATCGACCGGGTCCGCGCGCTCGCCAGCGCGCCTGCCACCAGGTTTGGCACGTAGCCAAGGTCGCGCATGGCCGCGTCGACCCGGGCGCGGGTCTTCGGTGCGACAAGTGCCGGCAGCCGCAGCACGCGGCTGACCGTAATCGCCGAGACGCCGGCGCGGGCGGCAACGGCGTCGAGGGTCGGCGCGGGCGTCTTTGGATCGCGATCCATCGGGACGAGCATAGGTGGAATTGTCGGGATCGTGCACGGCGGGGGTTGCACACCTGAAAATGACAGCGCTAACATCGGCGGGTCGGGGCATAGATCGATGGAGGAGCAGCGAATGATTTCGAACGACGATGTCGCCACGTACAATCGCAACGGTTTGCTGATAGTGCCCGAGGTGTTGGACGCCGACACCCTGGCCCTGCTGCGCCGTGTGGTGGCCGAGCTGGTCGCGGCATCCGCGAGCACGACGGAGCACACCAGTGTTTACGACCTGGAGCCCGGCCACACGCCCGAGCAGCCGCGGGTGCGCCGCATCAAGACGCCGCACAAGGTGCACCAGCTGTTCGATGACATCGTCCGAAGCCCGGCCGTTATCGATATCGTCAAGCGCCTGATCGGGCCAGGCCTGCGTCTGCACGGGTCGAAGCTGAACATGAAGTCGGCCCATTTCGGTTCGCCGGTCGAGTGGCACCAGGATTGGGCGTTCTATCCCCACACCAACGACGACGTGCTGGCGATCGGCGTCCTGCTGGACGACACCGACCTGTCGAACGGCCCCATGCTCGTGACCCCTGGCACGCATACCGGCCCGGTCTGGACCCATCACGGCGAGGACGGCCGATTCGCCGGGCTGATCGACCCAGACCTGATCCAGGCGGAGATCGTCCGCGCCGTCCCGTGCATGGGCAAGGCCGGTAGCATGTCGTTCCACCACGTGAGGGCGCTGCACGGCTCCGCGCTCAACACCTCCGACCGGCCGCGCAACCTTTTGCTGTACGAAGTGGCCGCAAGCGACGCCTGGCCGATCATGGGTGTCAAAGACTTCGAGGAGTATGACAGCCGGCTGCTGTCCGGCGGCTCCGTCGTCGAGCCGCGAATGACGGCCGTGCCCATCCGCGTGCCGCTGCCGCCGCCGCTGCGGCAGGGCTCGATCTACGAAACCCAGGCGGCTGCGACCAAAAGCTACTTCGGCCGTGCCGCCTGACACTACCGTTGTAGCCCATCACCTTCGCTGAACCGCGGCAAGACGATCGCGGACGCGAAGCCAAGAGAACAATAATAAACGGAGGAGATCAGTCGGCCATGATTACCCGGCGTCATACCATTGGCCTGAGTGCCGGCCTTGCCGTCGCGTCGAGCCTCGGCGCCCGTGCCGCGGTCCCGGCCGCGGACATCCCGCAGCCGAAGCTGCCCATCGAGCCCGGCGCCAAGCTGCGGGTGTTGCGCCCTGCCAAGTTCGTGGACCCCGACGAAGCGATCTTCACCGCCAATTCGAAGAAATGGGGCGAGCAGGCTGGGGTCGATATCCGCGTGGACTACCTGGCCTGGGACAACATGGCGACCCAGACTGCGGTCGTCGCCAACACCGGCGCCGGACCCGACATCGTTCTGGGATTCGGGCCTGACGCGCAGATCTTTGCCGACAAGGTGATCGACCTGACCGATGTTGCCGAATACCTCGGCGCGAAGTACGGTGGCTGGTACCCGTTGTCGATGCTGTTCGGCAGGGCGTGGAAGAAGAACAACTGGCTCGGGATCCCCATGGGCGGCACCACCGGCCCCGCCAACTACCGTATCTCCTGGTGCAAGGAGGCAGGTTTCGACGCCATCCCGAACGACCTCGGCAAGTTCCTCGACCTCTGCAAGGGCCTGAAGAAGATCGGGCATCCCTGCGGCTTCGCGCTGAGCCACGCGCCCGGCGACGCGCCGGCCTATGCGAACTGGCTGCTCTGGTCCCATGGCGGCAAACTGGTGGACGAAGCCGGCAAGGTCACGCTCGACACGAAGGATACTCGGGCGGCCCTGGACTATGCCCAGGCTTTGCAGGAGACGATGATTCCCGGGACGATGTCCTGGAACGGGTCCAGCAACAACCAGGCCTTCGCCGCCGGCAGCATCGGCCTGACACAGAACGGTGTCTCGATCTATTACGCGGCCAAGACCTCATCGAACCCGGTGCAGCAGGCCGTCGCGGCCGACATGGACCATGCTTCGATGCCGTTCGGCGCGGCCAAGGCGTCGCCGGAGCAGTGCCTCGTGATGAATGCGATGGTGTTCAACCATTGCCGCTATCCGAACGCGGCCAAGGACTATCTGCGCTTCATGATGGAGGCGCCGCAATACGACCCGTGGCTGACCGGCTGCCTCGGCTACTGGTCGCAGCCGCTCAAGGCCTATGCCGCGAGCGCCGTATGGGAGTCCGACCCGAAGCTGGCGGTGTTCCGCAACGCGATGGAAACGCCGTTCCACGACGGCTACGCCGGGCCGGTGAACGCGGCGGGCGGCGCAGTGCTGAACGACTGGGTGCTAGTGGATATGTTCGCCCGGGTCGTGACGGGCGAGAGCACGCCAGAGGCCTCGATCCGCCAGGCCGTCCGGGCGGCAGAGCGCTACTACAAGTAGGCGAGGTGCTATTCTATCAATCGGGTCAGACCGCCGCCTGCGGCAACCGAAAGCTTGATCGGCTGGCCCAAACTCAAGCCGGACATTCTGCGTGAGAGCAGCTCCGGATGTTTGGCAGCTATCCGCTTCGCGTCCGGTTCTTGCGGCCCGCAATCCAATGCAGCCGGTCCGCTCTCGGCCAGTTCCGGCCGTTGCTGGTCGTTGATGCCGCCGTGAAACACGCGCGCGCCCAGCGTGCAGAGGTTCACAATCCGAGAGCCCGTCAGCCGCACGCTGAACCATCTGATCGAGGATAGCCGCCTTTGCTCCACTCGACGGACGCAACCCGTTCAGAGCCCGACCTTGCCAGCCGGGCTGGCATGGCTGAGCTTGGAGCGCCGGACGTAGCTGCGCATGGTGGCCAGACTCCGATGCCGACTGTGGCCCATGATCTTTTCGTCCGGCACGTTGGCGCGGTAGGCCGACGTCACGAAGCCGGCCCGCAGGCCATGCGGGGACACCGGCTCGAGCCGCGAGCCCTTGATGCCGGCCAGCCGCGCCCGCTTGAGGACAACCAGGCGAACCGCCTCGCCGCTCAGTGCAGCCTCCCGCGGCGTGCCGTGCCGGGTGACGGCGCGGAACACCGGCCCGCGCTCGATGCCGGCGACCTGTAGCCAGGCCAGGAGAGCACGGACGGGGCAGGTGTCCTCTGCCTTGCCACGCGGGATGCCGATGCGTGCTCCTTGTGCCTCGGCGTCGGTCTTGGATCGCGGGATCAGCAGTTCCAGGCTGCGCGGCTTCCAAGTCAGGTGCTCGACCTCGATCGCGCAGAGTTCGGAGCGCCGCAGCGCGCCGGCGAAGGCGATCAGGATCAGGGCGCGGTCCCGCAACCCCGCTGGGTCATCCGGGCAGGTGGCGACGAGCCTCCGAACCTCCTCGGTCGCGAGGGCCTGGGCGCGCTTGGGGGCGCTGCCATGGGTGCGGCCGATGCCGCGCAGCACGTCGCGAATGCACGGGTCGCCGGTATCCAGCCGGTGGCTGGCATGCCGGTTGGCGCGCGCAATGGCGGCCACCTTTCGCCGCAGCGTCGCTCGGGCGTAACCCTCGCCGAGGTCGGACAGGTAGTCGCCAACCAGCTGCGGACTGGCCGGCATCGGCCCAACACCCCGCCCCGCGCACCACAGCGAGAAATGCTTCCAGTCGGCTGTGTAGGCGCGCACCGTCGACGGCGCGTCGGCCGCGACGAGGTATTGATCAGCCTTCTGCCGGGAGCGGCCGTGCGCTGCTTCGGCATTGCGGCTTGTGGAGCCTTGGGCCACGTTAAATGGAGATCCATGTTTGATGCTTGACCTGAGCACACCATAGCACCCGACCCCTTCTCGTCAACTTGCGATAAGCGCCAATATCGCAAGTCAAGCTTCTTGGAAATTGACGACGTATTTTTTGTCAGATTTGATTGATGGCGCAGCGTGTTCAGATGCATCGGCTGCTCATGGCGGTTCCGCTGTAGCCCTTCGTTCCAGTGTGGCCGACTGTAAATATTGCCTACATCCTGCTGAACGGTTTAACGAGTGAAGCAAATCATTGATTATTTTTGCAATATGCTGAACGAATTAATCGTCCAATGATATGTGAGCGACACGTCGGCGTCCACCGACATGTACGGCTGCCAGTCCACCACGAAATGGCTTGGGCCACGCAGACGAGGATGCCGAGCGCGAAGGTCGCGATACTGCCCTCCAGTGAGACACGGTCAAACAAATGCTGCTGCAGCCAGGAGTTGAGCGCCCTTGTTAACGCTTGGTCGAACGAGATAACGGGAATGCTCGCGCCGGCCTGCTGGGTGACCAACTTGGCTGCTAGTTGCTGCGCCTATTGAAACTCGAATTGCTGCTCAGCGCCGGCCACAATCTGGTTGCGCCACTCGGAGCCGAAATAGCCATTCGACAACCCGATACCCGCGTTCGAGGCGTCGCGGGCCTGGGCAGGCCGGAGTGCCACCGAGGCTCTCCGGCCCAGGAGCAGATCCCTGCGTCACATGGCGCTACTCCGCGGCTATCGCCTGGCCGACAGCGACGCGACCCTGGAACGACTTGTGGAACTGGCCGTCCTTCATGATGGCCAGCAGCGCATTGCGGTCCTGCAGCAGGCTGAGGTCGTGCAGTGGGTTACCGTCCACCAGCAAGATATCTGCCAGGTAGCCTGGTGCTACCCGGCCCATTTTCTCACCCGACTTGCCCACCCAAGCCTCGCCACCATACGAAGTGGCGGCCCGCAGCGGCGTTGGTGCACTCGACAGATCCAGGGCGAGATGGCCCCAAATCCCAAGCTGCTACGCGATGACCGGCTGGCGACGGATGGAGTCCGGGCGCCCGGCCGCCAACATCCGGTTCAGCACCGCCACGC
>JAABUS010003196.1_pt1 | contig 27476 bp, 24 predicted proteins | sample 5560161 | NCBI WGS metagenome assembly JAABUS01 (sample SAMN10711885, study PRJNA513376) | rock metagenome | isolation source: Antarctica rocks | place: Antarctica: Victoria Land, Trio Nunatak nord | collected 2016-01-04
TGCTCGGCACCTGGGCGCGACGCCACCAGCTACTGCTGGTCGACGCGGTGTACGTCGAGTTGGCTGTATCCCTCGGAGCGCCTCTGGTCACTACCGACCGACGACTGCACGCCGCGCCGTCCGTAGACGTGGTCACATGAGTGGTCTAGACCGTAAGTTTCGCCGGGGGGAGCTGGTGAGGTCCAGGGGGTGACGGCACCCCACAGATCTATGGCGTCAAGCGATACACATCCCGCGGGAAAAGCGTTGCCAGCCGGATGTTGTCCAATTGCAACAGTCGCACCGTCCAGCGTTCCAACCCGATCGCGAAGCCGCCGTGCGGCGGCATTCCGTGGCGGAACGCCTGCAGGTACGACTGGTAGGACGCAGGATCCTCCCCGCGCGCTGCAAGGGCCGCCAGGTAGTCGGGGTAGCGGTGCAGCCGCTGTCCACCGGTCACCAACTCCAGCCCGCGGAAGAGCAGATCGAAGGAGTTCGTCCAGCGTGCATCCCCGGGCTGCGGGTGGGTGTAGAAGGGCCGCTTGGCCGCCGGATAGCCCTCGACGGCCAGGAAATCCGATCCGTGTTCCCGCAGCGCCCAGTCGCCCAACCAACGCTCGTGCTCCGGCGCCAGGTCAGGCTCCGCCGGATCGGCGCCCACCAGTTCCAGCGCCTCGGCGAAGTGGATCATCGGAATTTCTTGCGGCACAACAGGTACCACAACAGCGGTCAGCGCCACCGCATCGCCGGCCACCGCCAGTACGGATTCCACCATCCCGGCCAGCACCTCGCGCAACACGGTGAGCACATCCCGGTGCGAGCTGATGAATCCGAGCTCGGCGTCCAATGACACGTACTCGGCCAGATGCCGCACAGTGTCGTGCGGTTCGGCCCGGAACACCGGGCCGGTCTCGTAGACCCGCTCGAACACCCCGACCATGGTCTGTTTGAAGAACTGCGGCGACTGCGCCAGGAACGCAGGGCGCCCGAGATAATCGAGCGAGAACACGTTGGCACCCGATTCGGTAGTGCCGGCAACGATTTTCGGCGTCTGGATCTCGATGAAGTCCATCCGATCGAGCGTCGATCGGAATCCGCGGAGCGATGCGGCAGCGATCCGCCAGGCCGCCTGCCGGCTCGGGTGCCGCCATGTCACCGCGGCGTGATCCAACAGCACCGGCAGGCTGGCCGTCAGCGTCGGCCGCCACAGTTGCACCGGCGGTGTCTGGGCCACCGACGAGAGCAACTCCAGCGTCGGCTCGATGATCTCCACTCCGCCCGGCGCCTGCGGGTTGACGACCGGAAATCCGGTCACCCTGACCACCGATTCCTCGCCGCACTGGTCGATCTGGGAGCGCACCGCATCGTCGGTGGCCACCACCTGAGCGGTGCCGCTGCGATCTCGGACGATCAGGAAGGTCACCGACGACAGCCGGCGCCGGCGGTGGATCCATCCCTCGATGGCCACCCGCCCGTCCGACCCGTCCGGCCAACGCGGCCCTTCCGGCTGGTCAGGCCTGTCCGGTTGAAGAGGCATTTCTGTCACGCCCGGCAAGTCTGCCCACGCCGACAATTCGGCACACAGGATGCGTGCAGCTAGGGCAGATGTGTTGTGGTGCATCATTTTCGCCACCTCCTCGGAGTCCAACCCCGGGAGGTGTGGGCGATCGGGAGGTCGCGGTGCCACCACACCTTCACCGACCGGATCGGTCGGTCTCATCACGTGGTCCGATCACGGAGACCGCCGGTACCGGCTCGGGGTTCGTCACACCCGTCAATGTCGGTACCGGAACAGGTTATCCGCTTCGTCAACCCGCGATTCCCGTTGCCGTGGGACCGGACCGGGATCGCCGATGCTGCCGAGAACCGGAGGGTCTGGACGATGCCCGCCGAGGGCTGACCACGTTCGGCGTGCTGCGCTGACCGCTGGCTACGGTGGCACGGTGAGCGAACCAGCAGCAGGCCCCCCGCACATGTCGGGTGATGAGTTCCGCCGGTACGGCCATCGGGTGATCGACTGGATCGCCGACTACTGGGAGCGGATCGATGAGCGTCCGGTGCTCGCCCAGGTCGGACCCGGCGACATCGCCGCCAAGCTGCCGACCTCCCCGCCGCTGGAACCGGAACCCTTCGATGCGGTGCTGCGCGATCTCGATCAGATCATCATGCCGGGCATCACCCACTGGCAGCATCCGCGCTACTTCGCCTACTTCCCGGCCAATTCGTCGCCGGCGGCCATCCTCGGCGACCTGATCTCCAGCGGTATCGGCGCCCAGGGCATGATCTGGGCCACCAGCCCCGCCGCCACCGAGTTGGAACAGGTCGTTCTGGACTGGTTCGCGGATGCCCTCGGGCTACCGGAAGTATTCCGGCACAACGGAAACGGCGCCGGCGGCGGCGTCATCCAGGACACCGCATCGACCGCCACCTTCACCGCGCTGCTGGCCGCGTTGCACCGGGCGGGGGACGGCACGGTCCGCAGCAACGGAATCACCACCGACAAGTTCACGATCTACGGTTCGTCGCAGGCCCACTCCTCGCTGCAGAAAGCCGCGATGATGAGCGGGCTGGGCGAGATGGCGCTGCGCAGCATCGGTGTCGACCCGGCTACCCAGGCGATGGACGTCGGCAAACTCCGGGCCGCCATCGAACAGGACCTGCGAGCCGGTCGCACACCGCTGATGGTGCAGGCCGCGGTCGGTACCACCTCCACCGGGGCGATCGACCCGGTCGCCGAGATCGGCGTGTTGGCCAGGGAATTCGACATCTGGCTGCACGTCGATGCGGCCTGGGCCGGGGTGGCGGCGGTCTGCCCGGAGCTGCGGTGGATCAATGACGGGGTCGCCGAGTTCGCCGATTCCTACGTGACCAATCCACACAAATGGCTGCTCACCACGTTCGACTGCAGCACCTTCTGGGTGCGCGAGCGGGCATCGCTGATCGGTGCGCTGTCGGTGATCCCCGAGTTCCTGCGGAACCCGGCCAGTGAGTCGGGGGCGGTGGTCGACTACCGGGATTGGCATCCGCAACTCGGGCGACGATTCCGGGCGGTCAAGCTGTGGGCCGTGCTGCGCAGTTACGGCCTGGTCGGACTGCGCCGGCACATCAGCACCGGGGTCTCCCATGCCCGGCAGCTGGCGGATCTGGTGCTGGCCGACCATCGGTTCGCGTTGGCCGCCCCGCCGGTACTCGGACTGGTCACCTTCCGCGTCGTCGCCGGTGACGGGGGTGGTCCGCTGACGGATCAGGACGCCGACCGAGCGACCATGCAGACGATGGAGTCGCTGAACGCCTCTGGCATCGCATACCTGAGCCACACCAAGGTGAACGGGCGGACGGCAATGCGGCTCGCTACCGGCGGTTGGCGCACCACTGGGACCGATATCGACCGCACCTGGGCCGAGATACAACGACTCAACTCGTGACAGACGGCGGAATCCATCCAGGGTCACCCCGGGCCGGGAACATTAAGTAGCCGAGGAGCGTCGGCGAACGCACCGGTACGGCCCGCGCCCGGGAAGAATGCGGCCCGGCCGACGGTTGTCAACGGACGTGACCAACCAGCCCTCTCCCACCGGACCGACCGCCGAGGTCTTCTGGCGCCCGGGATGCCCCTTTTGCGACGCGCTGAGGGGTGATCTGGACCGCCGCGGGATCATCGCGGTGTGGCGCGATATCTGGTCCGACGAGGAAGCCAGGGCATTCGTGCGAAGCGTCAACCGTGGCAACGAAACGGTGCCGACGGTGCGGATCGGAGATCGCACCATGACGAATCCGACCGGCGCCCAGGTTTCCGAACAGCTGAACGCTGCTGCGGACCCGGCCGGAGGCTGAGGGGGCGATGCCGAGGACCGCCAGTCGCGATCAGCCGGCGACCCGGGTGAGCACCAGTCCGATGGACACCGACAGCGCGTAGAGCAATTCGACCCGCCCGATGCCGCCCAGCACCGCGATCAGATCCTTTCCGCGGGCGCCCCGCAGCACGGCACGCACCTCGATCAGAGCTAGTGGCGCCGCCAACAGGCCGAGCAGCACCCAGGGCCGCCGGATCCCGACCACGACGACGGCCAGCAGCGCCCCGGCGATCATCACGGCGAAGATGCGACGAGCCAGTGCCTCGCCGAGCAGTACGGCCAACGTGCGCTTGCCGGCGTCGGCGTCGGTGCTGATGTCTCGCAGGTTGTTGGCCACCAGCAGCGCGCAGGCCAGCAGGCCGATCCCGATGCTGAACGCGACCGAGCCGTACGAGATCCGCCCGGCCTGGACATAGGTGGTGCCGTTGACCGCGAGCAGTCCGAAGAACACGAAGACGAACAGTTCACCGAAACCTGCGTAGCCGTAGGGCTTTGGCCCCCCGGTGTAGAACCACGCCGCCACCACGGCGAGTGCGCCGGGGGCCAGTAGCCACCAGCCCGAGGTCGCCGCCAGCGTCGAGCCGGCCAGCATGGCGACGCCGAACGCCCCGAAGGCCGCCCACTTCACCGTTCGCGGCGCGGCGATACCGGCGCCCACCAGCCGCATCGGCCCGACCCGGGTAGCGTCGGTGCCCCTGATGCCGTCGGAATAGTCGTTGGCGTAATTGACACCGATCTGCAGCGCCAGGCTCACCAGCAGTGCCAGCAGGGCCTTCCAGGCGACGAAACGCCCGAGAGCGTCCGCGACGCCGGTACCCACCATGACCGGCGAGATGGCGGCGGGCCAGGTGCGCGGACGGGCAGCGGACAGCCATTCGGTCGGGGAGGCCACGGCTGGAAACCCTAGTCGGGCCGCGCGCGGTCGATGACTGCACCAATCCGCGCGACGGATGGCGGTCAGGGGCAATGGCGGCCGGGGCCTGGTTGAAACCTCTCGCCGACGCCCGCCGGCCCGCGCCCAGGCATGCTGAACGGATGACTCGGTTCGCGCTGCACCGGTATGGATCCGGCGCCCGCCTGTACGACATGTTGTCGCTGGAACGACCGGTCTATCGGGTGGGCAGGGCGCGCGGAGTCGACTTGTTGGGCCTGCGTCATGGCGATCGTGTCCTGGATGTGGGTTCTGGGACGGGATTGAGCCTTCCGTCGTTGCGCAGGGCGGTCGGCGAGCGCGGGAAACTGGTAGGCGTGGATGCGTCGGCACAGATGCTGGCAATTGCCCGCCGGCGCATCGCCGCGCAAGGATGGACGAATGTCGATCTCCGGTGCGGCGACGCGGCGCATCTGGAGACCCTCCTGCGATCCGGCGAATCCTTCGATGCGGTGCTGTTCGCCTATGCGCTGTCGGTCATCACCGACTGGGAACGCGCATGGGATGGGGCCGTCGCCGCGTTGCGGCCGGGCGGAAGGGTGCTGATCGTCGACCTGGCGCTGCCGATCGGCTGGGGGCGACTGCTGTCGCCGTTGGCGAGGTTCGCCTGCTTCGTGGGTGGTTCGGATCCGCGCCGCGAGCCGTGGCGTCGACTGTTCGAATGCGCGCCGGACGCGGTGCACGCCATCGCGCGGTGCGGGCACATCCATCTCGCCGTCGGCACGCCGGTACAGGCTCCGAAGGCGGCCGCCTGATGAGGAACGCTCCGAAGGGCGGCATCTGGGACCTGTTGGTGATCGGCGGTGGGACGGCCGGGATGGTGGCGGCCACCACGGCAGCCCAGCTCGGTGCGTCAGTGCTGCTGGCCGAGCGCGATCGCACCGGCGGCGACTGCCTGTGGACGGGTTGCGTGCCATCCAAGGCGCTGCTCAGAGCGGCGCACGCGGCGGCCGAAGCGCGGAACATCGCCCGGCTGGGCGTGAGGGTGACCGACGTCGAGGTCGACTTCGGCTCGGTGCTGCGAAGAGTCCATCAGGTGATCGCCGCCATCGAGCCGGTCGATTCCCCGGACGCATTGCGGGCCGCGGGGGTGACCGTTGCCCAGTTCGAGGGAAGGTTCACCGGGCCGGATTCCGCCCTGGTGGGTTCCTCGCCGGCGCGGTTCAGATCGGCCGTCATCGCCATTGGGTCGGCTCCGCTGATCCCGCCGATTCCCGGCCTGGAACAGGCGGCCCCGTTGAACAGCGACACCGTCTGGTCGCTGCCGGCGCTACCCCGACGACTCTTGGTTCTGGGCGGCGGGAGCGTCGGCTGCGAACTGGCGCAGGCCTTCGCCAGGCTGGGCTCATCGGTGACGATCGTGGAGGCCACCGGCTCGCTCCTGGCCACCGAGGACCCGGAGGCATCGGTGCTGGTCGCCGCCGCACTGGCCGAGGACGGGGTGCAGGTGCGGACCGGAGCTACCCTGATCCGGGTCACCGAGGAGAACGCCGCCCGCTACGGACACCTCGACGACGGATCCGTCGTCAGCTTCGACGAGATCCTGCTGGCGGTCGGGCGTCGCCCCCGCAGCGACGATCTGGGCCTGGAGCTGGCAGGGGTGGCAGTGGACGGCCGCGGGTGCGTCCAGGTGGATCGCCGGCTGCGGACCAGCAACCAACGGGTGTGGGCGGCCGGCGACGTCACCGGACTGCCGCCGTTCACCCACGTGGCCGGGGTACTCGGGTCGATGGCCGCCAGCAACGCGATCCTCGGTCTGCGCCGGTCCGTCGACATCGGCAGCATCCCCAGGGTCACCTTCACCCGGCCGGAGGTGGCGGCAGTCGGAGTCGGCGGCCGTCAGCTCGGCCGACGCCGTGGGGTGACGGCCAGAACGATCCCACACACAGAGGTGGACCGGGCCGTCACGGACGGCGTCACCGGCGGTTTCACCCGGCTGTTCCTCGACAGGTCCGGGCGGGTGGTCGGCGGCCTCATCGTCGGTCCGCGGGCCGGGGAATCACTGGCCGAGATCGTGCTGGCGGTCCGGCATCGGCTCCGGGCGCGGGACTTGGCGGCGGCGATGCACGCCTATCCCACCTACTCGGACGGGATCTGGAAGGCGGCGATCGCCCAGTTCGGTGGGCGGCTGCGCCGACCCGTTGGCCGCCGGGCGATCGCACTGGGAGCGTGGCTGCGGCGGAGATCTCTGCGCTGAGGTCTGCGCGGCCGCAGTCGCTGCCCGCGGCGCCTGAATGCTGCGCGGCCCGATGCCGGGAGTCAGCTCAGCCGCTCGATCGCCATCTGCGCCGCCTTCCTCCGATCCGGTTTTCCAGGGCCGCGGATCGGGAGAGCATCGACCTCGACCCATCGCCATGGTCGATGGTGCCGAGGCAGGCCCGCGAACGCGGAGTCGACGACGTTCTCGGCCGGTACCGCGCCGGTGACAAGGGCCACCACCCGTTCGCCCCACTCCGGGTCGGGCACCCCGACCACCAGCACCTCGCCGATCCCTGGCACGGCAGTCAATGCGCGTTCCACCGCCGCCGGCGGCACCTTCAACCCGCCGGTGATGATCACGTCGTCGGCCCGGCCCAGCACTGTCAGCATGCCGGCGTCCACCCGCCCCAGATCCTCGGTGACGAATGTGCCGGGTGTCGCGAACGCCGGGTGATCGGGTTGACCGAGGTAGCCGCGGGCGACCATCGGCCCGGTCAGCGCGATCCGGCCGGCCCGCTCGCCCTGCGCGCCGGCGGCGTCGATGTCGATGGTCACCGCCATCCCGTCGAGCGGCCGGCCGTCGTAGACGCAGCCGCCGCAGGTCTCGCTCATCCCGTAGGTGGTGACGATGGGAATGCCAGCCGCCTTGGCCCGGCTGAGCAGGCTGGGTGGAGTGGCGGCCCCGCCGACCAGCACCCGGTGGAAGCCGGCCAGCACTGCGCTCGCCTCGGGGTCGTCGAGGATGCGATGCAACTGGGTGGGAACCAGCGAGACGTAGCGACGGTCGGCGTCCAGCCCGGCAGCGGCCCGGGCGAAATCTTTTGCGGTGAAAGAGCTTCCGGTTTCCATCGGCATCACCGGCAAGTCCGCTAGAGCTGCCCGGAGCAGTACCTGCAGCCCTGCGATGTGCCGAGCCGGCAGGGTCAGCAGCCAACCGCCAGGGCCTCCGAGGCGCCGCTCGGCGGCGGTTGCCGATGCCCGCAGCGCCGAGACCGGTAGCAGTACCAGCTTGGGTTCTGCGGTGGAGCCGGAGGTGGGCATGACGATCGCGGTCGGGTCATCGGGGTCGTCCTCCGCCGGGTCGAGCGTCGGTGCGGCAGCTTTCCCTGCGGCCGAAACGGTTGCGGCCGAGGGATTCCCGGGCGGCAGCAGCATCAGGGCAGGTCCGCCCCGCAACGCGGCCGTCAGCCGGGGGAGCAGTTCCAGCACCCCTCGGCCGGTGGGGACTTCGAGGAACTCGAGGGCCCTGGGCACTCAGTAGGCCCAGGGGAACGGCGAGAAATCCGCCTCCCGCTTCTCCAGGAACGCGTCCCTGCCCTCGACGGCCTCGTCGGTGCCGTAGGCCAGCCTGGTCGCCTCGCCGGCGAACACCTGCTGCCCCACCATCCCGTCGTCGGTCAGGTTGAAGGCGAATTTCAGCATCCGCTGCGCCGTCGGTGACTTGCTGTTGATCACTCTGGCCCATTGCAGCGCAACGGTTTCCAGCTCGGCGTGCGGCACCACGGCGTTCACCGCCCCCATCGCGTGCATCTGCTCGGCAGTGTATTCCCGGCCGAGGAAGAAAATCTCTCTGGCGAATTTCTGGCCTACCACCTTGGCCAGATATGCCGAGCCGTAGCCGCCGTCGAACGAGCCGACGTCGGCGTCCGTCTGCTTGAATCGGGCGTGCTCGGCGCTGGCCAGCGTGAGATCGCAGACGACGTGAAGCGAATGACCGCCGCCGGCGGCCCAACCCGGAACGACGGCGATCACCACCTTGGGCATCACCCGGATCAGCCGCTGCACCTCCAGGATGTGCAACCGACCCGACCGCGCCGGATCCACCGAGTCCCCGGTGTCGCCGGAGGCATAGCGATAGCCGTCCCGTCCACGAATGCGCTGGTCGCCGCCGGAACAGAAGGCCCAGCCGCCATCCGTGGGGCTGGGTCCGTTTCCGGTGAGCAGCACACAGCCGACGTCGCTGGTCATCCTGGCATGGTCGAGGGCGCGGTACAGCTCGTCGACGGTGTGCGGCCGGAAGGCGTTGCGCACCTCGGGACGATCGAAGGCGATCCGGACCGTCGGCAGATCGCCGGTTCTGCCGTCGCGCCTTCTGCCGATCTGCCGGTGGTAGGTGACGTCGGTGAAGGAGAACCCGTCGACCAGCCGCCAATGCGCCGGGTCGAACGGCTGATCTGGTGCCGCGGACAACCTCTTCGCAGAGGTTGCCTCGGCGGCGGAGGAGAGGTCGGGTTCGTCGGCGGACACTCACAGAGCGTAGGAGATGAGCGGTGAACGACTCGAGCGAGAGCCGGCTGACCTCGATCTCGGGGGCGCGTCGGCGGTTCTCGTCCGGCAGCGTGCTGTCAGGACGCTGGTCGCCGTGGAGCCTCACGCACGCCGGACTTCATTGCAGCGTCCAGGCGGCGGCGCCAGTACTCGATGAGCAGCGTGCCGAGCACGGTTGGTGCGAGCCACGGCACCAACTGCGCCACGCCGGTGACAGGGCCATCCACAGTCAACGCCACCACGATGAAGGCGGTGACGAGGGCGATGTAGGAACCGCCCTGGCCGTGGACGTAGCCGTGGAGCCACCCGCGGAAGCGGTGACGGCGCTCGGCCGATACCCGGGCAAGGACGGCCAGCCCGTAGGTCAACGCGGACAGCGGCACAAGCCACCACAGCTCCGGGCGGCCCTGGATGATCAGCGCCACCGCCGACACGCAGACGAGAAGGACCACACCGCGGTAAACACGGCTCGCGGGACCGGTGGAGCGCTGACCCGCAGTGAGGCGCCGCGCACCCTGGTACATGGCGAACGGGCCGAGCAGCAGGCCGATCGTCCCGGCGACGACGTGGACGAGAAGTAGCGCGGTGTGGACCATGTGGCTGACCTTCCACGGCAAGGCGTTCCGCGGTCATGGATCGACATCCCGAGTAACTTAGAAACTTAAGTTAGCATGTTACGGTGACGTGTGCCAGGTGACTTGAGCTTTGATCTCCATGTGCTGACGGCGCGCCTGGACCGGTCGGCCGACCGCATCCTGCGGACCGAGTACGGCGTGTCCTACCGACGGTTCCTGACCCTGTTGACCGTCGCCGAGTTGGGTGCGGCCACCCAACGAACCGTTGCCGAGAGGCTGGGGATCTCCGAACCTTCGGCGAGCCGGATGACCGGCATCCTGGTCGAGTTGGGCCTGCTCGACTCTCCGATCGACCCCGCCGGTGGAAATCGGCGGCGGTTGACCCTCACGGCGGGGGGCGAACAGACGGTCCACGAGTGCAGGGAGTTGCTCGAGAGTCGCTTCGCCGACCTGGTGGAACGCAGCGGCGTCTCCTACTCGGCTTATGCCCGCAGCACCAAACTTCTTCTGAAGGCCCTCGACGCAGTGCCCGAGAAGGCGGTGCCGTGACGGACAGTGCCGGCCCTGCTCCCATCGCGCTGGCAGTGCGCAGCACGGCAATGAGGGCACCTTGCGCGGCGTCTGGGCCGCTGACCAGAGCGACCGGCCCGCAGATTCGCCCATGTACGGGCTTAGCCGATCCAGGAGATCGTTGAACTCGAAGGACTGAACTTGTCGGCGCTGCTGGCCGCGCCTAACGGCGACTCAAGACATGCTCACGCATCACGTCGTTGTGCATCCGAACCGCGCGAACGGCAGCATCCACGTCTCCCGCCTCCAGAGCGTCCACCATCGGCGCGTGCAAGGCGAGTTGCGCCTCTGCTTGCGATGGCGCCAACCACGCCGGTACCGCGTCGTTCTCGACCCACTCTCGGTACTCGTACTCAAGCAGAGAGGTGTGCACCTGCTCGTAAAGTTTGGTCAGAACAGGGTTTCCCGCCAAGTCGACAAGCGTCGCGTGGAACAGGGTGTCGGCAGCGATCCAGGTGGAGGTCTCACCCACACTGTTCGTGAGGTGCTCCAGCGCGTGTCGCGCTTTCGAGCTGTTGGGTCCCAAGCCCTGGCTGATGACCTGCCGGGATCCGAGCGTCTCCAGCCAGAGGCGGAGCTCGACAAGCTGTTCCAGGTTGTCGGCGTTCGCAGACAGCAGCGACGCCGGGCGGGTGGCGTCCACCTGACTCGGCCGTCGGAGCACATAGGCGCCGGATCCGCGCCTGCTCTCCACTAGTCCGGTCAGCGCGAGGGTACGAATCGCCTGACTCACTGTCGGGCGACTCGCGCCGAAGCGCTCCGCGAGCAGCCGTTCCGAGGGGAGCCGCGTTCCTTCGTGCAGGTCTTGGCCGATGATGAGGTCGCGAATGCGATCGGCGATCGTGTCGGACAACCGAGGGACCGAGATCGGGGCGACGCTCGAGAAGTCCAGGGTTTCCTCGCCCCCTCGGGCCGTATCACCTCGCACCACGCGGACTCCCTCAACGGAACTCGTCTCGTACAGGACCCAAGTTTGCCAGGTCAGTAGCCAACTGATCAACTGGCCTTGCCACTTGCCCTGCCTTCCTACCACGCTGCCGCGATATATTTCGGCTCGGTGTAGTCCAGCATTCCCTCATGGCCACCTTCGCGTCCCAGGCCGCTGAGCTTGACACCGCCGAACGGCGCGCTCGGGTCGGACACCACGCCACGATTGAGCCCGACCATGCCGCTCTCCATCGCCTCGGCAACTCTGAGGCCCTGGGAAAGGTTCGTCGTGTAAACATAGGAAATCAGACCGAAGTCGGTCGCGTTGGCCAGAAGGATCGCCTCGTCCACATCCCGGAACCGGACAATTGGTGCGACCGGGCCGAAGATCTCCTCCTGGAGCAGGAGGGAGTCGAGAGCAACGTGGTCCAAGACGGTCGGGGGGTAATAGAAGCCCGACCGCTCAGGAACGGCGGCACCAGTGACGGCGATCGAGCCCCGGTCGAGTGCTTCACCGACAAGGTCGTGCACCTTCGTCCTGGCCCCCTCGTTAACGAGGGGGCCAAGCTCCGTTCCGTCGTGGTAGCCGGGCCCCACCGTCAGGGAAGCCATCGTCCGAGCCAACCGGTCAGTGAACGCGTCGGCGATTGACTCGTGCACATAGAAGCGGTTGGCCGCCGTGCATGCTTCGCCGCCGTTGCGCATCTTGGCGACCATCGCCCCGGCGACGGCCGCGTCCACATCGGCATCGCCGAGCACCAGAAACGGTGCGTTCCCGCCCAGTTCCATAGAGGAACTAAGAACGCGATCGGCGGCTGCGTGCAGCAGCTTGACCCCCACTTCGGTGGATCCCGTGAACGACACCTTACGAACGGCGGGGTTGGCAAGAATACTCGCCACGACAGGTCCGGAGCGATGCGCGGGAATGACGTTGACCACGCCATGGGGCACTCCGGCTTCTTCCAGGAGGGCCGCCATTGCCAACGCCGTCATCGGTGTGTCGCTGGCCGGTTTGAGCACGACGCTGCAGCCGGCGGCCAACGCTGGCGCTATCTTGCGCGTCGCCATCGCGGCAGGGTAGTTCCACGGCGTCACAAGCGCTGCGACGCCGATCGGCTCATGCTGCACGACGATGCGGTAGTCACCGGAGGGAGCCACGGTCACCGACCCGTTGTTGCGGACCGCTTCCTCGGCGAACCACCGAAAGAACTCTGCTGCATATTCCACTTCGGCCCGCGCATCCGGCAATGCCTTGCCGTTCTCGGCAGAAATCAGCAGGGCGAGCGAATTACGTCGCTCCGACATTAATTCGAAGGCTCGCCGCAAGATCTCGGAGCGTCGACGTGGAGCGGCGGCACGCCAACCGGGCAGAGCGGCCTGGGCGCTGGCAACCGCATCCGCTGCGTCGGCGATCGTCGCGGACGCGACATCGGTCATAACGTGCCCGGTCGACGGATCGACGACCTCTATGCGCTGCCCATCGCCGCCGGCTCGCCACTCGCCGTCGATGTACAGATCGGTGGGCGAAGCGCCGATCAGTTGCTTCACTTCATCAGGCAGCATGGCCGTTCTCTCTCGTGTCGTGCGGAACCGCCTCGTTCGGCGGGATCTGGCCTCGGTCAGACCGGCGCGTACTCGCCCGGCGCGCTGGGTATCTCGATGACGTCGGGTGGGCTGCCGTCCCTTCCCAGCGCGTCCCAGGCGGAGTCGACGATGGTCTGCGTCGTCAAGCCGTACTTCCGGAACAGATGCAGCCCGGACTTTGCGCCGGCGCCGAACGAGTCCCGCAGGCCTACCCGGCGCAGCGGACGCGCCAGGCCGGCCTCGGCGATGACCTCGGCGATTGCGGACCCCAGCCCACCGATCACCGTGTGGTTCTCAGCGGTGACGACCGCGCGAGCACCCCGCACCACCTCCCGCACGGTCTGAACATCCAAGGGCTTGACGACCGGAACGTTGACGACGGACGCGTCGATGCCGGCGTGGCCCAGAACTTCCGCTGCGTGGATCGCGCTGGTCAGCATCATGCCGTTCGCGACCAGCGCGACTTCGGTTCCGGCGCGGAGTACCTGCGCCCGATCCAGAGCGAACTGGTGCGTGTCGTCGAAGACGACGGGGATTTCGCCGCGCTTCAGCCGGAGGTAGACCGGGCCGGCGAGGTCGACGAGCTGGGGAACCACCTGGCGTATTTCGATGGCGTCCGCGACATCGATCACGGTCATGTTCGGAATGGCCCGCATGATCGCGACATCCTCAATGGCCTGGTGGCTCGGTCCGCCTGGGCTCGACAGGCCGGGCATGAAACCGACGATCCGTACCGGCAGGTTGGGGTAGGCGATCGAGTTCACGATCTGGTCGAAGGGTCGCCGGGTCGCGAATACGCCGAAGGTGTGGACGAAGGGGATGTGGCCGCGGCGGGCGAGGGCGCCGGCCATGCTCATCATGTTCGCTTCGGCCATTCCTGTGTGGATGAACCGTTCGGGGAGCACGTCCTGGAAGAGGTCAACCTCGCATTGGCGGGTGAGGTCTCCCGACAAACAGAGGACTTCCTCACGTTGTAGGGCAAGCTCGAGCAGCGCAGTGCCGTACGGTTTGAGGACGGTAGGGTACGGCGGTTTACGCAAGGCGGGCCTCTAGTTCATTGATGGCTGCCTTGGCGAGTTCTGCGGGCAGCTTGATGAAATGTCCGTCGTCGTCCGGGGGCAGGACGTCTAGACCGTGGACGGTGGAGGTGCGAGCGATCACGATGCTGGGGCGCTCGGCGTGCATTGCTTCGGTGAGCGCATCCGCGATGGCTAGGGCGTCGTGGCCGTCTACATCGTGGACGTCCCATCCAAAGGCCGTCCATTTGGCGGCGATCGGTTCAAGGGTCGTGATTGATGTGACCGGTCCGTCGACCTGAGAGTTGTTGGCGTCGACCAGCACGATCAGTCTGTCGAGTTTGTGGTGCGCAGCGAATATGGCTGCCTCCCAGGTTTGCCCCTCCTCTAGTTCACCGTCGCTGGTGAGCGCGAAGACCCGCGCCTCGTTGTCGCCGGCCAGCCGGTTGGCGAGAGCGAATCCGACTGCTCCCGACAGTCCGGTGCCGAGGCTTCCGCAGGTGAGGTCGATTCCGGGTGAACGTTCGGTGCCGATGGCTTCGAGCGTGGAGTCCTCGTGCCCGTAGGTCTCGAGCAGGCGGCGGTCGAGTCGTCCGGTCTCGGCCGCGGCGGCGTAATTCACGATGATGTAGTGCCCCGGCGAACAGACAATCTGGTCTACGTCCGGTCGGTAGGCCGTCAGGTAGACGGCGGCTATGACTTCGGCAGCGGACAGCGCCTGCCCCAGGTAGCCAAAACCGTGTGGCTGCACCATTTTGACCGCGTCGAGCCGAATCCTGTCGGCGAACCGTTTCAAGTCGTCTTCGCTGGGGTGATGAAACAACGCGTTTCCTCCTGCTCGTGGAACTGAGTCGGGCACTATGACGGGTCGAAGTTGTTACGGCGACCGTCGCGCACGTACTGGACGGTCTGGGCGATCGAGTCTTTGCCGTGAACGGACTTCGCCTTCGCGACGTGGCCGAACATCTGAATTCCGAAGCCCCCGTCGAGGTCGTTGGTGATCCGCTGCCGCCACGGTCGACGAACGATCTGTGTTGTGAGCCGACGAGTGATCCGCGACTGGCTCATGATGTGGGCAGCGATCTCGTGAGCTCGGTCGATGAGCTGGTCGCGGGGGAGTACCTCGTTGACCATTCCGAGTTCGAGCGCCTTCTGCGCGGTGAACGCCTCGCCGGTGAGCAGGGCGTACGCCGCGCGTTTGACGCCCAGCAACTCCTGGAAGCAGGTGTGGATTCCGTCTGAAGGCACAGAGCCGATGTCGTAGTGAAGGTCGTAGATGGTGGCGTCCTCAGCGGCCAACGTGATATCGCACATCAGGACGATTTCCGAGTGGAATCCGGGCCCGTTCATCAGGCCGATCGTGGGAATCTCGAGGTCGTTGATCAGCGCGCTGACGTTGATTCGACCGTCCTTGTAGGCGTACTCATACGCCCAGTACGGCAGGTCCGCGTCTTCGAGGGCAAAACCCTGGGGGTCGGAGTCCATCATGAACTCCTCTCCGCTCCCGGTGAGGATGAGCAGCTCATTCTCCGGATCGGCGCCGATGGTCTTGAGCATCTGGCCGAGGGCGCGGTGATTCTGAACGCTCAGTTGAATGGGACCACCGTTGGTATGCGCCTGCGCCAGGATGACCCCGTCCTTGCGTTCGAGCTTGAAGAAGTCGGCGAATTTCTCGCGGTAGTCGTCGTAATGCGGAGGGGCAATAAATTCCTGTAAGGACATGATTTCCATTCCTAGGTATGACGCGGTGCGCAAGGCGACCGCAGGTGGGCTGGGCTGGCCATCTGTGGGCTTGGTGTTGCTGTGGACAGGACTGGACCAAACCTCCGGGTCCACCGGTTCTAGGATGGGGGAGCCCCGGGTTCGGGATCGATGCCAGCCGCTCGCGCTTGTTGGACGAATAGCGACAGAAAATCGTCGTCACGAAAACCGATGCCGATCGCGGACTGTATTAGCTGATACACCGTCGCTGCGACCGGCATGGGTACTTCGAGAGAACGCGCAGCTCCCAGTCCGAGGTCGAAATCCTTGCGGAGAAGTTCAGTGGTGAAGGTCGGCGTCCAGTCAAGGGCGACCAGGTCCTTAGTTCGTTTACGTACCCAGTCGGACCCAAGCACCGTGCCGTTGAGAAACTCCAAGAACGCCGCACGGCTCGTTCCACCCTTCTCGGCAAGGGCGGTGACTTCGACCAGGGTCTGGGCCATCATCCCCAGATAGAGGTTGTGGCACAGCTTTACCAGTCGGCTTTGTTCTGCCTCGCCGACGTGCACAGCGACTCTGGAGATCTGGAGCAGATAGGGCTCGACGCGATCGAACGTCGCCCGGGGTCCGGACACGACCATACTGGAGGCGCCCTCGGCGACGACGCCGGGATTGCCGCTGACGGGTGCTGCGAGGAACTCGACCGAAGCGTCGGCCGTCAACGACCGAACGCGAGCCGATGTGTCCGCGGAAACGGTCGAACAGTCGACGATTACTGCGGGGCGCCGGTCCTGAGCGAGAAGACCTGCGGGTCCGGTAACCACCTCTACAAGATCCTTGGGCGTGGCGACCATCACGAACACGATGTCTGCTGCCGTGAGATCGGCGATGGAATCCACCGCCTTGGCGCCGGCATCGACCAGGAGCGCCGTTTTCGAGGTCGTCCTGTTCCACACCAGAACTTCGTTCTTGGCGCCGACGAGGCGCCGCGCCATCGCCGATCCCATCCGTCCAGTGCCCAGCCAACCCAGTGTCGTCATCAGTGTCCTTGCTTTCTGCTCTCGTACGGCGTCCGGCAGTCTGCCGCGACCCGGGCGTTCCGAGACGAGCCGTGGTCAAAATTCGGAGGGATCGTTCAGGCCACCTGGGAAATGAGCCAGTCCGCAGTAAGATCGCGAACCTCTGGAGCTCTGTTGGTGAGTCCGTGGTTGCCGTCGTCGTAGAGAAGGAACGTCCCCCGCAGCGACTCGCGAGCAATCGCTTCGGTCTGCTCCCACGCAATGATGCGGTCCAGCTTTCCGGTTACGAACAGGGTCGGCTTGGTCAGTTTCTTCGCGACGCCTGCCAGATCGAGGCCCGCGAGTCGTCGTTGCGCGTCGGCGCTGCCGTCTGCTCTGACATAGAACGCGAATGCTGCGGCCGAATGGGGTTTCATCGTGTTGAGGTCGATCTTGAACGGCCCAGATATCGAGACGACTGCCTTGACGCAGTCAACGAAGGCGCCGGCGCGTACCGCGTACAGGCCGCCGAGCGAGGTTCCGGCGACGACAATTTTGTCCATGTTGATTCGCGAGTCGCTCGCGAGAGCCTCGATCGCTAGCGCGAACGTCCGTTCGTACGCGGGCTGGATCCGCGTCCCCAGATGAAAAACCTCTCCCTGGCCCGGCCCGTCGACTGCAAACGTCGCCATGCCGCGTCTGAGGAAGGCCGCCTCCCATGAGGGGAACTCCTCCTTGGTGCTGTCCAGCCCGGGAATGAGTACGACCACTGGAACGGGTCCGAGGACCTGGGGTGGAACACGAAGGTTTCCGGCGATCCTGAAGCTGCCGTCGCCGGCCTCGAGCCGCCGGTGGCCGGGGTCCAGCAGGCGCAGTGCACGATTGGACGCACCCACGGCTGCCAGGGTGGCGGACTCATTCTGGTCAAGGTCGTCTACCCAGACGAACTTGGAGAAGTGGTAGCAGGCGGCGGCTCGGCGGTATGCGTTGCCCGCCGAGATCTGAGCCTCCTGGGCTTCGAAGCGTTCCCCAACGACGCGGTGCCGGTCACCGTAGGCACACCAGATGTCTATCCATTCCGACCAGGTTCGGATCTCGTGGGTGGCGCGCTCGAAATCGTTGAAGTCCACCCCGCCCAGGATCATCCGCGGACCCCACAGGCTGACGGCCTGACGAACAAGATCATCGACCTCGGGCTGCACGTCCGCGCTCATGTGCCCTCGCCCACGGACACAGGGACGCCGAGCGCGCGCCCCGGCGAGAACGTAATTGGCTTCACCACTTGCCCAGTGTGCGAGAGGTTTGCCGCCCTGTCAACCGTTCAACGAGAGTCCGCCTGCCACGGAGCCCTCGCAGGGGGACCGCGATCATCTGAGACCCTCCTTTGGCTTTGGCTTTGGCGTTGGCGTTGGCGTTGGCGTTGGCGTTGGCGTTGGCGTTGGCGTTGGCGTTGGCGTTGGCGTTGGCATGCAGGCAGTAGGCCAGATTCACGCGGCCGCCGGACCACGGACGCACTGACCGAGGGTCGCGGACGAGGCAGTCGTGCCGGTCCTGGAGGAGGTCGGCAAGTTCTCCGCCGCAGGTAACTCCGCCTGGCCACTTCGCGGACATGTAATATCGCCTAGCCACTTGACAGGTATGACCACCCTCAGGGAAGCTCTCGAGTGCGTCCCAGTGGGCCCCGTCACAGCGTCGTGGCTCCACACCCCCAACCTCGGAGGTTCGACGACCATGGCCAGGCCCACACTGCGTAGTACCCGTGCCGCCTTGACGGTGGCAGCGATCATCGTCATGGCTTCAGCCGGTTGCGGTCTCAACTCCAACAGTTCGTCTCCGGGAACGGGCCAAAGCGGACACGCCTCGGACGTTCCGCTGACCTTCGGCGCCTCTCTCCCGCTCACAGGTCCGTTCGCCGAATTCGGAAAGGCCGCCCGGGGCGGTTACGAGACCTGGGCGGCCGAGGTGAACAGCCATGGCGGAATTCTCGGGCGCCAGGTCAAGCTGGTGACCAAGGACGACGCCAGCGACCAAAACACGGCCGTGGCCGACTACAACGCTCTGCTGTACAGCGACCACGTCGACTTTGTGCTGGGCACCTATTCGTCCCTGCTCGTCGGTCCGACGTCCGCTATCGCAGAGAAGGCGGGAAAGGTCTTCATAACACCGACCGGCGGGGCGCCCGCCTTATTTCAGCGTGGGTTCAAGATGCTGTTCCTCACCCAGCAGGCAACCGCTATCGGGATCGGAAACGTATTCGCCAAGTACATTCTCGGCCTTCCTGCGGCCGATCGACCGAAGGCAGCCGCCTATCCCGTGCTCAACGATCCCTTTCAGATTCCCACGATTGACAACGTCCGAAAGCAGCTCGAAGCGACCGGGATCAAGACCGTCTACCGGACGGTCTACGCAAGCGACACGCAGAACTTCGATTCCATCGCGAGCCAGATCAAGTCGACGGGCGCTGACCTGGTGGTTCAAGGCGCAGGCTTTGACGACGCCGTCGGAATGACCCGATCGCTCATCAAGCTCGGGGCCTCGCCACGGATTCTCTACCAGGCGTCGGGTCCGGATACCGGGACCGCTTACGGCAACGCGGTCGGCACGGCCAATACCAATGGCGTGTTCTTCTCTACTACCTGGTCCGAGCTGGCGAGCACGCCGGGCAACACAGAATTTCTGGCGCGGTTCCACAAGCTTTTCCCGGGGGAGACACCCAAGGAGGACGCCGCCGACGCATACGTAGCCGGTCAAGTATTGCAAACCGCCATCGCTGCGGTCGGGGCAAGTGGGGTCACCGACCAATCCAAGATCGCCGACTGGCTCCGAAAGAACAAGGTAACCACCATCATCGGGCCGCTGGAATGGAACGCTGACGGCTCACCGAAAGGCGACGAGCTTCTCGGGCAGTGGCAGAACAACGTCATTCAGATCGTGAAACCGGACATCGCCGCGACGACAAAGACGATCATCGGCACCTGGAGGTCATCACGGTGACCCAAGTCGTCCAAAGCCTGATTCTAAGCGTCCTGCTGGGCGGCGTGTACGCGCTGCTGGCGTCGGGAATGACGTTGATCTTCGGGATCATGCGGATCGTCAGCTTGACCCATGGTGCACTGGTCATCTTCGCAGCGTTTCTGACTTGGAGCCTGTGGGCCCACAGCGGCATCGACCCTCTTGTCTCGGTTGTCCTCATCGTCCCCATCATGTTCGCTGTCGGACTGGTGCTGTACTACACATTGATCCGTCGTGTCGCCGGAACTCGCTTGTCTTCTTCGATCTTGCTCACGATCGGCATAGCGTTACTTCTGGAGAGTCTCATGGGAACGGTCTGGGGCAATTCGACACATTCCGTCCTGCCGTCGTATGCAAATCAATCATTCCAAATCGGTGGTGCGCAAATACCGAAGACCTACGTATTCGGAAGTGTGTTGGCGGTGGTCATCTTGATCGCCCTGTTTGCCTACCTCACACAGACCTGGCAAGGCCGGGCCATTAGGGCATGCGCGACGAACGCCGACGGCGCTCGACTTGCGGGGGTGAGCGTCACGGCGGTGTCGGCGGTTTCGTTCTCCCTCGGAGTAGCGACGGCCGGCGCCGGCGGGGCGGTGGTGAGCGTGCTTTACCCGTTCCTGCCGGCCTCGCACTATCAGTGGATCGCCCGCTTGTTGGCCATCGTCGTACTGGGCGGTCTGGGCAGCATTTCCGGCGCGTCCGTTGCCGCCTTGATCCTGGCCGCCGCCGAGATCTTCACCGGCGTCTACGTGTCCGCGGCCTGGGCCACGGCCACGCCCTACATCGCCATCCTGCTCATCCTTCTTATCCGTCCGCAGGGACTGTTCGGGACGTCACTTCGCCAGGACGTGGTGAATCAGTGAACTCTCCGATGCGAAGTCACCGCCACCTCCCTAAGGCTTACCCGAAATCGCGCAGGCGAGGGCTTGTCCGGTACGTCATCGCGGCTGCTCTCATAATCGGGATCGCTGCCTTCCCGGTGTTCAGCGCAAATCACTTCTACCAGAACTTCATAATTTTGGCACTCGTCGGCGCGGTCGGAGCAACCGGGCTGAATATGATCAGCGGTTACGCTGGCTACACGTCTCTCGGGCATGGCGCGTTCTTAGGGATCGGGACCTACACAGCGGCCGTCCTCACGCAGCACGTGCACGTGTCGCCGTTCGTATGGATGCCCGTGTCCGGGCTGGTCGCATCCGGCTGCGCCGCAGTGTTGGGGGTTGTTGCGATGCGCGCGAGGGGAGCTGGATTCGCGATTGTCTCGTTGTCTTTGGGGGCAATCGCATTGATCCTGGCCCAGAACTGGACGTCGCTGACAAACGGCAACGGTGGGCTCTATTTTCCGCTACCCAATACGAGTGTCTTGTTTCAGAATTGGCCGTACCACTTCGCGATCGCCGGGACTGCGGCGGCAGCGATCCTGACGTCGTGGTTTGTGAGTCATACTCGGTTCGGTTTGGGCCTTATGTCGATTCGTGAGGACGAAGATAAGGCCGAAACGATAGGCATCAACACGCGAGCGTACAAGGTTATCAGTTTCGCGGTAAGTGCCTTCTTCATTGGAGTTGCCGGCGCGGTTTACGGCTACTACATCTCGTCGGTGGTTCCGCTGGCGGCATTCGGCTTGATTGTCAGCGTCCAGTTCGTGATTGCCATGCTCCTCGGAGGCGCGGGCACACTTTGGGGACCCGTGCTCGGCGCGTTCATCGTCGAATTCGTGAACGAGTACACGAACAATAATTTCGGTGGCGCCGGCAATGTGCGCCTAGCAGTATTTGGCGGTCTTCTCGTCCTTGTGGTGTTGTTTCTTCCGCAAGGGATCCTCCCCTCCGGTTCAATACTTCTCCAACGTTGGACAAATAGAGGCGGGACAGCGGAAGTGGGTACCCGATTGGAGCCGATCGGAAAGCTGCCGAGTTTCGTGGCGGCATTCGCCGCTGGCGAGGTGCAATCCGCCACGTCCCCCCAGGCGTCGACGCCTATTCTTGAAGTACGGGATATCGAGAAGCGCTTCGGCGGCCTGCAGGTGCTGTCCAATTGCGGCTTCACCGTCCCCCGCGGGAGCGTAACCGGACTGATCGGGCCGAACGGATCCGGGAAGACGACCCTGTTCAACGTTGTCGACGGCTCGATGTCTTGCGAGGGAGGTGATGTTCTGCTGGGCGGCTCGATCGTGACGCGCTCGCAACCCTGGGCGCGTTCGCACGCCGGACTTGGCCGAACGTTTCAGATAACCCGGCTCTTCCGAAATCTCACTGTTCTGGAGAACCTGCTCGCCCCGGCCGGAAAGACCACGGTAAATTCCCTTGTCGCCCGATCGGATTCGGGTCGTGAAGTCGAACGGGCGCGTGAACTGCTCGAGTTCGTGGGGCTCGCAAGGTACGCGACAACTCGAGCCAGTGACCTCTCATACGGCCAGCAGCGGCTGGTCGAACTGGCCCAGGTGCTCATGATGCGGCCCAAGCTGATCCTTCTTGACGAGCCGTGCGCGGGGATCAACCCGACGCTCATCGAACGTATGAAGCTCATGATCAGGTCGTTGAACGCCGAGGGTATATCTTTCCTGCTGGTCGAACACAACATGCCCTTCGTCATGTCCCTTTGCGACAAGATCGTCGTCCTGGCAAATGGGAAGCGTCTCGCCGAAGGCACCCCGAACGAGGTGCAGAACGACCGGCTGGTCCTGGATGCGTACCTCGGCCACGATTTCGACCAGGCCGCATCGGCGGGTGAAGTGCAATGACCCTCAGAGTGAGCGGTGTGATCGCAGGCTACGGGTCCGGCGATGTGCTCCAAGAAACGACCTTCGAACTGAAGGAGGGCACGATCGGCTGCATAGTCGGTCCGAACGGTGCGGGGAAATCGACCGTACTCCGAACCATCAGCGGACTCCTACGCCCGCGCGAGGGCGAGATCACCCTCGGCGACGAGCCTCTGCACGACAAATCTCCGGCTGCGATCGTCCGCGCGGGCATATCGCAGGTACCCCAGACTCAAGGCCTCTTCGGCAACCTCACAGTTCGAGAGAATGTACTCATGGGTGCGTGGACGCTCCGCCGACAAAGGAAATTGGTCGCGGCGCGCCTTTCCGTAGTCGAGAACATCTTTCCCATCGTCGCCCAGCGCCGGCACGACAAAGCCGGAAACCTTTCCGGCGGACAGCGCAGGCAAGTCGAATTCGCGCGCGCCCTCATGCTGAGGCCGAGACTCGTACTTCTCGACGAACCATCACTGGGTCTTGACCCACAGAACCTCGTCAAGCTGCGCGAGAGCATCCAGACTGTGCACAGCACTGGCGCCACCGTGCTGATGGTCGAGCAACAGGTCAAATTCGGACTCACGATCGCCCACTACGGGATCGTGATGGAGCGAGGCGGCGTCGTCATGGCTGGGCCGGCTCACGAGATCCTCGCAAACCCCGAGATGGCGTCGCTGTATTTCGGCGGCTCACCCGGCGTTCATCCGTAGACCGGCGGCCTCCGGGCATGGGTCTGTTGCTGCCCGCACGCTGTGGTGCCTCGGCCCGGTGCACCGTGGTTGTCCGGGCCCGAGGACAGCACTCGCGTCGGTTGGATCGTCTCAGCTCACCGGAGTAGTCACGGCGAGTACCTTCGAATCGGCATGATCCCGGGTGATCCCACGGTGAAGCCGTCGTGCGGACCGGTGTGCGACACCATGGGAACCTGAGGTTGCTGAATCGGTGTGAGGAGCGTCCACATGCTTGGTCTGGCTTGGTGGCACTGGCTGATCATCGTCGCCGGTTTGGTGCCTATTGCGCTCGTGCCCAGGATGCCTCCCTTTCGGCGCGGCCGGTTCGACGACTGATCCACACATCGCGGCGAGGTGACCTCCGACCCGTCCGACGCGGCGGGGTGAACGTCCGGTCGGCGACGTCATCGCCGTTCGCTGGGCCGGCGACCGCCGATCGTCGGAGCCCGGCCGTAGTCTCGGCTGCGACCGACGAGCGGCAGTACTGGACCGGGGGAGTAGATGGCGCTGCACCTGCACCGTGCCCAGCGCAGCGACGCGCTGGTGGCCGGGCTGGCAGAGGTGTTGAGCGACCCGCTGGACGACCCGATGGCCACCGAGATCATCGCGGTCCCGGCCCGCGGCATCGAGCGCTGGTTGACGCAGCGGCTCTCACATCGGTTGGGCGCGGAGAGCGGTCAAGCAGCGTGGCCGGACGCCGGGATATGCGCAAATGTCGACTTCCGCTCGCCGACCTCGCTGGTGGAACGGGCGGTCAGTGCGGCCAGTGGAATCGACCCGCAGAGCGATCCGTGGGCGGTCGACAGGCTCATCTGGCCGTTGCTGGCCACCATCGACGCCTGCACCCCCGAGCCATGGTGCGCCGCCCTGGCCGATCATCTCGGCGCGGTCGACGGCGACCCGCCGGCCGCCGCAGCCGGCCAGAGTGAAGCCACCGCCGAACGCACCGAACTGCGCCGGGCTCGCAGGTTGACCGTCGCTCGCAGGCTGGCCGGGCTGTTCAGCTCCTACGGGACCATGCGGCCATCGGTCATCCGGGCCTGGGTCGCCGGCGAGGACACCGACGGTATGGGCGAATCCCTTGCCCCGCACCGGGTCTGGCAGGCCGAGCTGTTCCGCCGGCTGCGCGCCACCGTCGGCGTCCCGAGCCCGGCGGAACGACTGGCACAGGTCTGCGCCACGATCCGGGAGCGGCCGCAGATCGTCCGGTCCCCACCACGCATGTCCGTGTTCGGACCGACCAGGCTGTCCGCCCAGGAACTCGCCGTCCTCGACGCCCTGGCCGACGGCAGGGACGTGCACATCTGGATCCCGCAGCCGTCACCGGCGCTGTGGGCGGAGCTGGCGCACCGGCTCCCCACCGACCGATCGCACCCTGTCCGGCGCCGTGACGACCCGACCATCGGCCGCCCGAGGCATCCACTGCTGCGCTCGCTGGGCCGGGACAGCCGCGAACTGCAACTGCGGCTGACATCCTGTACTGCCACCAAAGTGGACCACCTGCATCCAGCGCTGGAGCCGGCAGCCGGTGTCCTCGGCCGGCTGCAGCGGGACCTGGCCGAAGACAACCTCCCGGCGCTGCACGGCGCCGCCACCGATGACGGCGCGGTACTGGCCCCCGGCGACCGGAGCATCCAGGTGCACGCCTGCCACGGCAGGGCTCGGCAGGTCGAGGTGTTGCGGGATGTGCTGGCCGGGCTGCTCGAGGACGACGCCACGCTGCAGCCGCGGGACATCCTGGTGATGTGCCCGGACATCGAGGTGTACGCGCCGCTGATGTTGGCCGCCTTCGGCAGCGACTCCCGCGTCGGTCCTGCCGAAGGGATCCCCCGGTCGCATCCGGCCACCGGCATCCGGGTCCGGCTCGCGGACCGGGCGCTGCGCCGCACCAATCCGGTGCTGGATGTGCTCGCCAGGTTGCTGGAACTGACCGGAGCGCGGCTGACCGCGTCCGAGGTGCTCGACTTCATCGGACTGCCCCCGGTGCGGCGCCGCTTCGGCTTCGACGACGACGACCTGCAGCGGCTGCGGGAATGGGTGATCGGTTCCGGCATCAGATGGGCCCTGAACGGACGAGGACGCGAACCGTACGGGCTCGGCGACCTTCGGCAGAACACCTGGCGGGCCGGCCTCGATCGGATCCTGCTGGGTGTCGCGATGAGCGAGGACGAGCCGAACTACCTGGGGCTGGCGCTGCCGTTGGACGATGTGGATTCCACCGACATCGACCTGGTGGGTCGACTCGCCGAGGTGATCGATCGACTGGCCCTGATGCTGCGCAGCCTTGCCGGGCCGCAGGTGCTCACCGAGTGGGCGGCCGCACTGATCTCCGGTGTGGAATCGTTCACCGAGGTCACCGACGTGGATTCCTGGCAGCTCGTCCAGGCGCGCAGGACGATTGCCGACACCGTCGACCGGGCCGGGGGGCTGGCATCGCGGGTGCCGCTCCGGCTGCCGGACATCGTCGGATTGCTGTCGGACGCCCTGCGCGGACGGCCGACCAGGGCGAACTTCCGGACCGGTGATCTCACCATCTGCTCGATGGTGCCGATGCGGTCCGTCCCGCACCGGGTGGTCTGCCTGCTCGGGCTGGACGACGGCGAGTTCCCACGCACCGGACGGGTGGACGGCGACGACATCCTCGCCGCCGGTCCTGTTGTAGGAGAACGGGATCGCACCAGTGAAGACCGACAGCTACTGCTGGACGCGATGAATGCCGCCACCGAGAACCTGGTGTTCCTGTACTCCGGCGCCGACGAGCGCACCGGGGCAGCTCGTCCACCGGCCGCCGCCCTCGGCGAGATTCTGGACGTGCTGGACGCTACGGTTCGGTCGGCCGACGGGGGATCGGCCCGCAGCCAGCTGCTGATCCGTCACCCGTTGCAGCCGTTCGACATCCGCAATTTCGAACCGGATGCCCTGCGGCATCGGCCGTTCAGCTTCGACACCGCGGCACTGGCCGGTGCCCGTGCCGGGATCACCACCCGGCCGGCCGGGGCGGCGTTCCTCAGTGGTCCGCTGCCCCCACCACCGCCGTCGGACGCGATTGATCTGGACGCGCTGGTGCGGTTCTTCGAGCACCCGGCACGAGCATTCCTGCGCGAGCGGCTTGGACTGTCCGCCGGATTCGCCGAAGACGAGATCCCCGACGAGCTGGCGACCTCGGTCGACGAACTCACCAAGTGGAACATCGGCGAACGCATGCTGCAGACCCGGCTGGCCGGCGCCGACCCGGATTCAGTGCGGCAGACCGAGTTCCGGCGCGGTCACCTCCCGCCCGGCGCCCAGGCCGCCGAGCTGCTCGAGGAGCTCAGCGGCAAGGTGGAGCCGCTTGTCGCCGCCGCGCAGCCGCACCTCGGCGGTTCGGCCGACCAGCACGATGTCATCGCCGTCTTGCCGGACGGCCGCAGCGTAGTGGGCACGGTCGGCCCGATCCGCGACGGTGTGCTGACCAGGGTCACCTATTCCAGACTCGCTGCCAAGCACCGGATCCGGGCCTGGGTGACGCTGCTCGCACTCGCCGCCGGCCAACCCGGGTTCCCGCCGCGGGGCATCGTCATCGGAAGGGGCGGCAAGTATCAGCCGGTCGCGGTATCGCGCGTCCAGCCACCGGCGGCCGGCCGGGCTGCCGAGTTGCTGGGGACGCTGGTGGGGATCCGCGACCTCGGACTGTGCACGCCCTTGCCGCTCACTCCCAAGACAGCGCTCGGGTACGCGTTGGCCAGGCTGCGAAGCCGCAGGGACACCGCGGAAGCCTTCGCGGCCGCCGACGTCGAATGGACCGGCCGGGCTTTCGGTGGGGAGGCCGACGATCCGGAGCATCGCCGGATCTGGGCGGACGCCGATCTGCAGGCCATCTCGATCGGACTCGGTCCGGCGATCGGAACCTTCGGGGAGACAACGCGTTTCGGCGAGCTGGCCGTGCAGACCTACGGTCCGCTGCTGGACGCGGAAAAGCTGGGCGATCGATGACGCCCGCCGCGGCGCAGCTCCCGCAGTTGCCCAACTTCTCGATCACCGATCCGCTACCGGACGGCGTCACCATGGTGCTGGAGGCCAGCGCTGGAACAGGCAAGACGCACACGATCGCCTCGCTGGCCACCCGGTACCTCGCCGAGGGTGTCACCCGCCTGGAGGACATGATGCTGGTGACGTTCGGCCGGATGGCCACCCAAGAACTGCGAGATCGGGTGCGGCTGCGACTGGTGGACGTCGAGCGGGCGCTGGCCGATCCGTCGTCGGCCGCAGCCTCCGATGACGAGGCGGTGCGGCTCCTGGCCACCGGCGACGATCGTCGGATCGCCGCCCGCCGCGACCGGCTGGCCGCCGCGTTGGCCTCATTCGACGAAGCCACCATCGCCACCACCCATTCC
>JAABUS010003197.1_pt1 | contig 27464 bp, 10 predicted proteins | sample 5560161 | NCBI WGS metagenome assembly JAABUS01 (sample SAMN10711885, study PRJNA513376) | rock metagenome | isolation source: Antarctica rocks | place: Antarctica: Victoria Land, Trio Nunatak nord | collected 2016-01-04
AGATAAGAAATATTGAATTATATATTTAATTTAGATTAGATTAAATTCTTAATATTAACTCTATATAATTTATAGAGAGTAAAAGTAAATAATAATTTAAAGTAATAATAAACTATATTTGAGAATAGTAATAAATATATATAAAATTATATATAAAAGTATATATAAACTATATAGGAGTAGTAATAAAATATATATATATATATATATAGGTTATATATAGGGGTAGTAATAGAGTTTATATATATAAACTATATATATAAATAGTATTAAAGATATAAAGTAACTTTATAGAGAGAGAAAAAAGAAAGAGAATAATAAATAATTTTTTTCTTTTTTTAATAATTTTTATTCTTTCCCTTTCGCTCTTTTCTTTATTAAAAGAGAAGAGAGTAAAGATTATTCTTTTCTCTTCCCTTCTCTATCTCGTAGCGTAATTATATCTTTATTATAAATTTATTTATTTATTAAATCTCGTAATTCTTTACGATTTTTATATCTTTTAGTTTTATTAACTAAACGCTAGTTAATTAAAAATCTCTATACTTTTATACTTTTAATTATATATTAAATTAATACGATATTTTTTCTATTAATTATTAATAATATATTAATATATATTTAGATAATATTCCTCTACTATTATATAAATAAAATTAAAATATATTATATATTATTCTTAATAAAAAGAATATCTATATACTCGTTATAAATATTATAAATAAAATTTCCTATTTTATTTTTAGAATCTATTATTACAAAAACGACTCTATAATAATTTTAATAATTAAATTAATATCTCTCGTTTTATATTCTAAATATATTAATATAGATTTATAATTTCGGTTTATTTATAATAAGGTTAAAAAGATAATAAAAATTATTATTTCGAAGATAAATTAAATACTTTATTATCGTCGATTAATAGAAAGAGATTATAGCGAAAGAAATTCAATAAACGATAATTATAAAGAGTATAATATAGTTTAATCGAGTCTTTAACTTCTTTTATTTAAATTAAATAATATAAATAAAGAGTTTAAAGAATTAAAAAACAATAATATTAATATAGAGAATAAAGAACTATAAGAAAATCTATATTAATAAAAGAAAGAAAAATAGAAAAATATAGAAAATAATAACTATAATTATAATAGAATTGAATAATTTAAAAAGAGAAATATTAAATATAATATAACTTTCGGTTATTTAGATAAATATAGATTTAATTTATTTATATCTAGGTAAATTTAAAGAGAAATAATAATTATATTTAAAGAACTAGATTCTTCGAGACTATATATATATAATATAAGAAATATTTAATATTAGAAGAGATAATAAAAAGTACTATTAACGAAATAAATAAATACGAGATAATACTAGATACTCTTCTCTTTAATAAATAATACGATATATATAATCTAGTTATATTAAGAAATTAGTCTCTTTAATTATATTTAATTATATAAATTACTAGGATAGCGATTTAAATAAAGAAAAGAAGAAAAAGAATAATAATATAGAGAATAAATTTAATTAAATAATTCTTGTAAAATATTATTAATATAGGATTATATTGTATATTTTAAGAGTTTATAGTTTTATCGAATAATAACTATATCCCCCTCTAAGTATAATAGCGTGTATATCGAATTAAAGCTGTATAGTCTATGTATAAACGCGCTCCCTCGTCTTTATAATCTCTAGTACGAAAGTAATAATGACGCTCCTTTACGACCGGCCTGCGTCGGCCTCTAGACCCTCTCCTTGCTTGCGAATAACATGGACGTTATGTAAGGAGCTGAAGTACTGTTGCTCTTGGCAAATTTTCTAGTATAGGAGTCAGGCCTGTATCGGTAGTAGTAGGTACGAGGCCTCATCGTTCTATTCATTAGCAACTGTATCGATCTGTGCGCTACCCCTAGCAGACGTGCTTGCACTAGAACTATTGTATTACTCGCCCACCAACCTTCCAACTAGTTCTGTTTCTGTTCCACGCTCAGAGAACGTTCAGAACTCCAGTTCTTTGGTTCATCGATTGACTTCATTACCACGGACTTTCCTACAAGCAGGGTTCGCTTCCAAACTTCCGAAATACTGCACCTTCGGTCGTTTCGGAATCGTATGTCCATACAAGCCGGTCGACTTTTCCGTCACCGCCACCGAACTTGACTTTGTATAGCTCAGGATCAGTGATAAACCAACGTCCTCGTTTCAGTTGCTCGTTTCGAGGCAAGTACCAAGAGAAAACGTCATTATGATAGTGGCTCAATTTGTAGGCCTGGGACTGTCGACCTTGAAATCTCACTTCTAGCTGCCCGTCGTTCTCTGAGATCTGCAGGAAGAAATTTCCGAGGTTGTTAAAGTACTTCCCAGTGTATGAAAGGAGAGGCTTATGTTTCGTACCACGAATTCGTTGTTCTTCCAGGGTTTTCTCCAATTCCACGGCCTTCTCAAGGACGGCATTTGAGCTCTCACGTGAGAGACGGACATAATCATTTTTCTCGGGAGCATGCAAAACTGCCTCGACAACCAGTTGCCCGACCCAATCTGCAGCATCATTGAAGGCTGTCGAGTTCGTCAGAACGACAATAGCGCTGGTTGTTTCTGGCAACAGCGCCACGAATGCCGTGAATCCAACTAAGCTTCCTTGATGCCACCAGCCCAAGCTAGGCTTCTCGCATCCGACAGAAGGCATTTCTGGAAGAAGTCCCGGGTTAGTGCCTATATCGCCAATTGGCACTGGGAATTCTGCACGAGCCCATGCAAGTCCATATGACTTCTCTCTAAAAGACGGTACCACCATGGGCTGATAACCAGATAGGATGCTAGGTAATTGCTTCAAGACAGATACCGAACGATTGGATTTCCCTTCAAGGAACTGCTCTTGGCTTGACTCAAGAATACTGCGATAGAACTTGAGTAGGTCATTCACATTACTCTGAGTACCGGAAGCGCCTTCCATAATAACTTTACCATCCTCGTGAGGACGAGGAATCATGAAGGGCGAGCCATCGTCCAATGTCTGGTATGCTTCTGCCACGTTGTCGAGATGCTCATGTTTACCGCCGGACTGTGTTCGCGCCATGCCTAATGGCTCCAATATTCTTTGCCTTATGAAGTCGGCATATGGTACTCCAGCCAGCTGCTCAATAATAAGTCCAGCTAGGGCGTATCCCCAATTATTATACCCAAAACTATCTCGGAAGGGTTTGACGGGCCGCAGGCCATTGAAGGTTTCTAAAGTGTCCTCCTTGGACAGTAAGGACTTGTTCTCAGCGCCAAGCCAAAGTGTGTCGGCTCTTTGCAGTCCAGTGCGGTGAGCGAGCAGGTCGACAAGGGTAGCCATCTCATGGACGACCCTGTCGTTGTGGTGGAAGCCTGGAAGAATATCCTTCAACCTCGTTTCCCATTTGACCTTCCCTTCCTCAACAAGGATTCCGATGGCGGCGGAGGTAAAGGCTTTGCTCATGGACGCGATGAAATAATTCGTGTCAGGAGTCGGAAGTAGCTGGGATCGAACATCTCGAAAGCCGAAGTTATGAAGGTGCACAACCACTCCGCGATATAGCACCCCGAGCGATAAGCCAGGCGTGCCGGAGATACGACAGATGTCCGCAATCGACGGACTCAACGACTCTAAGTGCTTGACGAGAGGGAGAGGGAGAGGGAGAGGGTGAGGCAGCATCTTCCGATGGGGAGAGATAGTCCTAGTAGGCTTTAGGACAGAAGTAAAGCCAAGAAGGAAGAAGGAAGAAGGAAGGATAGAAGCAGGTTAAAGAGAGCAGAGAGAAGTAGATTCCAGTGTTTTCGATCAAGGCTAGGACTAATCCGCTTTCGGATTAGACTGCGGGCACTGATTCTCAGAGTCTCGACGGCCAAACGCTTAGGGGTCCCTCCATCTAGGATACGGTAACCCTATTTCCTGCCTGAGAGCCTGGAGCTCCCACCCTCGGGCCCCGAAGACCTACCTTAGGGCCAACCCAAACTTCTTCTTCTTCTTCTTCTTCGTCGCACTCTCGAGAAGCGGCGAAATCCCCTTTGCCGTCACACACATCTGCTCACTCTGTCAACTTTGTGCATGCAATTACATTATCCTCTTCCTCCTCATCCTCATCCTCATCCTCATCCTCATCCTCATCCTCATCCTCATCCTCATCGCCTTCCTACCTACCTACATACATCGCTGTCGCCAGCTCCACCCCTCCCTCCCTTCCTCTTAACGTCGCTACTGCCTACGTCATCTTCGCCATGGCCTCTTTCAAGCTTGAGAACGTTGCTGTCGCCCCCGTTACTGTCGCCCTCGACTGCGCCCGACCAGCAAAACGCTCCCGCCCCGATGAAGGCCTCACTCCTATACCTACACCTACTATCCTCGAGGTCCCTGGTGACATCGTCGCCTGTCGACAGTGACCCCACCCGAAATCGCGACTTGGGTAGATGTGAAAGAGGAGGACTACAATCAAGAGGATCTACTAGTGAAGCGAGAGTGGGCGGAGGGAATAGGCTATGAGTGGCCTCCGCCAGCTGAAGGCTACGCCGACTGGCCCCCCCAATATGAGGATCTCGACGGCGATGAGTATCGGGATACTAAGGGCGACGACGACCTGGCTTGGTGGGAGGGTGAAGAGCAGGGACTACACTTAGGTGGACCGACAGTGAGGTTAACGGGCAAAGGCAATAGGCCTAGGCTTGGGCGACAGCTACATGAAAATATGAGCGAAAACGACGTGTTTATGGCCCCATCTCACCTCACTTCAGCTTCAAATTTTGCTATCGTCTAATCTTTTCACGCCCATAGCGGAACTCTTGCCCCATGGCGACAGCATGCCCCTTTGGCGACGCGTATGCTCCATAGCAACGAGTCTCCGGTTGTTACTATGGGCGACATATACTAATTCCGGGAGATGCCTAGCCTGGGGCCATGCAGGAAGCCAATACATACCAAAATACTAGCGCCACAAAGATAGAGAAACTCCCGATGTCTGCCATCAACTTGGTCCATATAGTGGTCCATGCAGGAGCATCACCAGCATTATCCGGAGTATGTCGGCGACTTGCACTGGGCGCCTGGGCTGCAAATCCCCTGCAAATCCCCTGCACCCCGTCTTCATGCATGCACGGGGTTTAATCACAATGCCTTGACGGGAAACGTCCGAAATGAATTAATTCCTTATCGGACGCCTCTCTGGGCCAATGACATGACAAATCGATATCAAAGGGGCCGCCTTTCTCAGCTGGTGCTTCCATACTTTATCCTGGTAGTTCGATTCATCATGGGGAGCTGGTACAATGGTGTTGTCGTCTGATTCGTACTGTTTGGCAATGCCATTAGCCGCAGGTTTATCCGATTCATTATGGGGAGCTGGTACAATGGTGTTGTAGTCCGATTCGTACTGTTTGGCAATGCCATTAGCCGCAGGTTTATCCGATTCATTATGGGGAGCTGGTACAATGGTGTTGTCGTCTGATTCGTACTGTTTGGCAATGCCATTAGCCGCAGGTTTATCCGATTCATTATGGGGAGCTGGTACAATGGTGTTGTAGTCTGATTCGTACTGTTTGGTAATGCCATTAGCCGCAGGTTTGTCCAAGTTCCAATATGGCAATTTCCTTCCATTCGAAACCCGTGGGAGGATCGCCCGAAATGTTCGTTTGCTGTCCAGGGCCAGACCCCTGTTGGTTATGGGTCATTTGTCCTCGTTTTCATTTCCAATCATAACAGGTTCGATCGCTAATGGCGCTGGTACAACGCTCTTGTGGTTTTCTTCGTATTCTTTCGCAACGTATGTTACGCTTGAGAAGATCAGCATGGAAGAGTCCGCTCAAAAACAGCTATGGCAGCAATCGCTCGAGGAGAAGAAAGGCCGTATCATTGGCAAGAAAAACGCCGAAATGATTGCCACGCTGGATTACGACACATTCCAGAAAAGATTGCCGCAGCTACTCGAAAATTATTCGAAGAAGAAGGTCACGAAGTTTCTCCAATGCCTTGACCCGGCGGTAGAGGGTCTGAAGGTCTTTACCGCCGCGATATCCTCGATGACCCAAGCCAACAGTGTTGGAACTCTTCTTTGGGGCAGTTTGCAGCTGCTGCTTGAGGTATGGGCTATTTTGCTTTCTTTGGCGTCTCGCTCCTACTTATGGACTGATTACTGCAGACCGCTAGTCAATTCTCAGCCATCTTGTCGCGAGTCGCCGAAATGCTGCGTGACCTAACCAAAACACTCCCGCGGCTGAAAGAATATCTCGAATTGTTTCCAAATCAGCCTCGTCTACAAGGAAATGTTCGGGATATCTATACAGACTACTTGGATTTCTGTGTTGACACTATCAATTATCTGAGCCGAAGGCCCATCTGTGAGTCTGCTCCAATCTATGTCTTCTTGACGGCTTCTTACCTCTCGGTAGACAACGCATTGGGCATCTGGTGGAATTGGAGTAGTGTGAAGAGGAAATTTGAGAGCACAATGGCCAATCTTCAAAGGCATAAGCTAGATTGCGAACATGAGGCTAGCTTCGCTCACGCGCAAACATCAGCTCGCCTTGGTGAAGAGATTCATACCGCAATTACCCAAATCTACGTCGTTCCGGCATTGTCTCCCCCTGTCATTTCCGTTCCTCATTCTCGAAATCAGTCCTTCGTTCTCCGCGATCCCATCCTTGAGCAAATCAACACCTACTTCACAAAGGGAACAGCTGGCTCTCAGCTGGTGTCGTGCGTTCTTCACGGAATGGGCGGTGTTGGCAAGACTCAAGCCGCGCTTGAGTATACCTACCGGTACCAAAAGAACTTCGACTACATTTTTTGGCTCCGAGCAGAATCCGACCCAGAGATCGTTGAAACTTTTGGGCATGTTGCAGTAACCCTCCAACTCGTCCCCGAAGCCGAGCTGCAAGATCAACAAAGGAACATAGAGAAGACAAGAAGATGGCTATCAGCAAGTATGCTCAGGAGTCACCTTGTCGCGGCCGTATTGACGGGCAGTACAGATACCGGTTGGCTTCTCGTTTTTGATAATGCAACAGACTGGCGGAGCCTACGACCCTTCTGGCCTTCGTTTCCTCACGGTTCCGTCCTGGTCACCACGCAAAACTCGGACCTTTGTCATGTGTCTACCTACCCGGTCGCTCTGGACCCGCTTGACGCTGTCGATGGCTCCGTGGTCTTGTTGAAGTATCTCGAGATTAATGGATACGCCGATGAACTGATGGTGGAAGACAAGAAGTTCGCTTCTTTGATCGCCGCTGAGGTTGGTGGACTGCCCATTGCAATAGCACATATCGCTGGTTATATCGACCAGTCGCGATGTTCCTTGGCTGGTTTTCTGGACATGTTCCGTGAACGTCACCGAGCATCAAACATGTGGTCCAAAGACTTGTCTGAATCCACGACGTTTCAATACGAACGTAAGCTTGACACTGTTTGGGATATTGCTCTTGGGACTCTCTCAGCAGAATCGAATAACCTCTTGAGCACCATGGCAATGTTGAATCCAGACTCTATACCGGAAGAGATGCTCATTTCAAACCATGACAATGATTGGTATGTACTCCAGTAGCTGGGACCCTGCTTACTAATTACAGGTTCGACGAGATGAGAATTCATCTAAGATCCCGTAACCTCGTCAAGATTGACAGACATGGCGATGGGCCTACCCTATCGATCCATCGGACATTCCAACGTAATGTCCTTCATCGCCTAGATAAAGACATTTCAAAGCGACGAGAAATTTTTGGCCGAGCCGTAACTCTGGTTCGAAGAATATTTCCAGCACAGTCTCCCATAGGAGTCCCAGTCAATGACAAGTGGAATGTGTATGGAAGATATTTGCCACATGTGATAAGTCTGCACACTGTGTTCCTTCAGTCCAAGCCGCGAATGGAGTCATCCAAGGAATTTGCAGACCTTCTGGCCGACGCCGGCTACTATATGTGGGACAGAAGCCTTTGCAAGGAGGGCATAGCTGTCTTGGAGACAGCGGATACAATCTGCACCAATCTGGAATCTGAGCGAAAGGGCATATTACGAGCGAATATATTGGTAGCCCTAGGCTCCTTGCTTAATGACATTGGTATCAGCGATCGTGCTCGAGCTGTGAGCATGTTCAAGGAGATCCTAGACATTCGGCTGGAGCACTTCGCGGAATTGGATCCTCCGAGCATAACCATGTCTGACCAACTTCTCCTTTCAAATGCTTGGAACGACATGGGCTGGATGTGCATGGAAAGGGGGGCTTATGATGAGGCCGAGGCTCACTTCGACGAGTCTCTCAGGCTCAAAAGCAATTGGGGGAAGGAAAAGATCCCTTTCGAATACGCTGAGACCACTAAGAATCTTGGCTACGTCCGTCTTTCTCAGGGCCGATCTGAAGATGCTGTGAATCTTGTAGCGCATGCGACCAAGCTGGCAGAGAGTGCTCCGGACATGGGCCCGGAAAGTGCAGCAACCCAGACGTTTCGATTCGCACAGTCGTGGGTTCTCTTTAATGCGGGCGAGTCGGACAAAGCCCTTGAGCTCATGCTCAAAACAACGAAAGCTAGGATCATACTTTTTGGAGATCTAGATACGCACACACTGGACTGTTTCTACGCGGTTGGAGTAATGTACCAGCATCAAGGTAAACTTGAGGAAGCCGAGTAAGTGTTGTTGCCCCAGATCTTGCACCATGTCGTACAGAGTGCTTCCACTAATTTGAGCAGGAGAAACCTGAGACGAAGCTTGAAAAACCTCGAAACATCCCTTTGGTCGGCAGAATGCATTGCCAGAGCGCAATATCGACTTTCCAAAATACTTCAGCAGCAGAAGAGAGGTAAAGAGGCAGAGGAATTCTCCTCGAAAGCCTATGCAGTGCTTCGATTCTGGCATTCGAAGTTTGACATAGGATTAGATGAAGAGGACAGCGATGCTCTTTACGATCATTTAGCGCCGATAGGGTCAGGCAGATCGACAGGTAAAGTTTTTGTCGGCTCTCTCAAGTGACAGACGCACTCTCGAGCCAAGGGACAGATCGGGGATGTATTTACATGTTCTCTGTTAGCTTGCGCATACTAGGTTTTAGAGCAGCTGCGAATGTGTACTCGTACCCCAAAGTATGAATTTGGCTCTATTGGTGAAGTCCTGTAAGGCGAGAGACGATATATTCTCTATCTTCCCTTCCAACATTTACGGATCAGCTCAAAGGCCTCTCGTGGAAGGGCATAGGGTGGGCGGGTCCATGGGTCCATACCACACTAATAGATTATCGGCGAAAACGATGATTTTCGGTGTCTTACCTGGGGGCCAAACCATCCCCGGAGCCGCCCCAAGAGATGCCCATTCTAGCGCTTAGAGCGAATGGGGGAGGCACGTCATAGAAAAAAAACTTTGCAATGAGGGGACCCCTAAGCTAGCCCCTAAGCGAGCCCCTAAAGATCCCCCAAGAGTGTTGTTAGGCGCTAGATTCGGATCTTCCGGGGGCGGTTCCGGGGTAGCCCTAGGGCCCGCATTGCAAAGTTTTTTTTTCTATAGCGTGGTGGGGGAAGCGCCGCGCAGGATTGCGGCCATGCGAAATTAGGTCTAACTTCTCTTTCGGGTAACCGCTTACTCTGATAGGTATAGTGCTAGGGCTATCAAGCTTTGTTACTTAGTACACTCTTATATATTCACCTTTCTTGGAAGCCAGATACACAGGGAGGTATTGACACCATATCACACTATACTACACTTATTCCAACGCAGTGTATGTGGTATAGGCTCCGTACCACATTACTGACACCGTAGGAAGCCTTGGGTAATGGTGCCAATCGTGTATTGCGAGGGCTATACCGCACTGTACATTGCAGAGCCTAAGCGGTACAGCAAGGTCTAGTGTGGAGGTCACATTGCGTTACGTGGCGACGCTGTCAGTACCATCGTCGACGCAATCAGTATAGGAAATCTCGGGTACTGTTACTTTTTACCCCCAAGATTGAACTTCTCCCAATCACCCTATTGCTAGTGTAACCGTGTGGTGCGAAGCTCACACCACCCCTCAGTATGACATGCACGACAGGCCAAAAGCCACCAATAGCGCTGGCACTGCCATTGACAGCGCCACGCACCGTTGCCGGCGGATCCCAGACCTCGCTTCCAATAAGATACTCAATTCTCTTCGCCTCTTTTGTCTCCCACTCATTTGCAGTAGGCGAGGCTAGAAAGGGCTCGCTCAAAATCCCCACGATTGAGTGCAGTATTAGCTCAATTGCGTGGTCGCGTCTGGTCCTCTTGAAAAAAGGTTGTGCGAGGCATTCTAGGCGATCCGTGCATTCGTGTCACAGCATGATTGGTAGAAGAAGCTTCTTCAACCGTTCTCTTTTTCTTGGCTGCCACACCTCGGTCCCAGTGCATGGCGGGTTTAGCTCCAGACTTACTGTGCGGCTCTCTGCTTATCAGCTGACAGCTAAGCCCTCTTCAAAGCTCGCAGGTCTCCCGGCATATATCAAGACCGTCCGCGGGTAGAGAAAAAGGTCGAATCCTCCAGCCTTAATCAGTACATCACAACGCCTTGAATATCTCTTGCAACGCGCCCACAATAATTGCATCTCGAAAACCCTATTCGCAGTCAACATGCCTCCAGCAGTAAATAACTCCTCCTCCTCGCACAACGCGCCCCAGACTTGGGTCAAACACATTGTAGAAAGCAACTCCAAGGAGACGAGAGCCCAGCCGTGGAAGACGGCCTTTGAAGCGGAATCGCGCACTGGGGAGGCTGGTGGAGGTCGAGGAGACATTGTCAACGTGGCTGACGGCTCCTCGCTCGCTTCCTGCGACATATCGTTGGCAGCTTAGGAACTAAAATTGTGGACCGAAAGGTTTGTGATTGTGAACATGTGAATGCAAATGATGGAAGAAGTGAATAATGACAGTAAATTAGAGTCCGAAAAGCCTTGGCTCTCTACACGGAACGAGGCTCTGGAAGGAGATAGGCTCTCGATGGGGTGATCCATAGCTAGTCTTGATGATAGAAAGATGTCAAGTTACTGGGACCTTTTGCAATCTCGTCTTTTCTCTACAGACCTTCTTTGTCAGCTTTCTTCAAGGGACACAGGAAGTAATGTTCGTTGAAGAATAAAACATTACATCTTTCACGATTTGCCGATCCACGATCATCTTCTGAACTATCGAGGATCGAGTGTATGTAGATCTGGGCCATTTGTGAGGTAGAGATACCCTTTCGTTGGTAATAAAGGAGGGTAGGTATCTGTACGAGATTAATTCGCGTGATGGAGTTTGGGGGCTAATGCTCCAGAATCCTAAATTCCCTAAAGATCACTAGCTCCACCAGTCTATAGAGCTTATCGTACCAGGTGTGCGAGGGGTAAAATCTCGGGGTTAGTCATCACGGAGAACCATATTGTGCATCTTCCTCTTCCTCTTCCCAAAAGTTCATGGACCCTATACTGAGAGCTGAGAAAATACCTACCGAAACACTTGCTACCCATGACGAGACTGTGATACTGCAGTATGCTCTTTGGGACTCACTCTTTCTATCAGAAAAGCCCTACCAAATCATCAGCGACTTCGGGCGCCACAGCGAAGACTTGCGCAACACCAACCTAGCTTATGAGCCTGGAAAGCTCGAGACCATTTATGACATCAGGGGTCGAGAGTCAGATTTCGCTCTGGACGAGCATGGATTCGCCGTCTGCAACCACCAATCTGCGCTACAATCATTCAAGGACTCGGCATTGATCGAGGGCACATATCTGCCAGAGATGGAAGAGCTCTTGAAGCAACAGGTCGAGGACGTTGACGAGATCTTCTTCTTCGACTGGCGTGTGAGCAACTCGACGACTGTAGCATCTTTACTAGACTGACAGTGATCAGATTAGAAGGAACGAGCCATTCTCTAAAACCGGTACCGTGAACCTGGACCTTGATGACCTCTCACAGTATCTCCAGCCTGTTAAAACGGCACATATAGGTGCGAACGCTGTCTTGCGTCATTTGACTTCCCTAAAGCTGACAAGCTGTAACATAGACCAGACACCGCGTGCCGTGTTGAGAAGGGTTCAATTCCACATGAGTGACAAGGTCGACAAACTCCTGAAGGGACGAGTTCGAGCAATAAAGTAGGTTCTGGATTTTGCTAAATCTCTTCGTTACTCTTCGTCTAACGCTCTTAGCATCTGGCGCCCGACTAACTTTCCGATTGAGGACTCTCCACTGGCACTGTGTGATGGAAGCACAGTGGAGGAGAATGATCTCCTCGCCACTGATCACGTGAGGCGAGACTACATAGGGGAAACCTATAATCTCATGTACAAGCCGAAGTACAAATGGCATTACCTGCACAGGCAGACTCGAGATGAGGTATTCATCTTCAAGATGTATGACTCTCTAAGCAATGTCAAGTCTAAGTGTAAATGATGGAATCTGTCTCTATGTTTTCCAAGGCTAATTGCAACAGGGTGCCCTCACGTTTCGTTTGAGCATTCTCATATTCGAGAGGGAGCTCCACCAAGGCAGAGTATTGAAGTTAGAGCTCTAGTGTTTTCATACCCAGAGGAAGAATGATAGCATGGGGTCCTCCCAAGTATGTATTATCCAAGCGGAGACAGTCCCAATATGTGGATATTCAAACAGATCTCTAATAAATCGCGCGTGCACTTGTGATATCTTGCACCAAGCAGTGAAATAGTATAAGGCACCTCTATTCCATGGCCACGCATGACGTCCGTCGGGTTTAGATCTCTAACGACTAGCGTGAAATAGAAGATACATGTCAATTGCTCTATTGGAAAACTGTAAACCTCAATCTCGCGTTAGAGGAAGTCATTGTCACGGACTCGACATTCTATATCCTTCGATAAAACAGACCCAGGTAAATTAGAGAAATGGGTTCGATGGGCTGGGCAATGGGGCTAAGGCGAAGGGGCATATAGGTAAAAACCTCCTCAAAGGCCTTTAGGTATAATAGTCGCACATCGTAAATTCCAGGTCATCACCAGCTCGCTTCTTTGTCAATATACGGTCTAACTGGGAAAGAATATTGATTCTACTAGGAAAAGTAAAGACTGCAGTGGGCATGTCAATAGTAGGATAAGTAACCCATTGTACTAAAGATCCTCCTAAGCGTATAGAGGATTGGTCGATGAGGGTTTACCATGTGATTGTGTGACCATCTCGATGGAAAAAATTACCAGTCTTCTCGATAGTCAATGAATCGATGACTATCATCATTTTCTCAACAGCCTCCTGCGGTTCCATGTGGCCAGTAAAGCTTGATATCTTTGTCTTCACCCATCCCGGAGTAAGCGCAACGCATACAATCCCCTCAGCTTTCAATTCCCTCGCGATTGAGACAGTGATTTGGTTCAGAGCTGCTTTAGCCGTGCGGTAAGATACGTTACCACCGCTCGAATTATCTGCAGACGATTTAAAAAATTCGATGTACTGGCATGAATACCAAGACGTACCACTGATTGAGCCCATACCACTTGTTAGATTGACGATACGCCCTCCATCACTTTGCCTTAGCTGAGGCATGAAAGCCTTTATCGTCAAAAAGGGTCCCTGATATATCAGCACCATAAGCGGATTGTATCCGAGATGCTGACCACTGCACTTGTTTTCAACGACTTCATCATTTCATCTCCATTCGCGTCTGCGAGGGTTTTTGAGCCGTTTCCTGATCCTAAAGGTTTGGCCATCATTCAAGAAATTTCCATAAAAATGACTGAGGAGGGTGTGTAACTTGCCTGCGCAATTGATCAGCAAATCCAACCTTTGTGAACCAAATTCTGTGGAAGCTGCGGCTATGGAGCTCTCCGAGTCGAGGTCCAAGATAAGGGTTTTACATCCAGATTGCATCAACTAATCAAGACTGAATATCAGTTCTGTATAGATCAAGTCTGTGATTTGTGAGATCGATTTGTGCTTCGGCTTACTTCACTGGCTTCGCTGGCGGACTGCGCTCTGTAGGTTGCGAAGACATTATAGCCCCTATGGAGCAGATATCGAACGAATGCCAAGCCCAGGCCTCGGTTCCCGCCTGACAAGAATTAGTAAACCACGACTGCGACCAAGGCTGAACTGATGAGGAAGAGGGAGAGAAATGGGAAGAGAATGAGACAGGCTTTTCAATTACTCACCAATGACAAGCACGGTCAAAATACTCATTCTCTATCGATTGTTCAGTCTCGCGTTGAGAATTGGAGATTGCTAGATTATGTTCTCGATTACGAACGTTGCGCCGCCTGCTTATATGGCTTCGGTCTTATCTATCCTTATCTATAACGTACCTCGGTTTCGTGTTACGATCAAGGTTCGCTGAGAACCTTGACAGGCTTAGTATACTTGGCACGCCAAGGAGCTACTCACTACTCGACGTAGTATATAAACTAATAAGTAGGTAAGCGTTTAACCGTTTATCTACTCGATATTAAAATAAACGAGTAAACGAATAAATAACGTAGTTTCTTTCTTTTATATAAATTACGTATTTTCTTAATAAATAAAAGTTTCGTATTTAACTTCCTTTAAAACTTTTAATTATAAATTATAAATATAAATATTTATTAAATTATTAATTAAGTTTATTAAATTTATTTAGTTTTATTTTATATTAATACGAAGCCTATTATTCTTTAATCTTTAATACTCTTTTTTACGAGTATTAATTTAAATTTTATTAATATTATATTAAAGTATTAAACGGAGAGCTTTAATATTTTAAATATTTTTAAAATAAATATTTTAAAATTAATAAAGGTTTTAGCCCTAAATATTTAAAACGATATTAAAAAATATAATATTATAAAAGAAAGGGACTATATTAAAATTACCTAATTAAATTATTATTATAAAAAACGCGAGAAACTTAATAATTAATTATTATAATTTTAATTATTCTTTATATTTAACGGGAATACTATACTAGTTATTAAATAAATAATTTTTATAATAATCTATATAAGAGGTAATATTTAGAAATAAGTTAAATTATTTTTAAAATATTATATAAAAATTATAAACGATAACGATAATTTATTAATAAAACTTTGAATAAAGAACTTCTCTAGGTTTAAAACCGAGATTCGTCGCGTATTCGGACTATTTAATAAAAGTAGTATAATAACTCGTATTATTTAATATTTAATATAACGAAGGTTTATATCCGACTACTCGGCGTAGTTTTAATATTATATAATATTTATAGACTAGGACGATACTACCTTTATAACGATATATCGATAAGGATTAAAAGATAATATAAAAAACGAATTTATACGAGTAAAAACCGTTATAAAGGACCTCGATATATTTATAAAATAAATAATTAAAATTAATAATAAATTATACGAATATATAATAAAGAAATATTATAACTGAGGAGTTAACGGAAAAAGATATTTAAAAATTTATAATAACGAATATAATTCGGCTAGCCGTTACCGCTATAAGAAATTTAACTTATATAATTATATATTAATAAAACTCGATTTTACTAAAAAGGGACCTACGAGAGAATTTTAAAAAAAGAGTAAATAGTAATAAAAAGGTAAAAAAATAATAAATTATTATAATTATAATAAACCGGGCTATATCGCTAAAAACTATTATTTAAAAAATATAATAAATCGATAATAATTAAATATATTTAAAAAGGAGATACTAGATAATATAATTAAATTCCTTAAGAATCTAGTATAAAACGATACTATTTTTAATAATTTATTTAAGAAGTAAAGAAAGATTAAAGAAAAAATCGCCTAAAGAATTCGAGAACTCGAAGAATTAAATAATAATAATAATAAAACTCTAAAGGAAGATTTAAAGAAAGGATAAAAATAAAAATAAAATATAATAAATTTTAAAGGATAGCTTTAGGTAATAGACTACCTCGATAATTTTAAAATTTAATTTATTATATTAAAAGAGAAACCCGAAGAAAAGAAGAAGGAAAAAAAATAATTCTTTAAAATTAATTATACCTATAATAAATATTACCTAAAATATAGAGAGATATACTAGTTAATATATATAAACGAATACTATAAATACTATTACGATAATTTAAGAGAGCGAAAGTATATTATAAAATTAAAATATAATTATAATTAATAGAATAACTATATTAGAGATAATTATTTATAATATTTAATTAAAAAAAGGGAGAATTAAATCTTCCCGGGCTACGATAAAGAATAGTAATTACGATTACGAAATTAAATAAAATATAGTAAAGAGATAAAATATTATAACTAGGATAAATTATATTATTATTTAATTAAAGATTACGAAAGATACTTCGAGTCTAAAGAGTATTATAGATTTATATTTTTGTCGGGAAAAGACTAGTTCCTTATATTAAAAGAAAATATAAAGAGATTAATATACTAACTTTAAAATAATATCTATATTTAACTTAATATAGTATATATATACGAATATTAATAAAAGTTAACGGATATAGGGTCGTTATAATAATAGATTTAAAAATAATTAATAACTTTATATTTTAAATAATAGTTTAAATAATTAACCTATTAATTTAAAAAAAGAAGGAATAATATAAACTTTAATTAACCGACGGGTTAAAACTATTAATAAAAAGAGTAGATAAGAAAATATTCCTATTATTAATTATTATTTAATACTACTATAAAGAAATTACCTTCGATATAATAAAAATAACTATTTATTATATTATTCTAGGAATATCTTAATTAAAGAAATATAATTTAATAATTAATTAAAAGAAAGGAGTATTTATATTTCCGCGTATTAAAGACGTTATTAATATAATATTTATATATTTATAAAGGATAATTATAAATAAGAAGTCGAACCGTAACCTAGTCGAAGTTAATAATATTTTATTTTTATATAAAAATAACCTCGTATAAAGATCCGACTCGATATATATTAATTAAAGAGATTAATAGAGCGAATAAATTAAAGTTTTTAAAAATAAAAATAAACCTCTTAATATTTTTAAAAAATATTAATAATAAAAGTATCTTTTTTAAAAAAAGATAATTATAAAAATATTACCTAAATATTAATTATAAAATTATAAAATCGAACTCGAATTTAATAAATAACCGATATTTAGATTTATTTATATTTTATTAGAAAAAGAACTTAAAGTATTTTACGGGTATATCGACGAGAATTTTAAAAAAGAATTTATTCGAGAATTTAAATTACTAGTAAATTACTTAATCCTCTTTATAATAAAGAAAAATAAAAGTCTACGACTATATATAAACTATCGAAAATTAAATAATATTTTAGTAAAGAATCGGTACTCTTTATTAAATATTAATAAATTATAGAATTAATTTATAATAATAAAAATCTTTATATAACTAAATCTTCGAGACGTATATAATTTAATTTGGATAAAAGAAAATAAGGAGTAGAAAACTACCTTTAAAACTAAATATAATTATTACGAATATTTAATAATACCCTTCGGATTTATTAATATACTAGTAACCTATTAAATATTAATTAATAATATTATACGAGTATATTTAAATATAACGATAATTATATACCTCGATAATATATTAATTTACTCTACTAATAAGGAAGAATATATTTAATTTATATAAATTATCCTAATTTATTTATTATTAATTAAATTTCTCCTTAAATTAAAGAAGTACGAGTTTTATAAAGAATTAATTAAATTCCTTAAATTTATAATTAATATTAAAGATATTTATATAAACCCTAAAAAGATTAAGAGTATTAAAGAATAATCTATATTATATAATATTAAAATAGTATAGAATTTTTTAGGATTTATAAACTTTAATAGAAGGTTTATTAAAGATTATTCTAAAAAAACCTTATTATTAACGGATATTACGAAAAAGAATATCGCTTTCTAATAGAGGAAAGAATAATAATAATTTCTTAAAGTATCTAAAGAGGCTTATAAGAAACTACCGGTATTATATTCCTTTCGAAGTAACGAACTAGCTCGGATCGAAACCGATATTTCGGATTTAATAATAGACGCTTATATACTCTAATAGAGAGACGATAAATAATATTCTATTATATATTATTTTAGGAAAATATTATTAACGGAATAAAACTATAATATCTATAATAAAGAATTACTAGTAGTAGTATCTATACTAGAATAATAAAGAGTATATATAGAAAGTTATTTAAATTTTACTATTTTTATAAACTATAAAAATCTTCTTAACTTTATAACGATAAAATAATTAAACCGAAGATAGATTAAATAATTAGAATTATTAAAATAATATAAATTCAAGATCTTCTATACCCTAAAAAAGAATAATAATCGCGCCGATATATTTAATAAACGGGAGGACTATATAGAGGAAAAAAATATAATAATATAACTAGTTTTTATTTAATAATAGGATAAATCGCTAGTCCTAGTATATTAACTAGTAACGACGTTATATATCTCTATTCCCGGAATTATTAATAGTATCTAGAAGGAATATAAAAATAATACTTTAATTACTATATTAAAAAATTAATAACTATAAACTAAATTATTAAAATATAATAAAAAGATTTATCTTTTTAAAGGATATCTTAAAGAAATTATTCGCGATTATTATAATAATCCGGTTTAAGGATACCCTAGAGTTATTAAAATTATAAAATTTATCTATAAAGAATATAACGCGCCAAGATTAAAATCGTATATCGAGAAATATATTAAGAAATATATCGAATACTAGTAGAATAAATTTATAAAGTATATTAAATATAATTAAATCTAGTTCGCCCTAATACCGGAAATATTATAGGACGATATTATAATAGATTTCGTTATTAAATTACTAAAATTAAAGGACCCTATTATATCGGAAATCTTTAACTTTATAATAATAATCTATAATAAACTTAATAAATATATAATAATAATATTAATTAAAGAAGTTTATAAGGTCGAATAAATCGTCTTTATATTATTAAATTAATTTATTAAAGATTATGAAATACCTAGGTCGATTATTTTTAACCGAAATAAATAATTTACCTCTAATTATTAAAAGATATTAATTAATACTATCGGAACCAAGTTACGAATATTAATTATATATTATTTATAGACGAATAGGTAGATAAAGCGGACGAACTAAATAATAAAAATATATTTACGATATTACGTAAATAAGAAATAAAATAATTAAATAAAACTTCTACCTATAATTTAACTAACGTTTAATAATACGTAGTTTAATATAACGAAACTTATACTATTCTTCGTAAACTATAGTAAATATATTAATATATTTCTAGACTTAAAATAGGGACCTAACGTGTATAGGGCGCTAGTTTATATAATTAATATAAAAATATTATATAAAGAAATATAAACCTAAATTAAATTAATAAATACTCGAATACGATTAATAGTAAATAAATATCGAAAAGAATATCTTTAATTAAAGGAGAGGGATAAAATATATTTCTTAATAAAAAATATAAAGAGTAAAAAACTAAATAAGAAACTAAATTATATTAAAATCGGATTATTTTCGATTAAGAAGAATAAAGAACTAGTTAATTATAAACTAAATCTTCTAGCCGACGCTAAAATATATTTAATATTCTATATATTCTTACTAGAGTTAGTAGATTTTAATATACTTTTATAGGATACTTTTTATTTCTAGATTAAAAAAGAAATAAAATTCGAGGTAAAAGAGATTTTAGGTTAAAAAAATTAGGACTACCTCGTTAAATAAAAAGATATAATAAATCGGAAAATATTTAAAAACTATTAACGAATTTAATTAACTATCGGGAACTTCTAAAGAAGTTCCGAGGTTAATAATATAAAAAAGTTAATCGAGGGTCCTTAACGAAAAAGATTTTAAAAATATAAAATTATTAAAATATAAAGTTAAAACCGCCGCGCGCTTTATTTTACCGAATTTTTCTAGTTCTTCTAGGCGCTCTAATTCCTTTATATCTATAAAATCTTTATCGAATATTTTTTATTTACGCTCCTTTAGGAATTTCTTTTATTAACGAAATCTCTTTAACTTCGTATTCTTTTAACGAACGATAGTATTCGCCGCGGACGCGGCCTCGTTAGCTATTTTTTATATAATTTTAATTTTTTTTTCTTCGCGTTTTAAATACTTTAGAGTTTTATTAATTTTAAAAAAACTAATAACGGACTTTAAAAATTTATATTTTTTTCTAATCTTAATATACTCCCCGTACTTCGACGATAAAGAGGATAATTAATATTCGGTTTAGTATATTATATAATATATATATATAATTATAACTATAAGACCTTTAGAAATAATCTATTCCTATAATTTATTACGTTATTTTATTTAATAAAAAGATATAAAATTATCTTTAAAAATAAAGAAGGTTAAAAGAGAGGGGTAATATTATAATTAAAATTCGCTAAAAACTTTAATAAATTTAGTATATTTAATACGTTAAAGAATTATTTACTACTCGATATAATATATAGATTAACAAATAGGTAAACGCTTAACCGTTTATTTATTTAATATTAGAATAAACGAGTAAATAAATAAATAGCGTAGTTTCTTTCTTCTATATAAATTATATATTTTCTTAATAAATAAAAACTTCGTATTTAACTTCCTTTAAAACTTTTAATTATAAATTCTAAATATAAATATTTATTAAATTATTAATTAAGTTTATTAAATTTATTTAGTTTTATTTTATATTAATACGAAGTTTATTATCTTTTAATTTTTAATACTCCTTTCTACGAGTATTGATTTAAGTTCTATCGACGTTATATTAAAATATTAAACGGAGAGCCTTAATATTTCGGATTTATAAGATTTAAGTAATTATATATTAACCTAATATATCTTAAAGTTGAAAAATCTCAAAGATTAATTATTATTATTAATTAGTCTTTTTATTAAATTTTATAAATTTTATAAATATTTTATATTATTTAATTTATTAATAAATACTAGTAAATAAAACTATATTATAATTTTAATCTTTATACTTTTAAAAAGAAAATATCTATATTATTATAATATCGAATCTATTTTTATATTAAGTAAAGAGAGATATATAAAGTAATTTCGAATAGTAATATAATATTATAAATAAATTTTATAATATTAATTTAAAAGAAATATTATTTTTAAATTTATATATTAAATAAATTAAAAAAAAGATTATTATTTAAATAAAACTATAAATTAATTATATTAAAGATTTTAAATAATAAAGTTTAGTTATTTAAAATTTAATAATTATTATTTAAATAATAATTAATTTTATTATTAATTTTATTTATTTGAATTAAATAAATTTATTAAAATAGAAATTCGCTTCGAAAGAATATATTCTTATAAATTTTTTATTAAAAGAGAGTATTTATATTAATTTTATAAATTTAGAATTCTTTATAAATTTTTAATATTTTATTATCGAGTAAATTCGAATTATTTAATAGAAATAATTACTAAAAAGCGACTCGAATATATAATTATTAAAATTATAATAGTAATAATTTAGGAAATATTAGTTTCGAATCTTAAAAAGAGTATTTATTTAATTTAATAATAAATTTAATTAATTATCTTCTTTTTATTTATAAAGAGTCGAAAGAAACTAAATAATTAATTAATTAAAGAATATATATTTTAAGATATTTCTTAAAATATAAAAATTTAAATTAATTAATTAGTATTATTAAAAGTAATTACTATTATTAAGTCTAAAATTATAAATTAGATTTAGTTATATATATTACTACGCCGCCTCTTTATATAATATTAATTTAAATTATCTTTATTTATAATTTAATCCGGTTTCGTACCTACGAGTATTTTATTAAATATATTTTAATTTAATATACCCCCGAGGTTTAGAATCTTTAGAAATTAGTTTTAATATAATAATAAAATTATTTATTAATTAAATTTTAAAATTATTTTCTAATTTTTATATCTTCTACGCCCGCTAGTTAAACACTAGCGAGTTATTGATTTTTATAATTCTAATTTCTTTATCTTTAAAAGAAAAAGTTTATTATTATTATAATATCGAGTTTATTTTAATTTTAAAAAGAGGGAGGTTTTAAAAATAATATTAAGAATTATTCAAATTTTAATAACGAGTTTTAAAAATTACCCTAGAGATTAATATTATTTTAAAGCGATATATTAAATATATTAAAAGCAATAATCGTCGTCTAGAATAATAACGTGAATTAATTATATTAGAGACTAGTAATAATAAACTTCGTAATTTAAACTCGCTAGTAATTATTATTAAAATATTAATAAATAAAATTAATAGTTTATTTATTTTTATTAAAGTGAAATTACTTCGCTTTAAAAGAATTAAATTTTATAAAAGTTTTAATAATAAAGAGTATTTATATTAATTTCGTAAAATTAATATAAAATTCTTTATAAACTTCGAATATTTTAGTACTAAATTAGTTATAAATTATTATTTATATTTTATCGCTAGAGGACGACTCTAATATATAATAATATAAATATTATAATATTTATAAATTATAAAATATTACTTTTAAATTCTTTAAATAATATTTATTTAATTAATAATAAATTTAATTTATCGCCGCCTCTTTTTTACGAAAAATAGAAAGTAAATAAATATTATATTAATTAAAAGTATTAGAGATTTATTTATCTTTTTTTGAAAAAAGATATATAGTAATTTTCTTTTTAACTAGATTTAAATCTAAATTAAAAAAAAAGATTTTAATATTAATAATATATTTAAAAAAAGAGAAGAAATTCTTATTTTAATTATTATATAAAAAAAAATAGTTATATTTACTCTAATAAAACTACTTTATTAATAAGGGAGTTCCGCGATTTTTTTCTAATAAAGTTACTAGCGGCGTTTATTAACTATTAAAAAAACCTCGTTAATTAAAAATTTTAATTTATCGATAATTTACTTCCTCTTTTTAATAGTTAATAGCCGATAATTATAATTATTTTAAAATATTATTTATTCTTTCTTTTATTTCTCTTTTATTATAGTTTCTTTAATTTTATTTATTTATCTCGTAGATTTATAAGTTACTTTATTGTAAATTTATTAAATAATCAATATTTACGACTCTTTAGCCGGTAGTTTCTTCCTTTTCTTCCTTTTTTTTATAAATTTAGATATATTACTAGGTCCTAGTAATAATTTAAATTATATTAATTATTTTTTAATAAAAGAGAATTCGTTAAATTATCCCGTTTTTATTATTTATTAAGTCGTTATATATATAATATAAACGTATATTAATATCTTTTTTAAATTATATATATTTATTTATTTTATAAATTCCGTTTTATCTCTAGTTAATTTCTAATAGAATAATAATATATTTTTTAAAATTTACTTCCTTTATCTATATTAATAATTAATACTACGAATTATAAATATCTTTATTCGATATTAGAATTTATTTAATCCGATTTTATTATATTTTAATTTTATTATTATAAAGTTTTAATCTTTTTTAATTAATTATAATAATTAAATTAATCCTCTAACTTTACGAATATATAAATTTATATATAAACTCAATAATTTATATAGATTAATTAATTAGATTAATATTAATTAACTAGTTTTTATAATTAAATTTATAGAATCTTTATAACTAAACCTATAAATTTAGAACTCGACTACGGTTATATATAATAAAAAGATTTTACTTTATAATTTATAGAGTTTAATAAATATATTCGATATATATTTTAGTTAAGATTTTTAGATAAATATTACTATCTATATATAGAAAAATACTTTATATAGTTAGATTTAGTAGTTTTAGTAAAAACTACTATAATATTTAAATTTAATAATATTATTAAATTTAGAGTTCTTAAATTTAGGTACTATAAATAATCGTTATATATAAATTTACTTAATACGCTTTAATACTATAAATAGTATATTTTATTAATAATTCGTATACTCTACGATTATATTTAATATTTATAAATTTTATATTAATAGTTACTTCCCTCTCCTATATTTTAATAGTTAAAATTATATATAAATATTATTTTTAAACTTCCTCTATAAACTATAGAGTTATAAATAATAGTCGTAGGTATTAATTATTATTAAATTCGGTCTCGTAATTTTTAGACTATTTATAATAATTATTAATATTAATTATAATTATATCCCGTCCACCGGCCTTCGTATTATATATAGGCTTAACTCGGTCGTTTTATCGCTATTTCCTTTCATTAACTCTAGGACTATATATATTATTTATAGGTACTCGTCGTTATTAAATTTACTTCGCACGCTCTAGGACTATATATATTATTTATAAATACTCGTTATAATTAAATTTACTTTTTATACTCTAGGACTATATACTATAGTTATTAATATTTATTATAATTAAGTTTACTTCGTATATTTTAGGATTATATATATAAGTACTCTTTAAATTCTTTTATTTTATAATAAAATAAATTACTCCCTTATCGAGCCTTTTACTTTTTTACTCGTTATTCCTATACCGCGTTCTTCTATATATATTATTTATAGGTACTCGTTATAATTAAATTTACTTCGTAAACTTTAGAACTATATATATTTATTATAAATATTCTTAATAATTAAATTCTATTCGTAAACTCTAAGAATATATATAGTAATAATAAATACTCGTCGTAATTAAATTTATTTCACACGCTCTAGGAGTATATATAGAGGTTATAAATACTCGTTATATTTATTTAATTCGTACGTTTTATTTAGTTATAAATAATTCTAGTTCGTAGGCCCTAGTCTCTCTATATAATTATATAATTATAGTTAATAATTTTAAACTTAATCTAGAATCTAGGCTTAATAGTATATAAATTAAATTAATTTAAAATTTATTAATTATTATTTAGATTCTTACTTCTTATTAAAATTTAAATTAAATAAATTAAAAAATTATAATAATAAAGAACTAGATATCTAAATTATTAATATTATATTAAATATATATTTACTTTAAGGTTAATTTTCTTAATTATTAATTATTAGATTTATTATAAAATTAAACTTTTTATTTTTTATTTTTTATATTAAATGAATTTAGTACTAGAGTAATATTAGTATTTAAATTTATAAATATAAAAATTAATTAATAATTCTAAAGATAGTATATATATTTAGATATACTATATATAAAGTTAAATTATTATATTTATAAAAGAAAAACTAGTTAACGCCTTAATTCTATATCTAAACTAATTTATATATATTTTAAAAACGCTAGAATTATTATTATAAATACTCTTTTAGAGCCGGTTAAGTTTAATTTTAACTTAATTATATTTATTCGCCGTATTATAATATTTATATAAAGATTTTTATATTTAGAATCTATATTTAATAGGTCTATTTAGGTTATATTAAATATATAACCCTCCTCGTTAATATTTATAAATATAGATATTTTAGGTAAAGTAGTAAACGATTCTTCTTTAAACCCTTCTAACGGTTTATATTACCGACGAGATATAAATCGCGGTATTTAAAAGTTATTATTCTTTATAAAAGTCGTTAATTCATTTAACTACTCGTATTATTCTTTAGAAAAATATATTATTCTTATAAATAATACCGGTTATATATTAATAGGGTAGTCGCTATTTTAGTTATAATTAATATAAGTTATTTTTAGATAATAACCGGTTTATTATACTACGAAAGAGAATTTAGAGGCCTAGTTAATTATAAAACTAACTATAACACCGGTTAAATAATTTTATATAATTATAACCGCGGCCTAGTAATAACTCTAAATAGTTAAATTAAAACTAAACGGGCGGGATATATATTATAATAAAATAAATAACTCTATTATAACCTAGTATTTCTTTAAAGAGGTAGAGTTCCCTAGGTAATATAATTTAAAAAAGTAATTATTAAATCTAAACTATAATTAAATTTAGTTATATAGATATAAAAGGGCTAGGTATATATAAAGTAGAAAACGAATTAATATTATATCGAGTTAGGAAGGTAGGAATCGATATACTCTATTATTATCTTTCGTAATCGAGGCGCTTTTATTATATAATTATTAAATTAAAAACTTGTCTAGAATCTAGAAAATATTACGCGAGTTATCCGATTTATTATAATATTTAATTATATATAGTTTAGGCCCGCGAGGCGGTTACCTACCCTAAATATATATTATAACTATAGTAGCCTCGATAGTAGTAGTATATTATATAAAAAAGTTCTCGACTCGGCTAGCCCGCTAGAACTCCTTTATAATTATAAATAAATTATTCGGATTATTATTTTTATACTTTCTAAAATAAGCGAGGTAGATTTCTATTAAATAATCTTTATTAAAACTAGAAATAGCGGAAAAATTATATTAATTATTCGTAAATCGATTTTATAGCTTATTTAAATTTATATAATCTCGTATTTCTAAAAGTAAATTATTAAAAAATTATATAATTTTACTTAAAGCCGATTAAGCGAATATATAGAATTAATTAAAATTAAATATATTACTTTTATAGTTAAATCGTAGTATTTATTAATTATTAAATTAGTATATTATTAATTAGCCCTATTATCGCTCTTTTATATAAAGGCTTAGATTTAAAAGTAAGGTTAACTCTAAGAAAAAATAATTAAAATAGAATAAAAAATATTACTTTTATTTCCGGGCGAAAAGGGTATATTAATCGACGAACTACTCGTTTTTTACTTCTAAAGAGAGTATATAAAATATACTAGGCCTTTTATTATCTTTATTAATTTTTAATAAAATATTTAAAAATTTTAATTTTATATTTATAGTAGAGAAGTTATTAAATCCTAAGCGAAATAATCTATACTATTATATACCGTTATTCGTATTTTAATAATCTATTCCTTCTTCCTCGCTAAAGTATTACTCCGCCTCTTCTAGATTTTTATTATCCTATATAAACGTAAGTGCCTTAGAGTTAGTTAAGAAATAAATAATTAAATAAGTATATAATTTATCTTTTTTTATTATAGGCTCGTTATAACCTAAACGGCTCTTAATAATCTTGGATAAATCTAGTACTATATAATTAAAGAGTCGCTATCTCCGTAAAGAGATTATAGGGGCGGTAAAATTTAATAAAAAATATATAATAAAATTATAAATTTATTAATTATATATATAATTATATACTCGTTAAATATACTATAATATTAATATCTTTTATAATTTAAATATATATAAATATAATTATATATTTATTAAATATACTATAATATTAATATCTTTTATAATTAAAATATAGATAGGTATAATATATTTTATTTCTATTAATTATTTACTCTAATTATTTAATTATTTATTTTAATATCTATTTTAGAATAATTTATATAATTTATTAAAATTCATATTAATTATAATTATTATTATTTAAATAACTCAAAGATTACTTTATTAAAAAATTTAGACTAC
>JAABUS010003198.1_pt1 | contig 27464 bp, 31 predicted proteins | sample 5560161 | NCBI WGS metagenome assembly JAABUS01 (sample SAMN10711885, study PRJNA513376) | rock metagenome | isolation source: Antarctica rocks | place: Antarctica: Victoria Land, Trio Nunatak nord | collected 2016-01-04
ACCTTTACCGTTGTTGGCTTTTCCACAAAAATCGCAGTTATTAACAAAGAAAAAAAAGCAAAAACAAAGCTTCAACAACAATAATAACTGTCAATGTTTGTGATTTGCTAATCTAAAGGAAATGACAGTACGTCAACTATCTTATCCTACTTCAATTAAAATTTCTTTTTCCAAACCTTGCAACCAATTATGATACAAGTTCGTTTCTATGGATACTGCTTTTACCGCATGTTTTTCCCAATCCGGCGAAAAATGCTGCAACTGATTGAGCATTTCTTCCAAGTGCCCTTCTTCTTCCAAAATTATAGATTTAACGTTGACTTTGTTTTCTGCATCAGTCAAAACTTCCTGGTAAATTGGATACAATTCATCGGCACGAACTTCAATAGCATAAGTAACTAATAAATAAGCCGCAAACCGAAGTTCTTTTCCGGTTAACCCAAGTTCAGTTTTTAAATAACGACAAACTTCTATATCCAAACGATTGAGGTAAAACCGGCTATCACGCGGTGCAAGTAGATATTGGGCCGCGTAAGTTGGACATAAATTTTCGCCCAATTTTTCTAATTGTTTTTTCAGATAAAAAGCATGTCGATGCTCTTCCGCAGCGTGTTTTAAAATGATATAAGTCACAGTTTCGGTGTCTTCACTTGCGGAGATTTTTCGTGCACCGGTATTTTCCATCAAAGATAAAGTATTGAGCCATTTGGCGTGCAAAGTTGGCCGGGCAACAATGGCCGAAAATAAAGCGTTCGTGTTCATGATTTAAAAGGTTTCGAGTGCATCTTGCACAGCTGCGTACAATTGATCCAGCTGCAAATCGGTGATGCAGTAAGGTGTTAAAAAATAAATAATATTGCCCAGCGGCCTCAAAATGATGTTTTTACCGAGGAAAAACTGGTAAAGCTGATCGCGCAGATTACTAAAATAAGATGTTCCGCTAACCGCATTAAATTCCATTGCCAGGATCGTTCCGGTTTGCCGAATAGATTTCAGCTTTGGGTGGATGCTGTTTTTATCGGCAAAAAGTTGGTGCCGCTTGCAAATTCGTTCAATGTTTTTCATCGTTTCAGGTTGAAGAAATAACTCCAGACTTGCCAAAGCAGCCGCACAAGCAACCGGATTTGCGGTGAAAGAATGACCGTGAAAAAGCGTTTTATGTTTATCGTCTGATAAAAAAGCTTCATAAATTTGGTTGGTGCAAGTGGTGATCCCAAGCGGCATTGTTCCGCCGGTCAACCCTTTAGAAAAGCACATCAGATCAGGTTTTTCCTGCAAATAATCACAGGCAAAACGCTTTCCTGTCCGGCCAAAACCCGTCATTACTTCATCGGCAATCATTAAAATATTTTCCTTGCGGCAATGCTTCATCAGTTTATCTAAATATTCAGCTTTATACATCAGCATTCCGGCCGAACCTTGTACCAGCGGTTCAAAAATGAAGCAGATTAGTTCTTGGCTGATGGCTGACAGCTGACGGCAGAGAGCTTCCAAATTCTCTTCGTTCGGCAAGTCAATAAACTCAACCTCAAATAAATACGGCTCAAAAGCAGCGGTAAAAGCACTGCGCGCACTTACCGACATCGCCCCAAAAGTATCACCATGATAAGCGTTATGGAAAGCCACAATTTTAGTGCGCGGTTTGCCTTGGTTGCCCCAAAACTGCATACACATCTTCAGGGCAACTTCCACAGCCGTAGAACCATTATCCGAATAAAAAACTTTTTGCTGATTTTTGGGGAGAATTTCAAGCAAACCTTCAGCCAGTTCAATGGCCGTTGGATGTGTAAAACCGGCAAAAATTACATGTTCTAAAGTTTGCAATTGTTGAGAAACTTTTTGTGCAATATACGGATGCGCGTGCCCATGAATATTCACCCACCAGGAAGAAACCGCATCCAAATAAGCATTTTCCTGGTTATCAAACAAAAGCGCACCTTCGCCCCGGACAATCGGAATTGGCGGTGCAGCAGTTTGCATTTGCGTGTACGGATGCCAGATGACTTTTAAATCGCGTTCTGCCCAGTTCATTTTATCGTTTTTAAGAGTAATTCTACCGCTTTTTGATCTGCCGGAAAAGTAACGTCTTCTATTTTAAGCTGATCTAAATTGAGCCAGCGGAAAGCTTGCAAAATCCCGTCTGCACTTAGTCCGTCAAAATCAAACGGTACTGTTTTTATCGGTATATTTATGGGTGAAATATTTTTTACGAGGTAATAAACGCTGATGATCTGCGTATCGTCAAAAGCTGATTTCAGGTAAAAATCGGTTGTGTAAAAATGATTGATAATTTCTATTTCAAAATTGCACTCTTCCAAAAATTCCCGCTTTAAACCATCAATCAAACCTTCACCATATTCCAAACCACCACCGGGAAATTTGGCAAAGCGCATTCCGTATTCCTGTTCATCGCTGATTAAAAGCTGTTTGTTTTCGTTGATCAGCAAACCATAAACACGCACATTAAAAGGATATTTTTTCAGCATAATTTTAAGCAGGTAAAAGAAGCATTGGCACTATTTATCAGGCAGACTGCTATGCAAAATTGTATGTGTGTCTGTAGCAAAATGCTTTTTATTTTGCGCTACACGTTCCATGTCCCAAACATAATCTGCGGTTTTTTCGTGCGAGCGGATCGGGCAATTCGGCATCCGGCAATAGTAACAACATTCGGGCAGACAAGGATCAGCATGAATAAAAAATTCGGTTTTGATGTGGCCAAACTGATTTACCAATTCATCAGCTTTGGAAACTTCATGGTGCACACGCGTGAGGTCAAAGTAGTTGGGCAGCGTCATGTGGCAATCGATATGCAGCTCATTTCCATAACGTTGCGCCCGAAGGTTATGTATATCGATCCACTCTTGTTTCCGGTTTTCATTCAGGATTTTGAGAATATCATCTACCATCGAAAAATCGGCTTCATCCATCAAACCGGCAACCGATTTCCGCACTAATTTATAAGCCGTATAAACGATAAACAAACCAGCCGCGATAGAAAGCAGGCTATCCAACATCAAAATTTTGGTAAAGTAAATCAGCATCAAACCAATTACCAAACCGGAACTGGTTACGGCATCGGTTATTAAATGCCGCCCGTCTGCTTCAATGGTAAGCGAAAGCATAGTTTTGCCTTGCCGGATCATGTAAAAACCGAGCAAACCATTGGTCAGTCCCGTAACGCCGATGATAGCTGCGCCGATAAGCAATTGCTGTACTTCGTGCGGATAAAAAAGGTTGTAAACCGATTTTATCAGGATGATGATGCCGGCCACCATGATGAGCGCGCCTTCCAGGAAAACGGAGAAAAATTCTACCTTTCCGTGTCCGTACGGATGATTGATGTCGCGCGGGCGGGCAGAAAACCAAATGCTGAAAAATGCGAACGCGCTGGCCACCACGTTTACGATACTTTCGGCGGCATCGGTTAAAATGAAGTTGGAATCGGTAATAAAATAGGCCGTAAACTTGGCAATCATCAGGATAAAACCCGTTATCAGCGCGTAGAGAATGATCCGTTTTTGTAATTGCACGATGCTGTTTTTATCGTGCAAAAATATGAATAACAGCGCGAAATCGGCTTAAAGTTATTTTCTATATTTGCCGCCAACAAAGCAATCATTATGAGTATTTTAAGTGACCGGATAAATAATCTTTCAGAATCTGCTACGATAAAAATGGCCAAAATGGGCCGCGAACTTGCCGCAAAAGGCGTAGATGTGATCAGTTTGAGTTTTGGCGAACCTGATTTCCATACACCGGAACATATAAAAGCCGCTGCAAAAGAAGCGATGGACAAAAACTTTACGTATTATACGCCCGTGGCCGGTTACCCGGATTTGCGTAAAGCGGTTGCCAACAAATTAAAGGTTGAAAATAATTTGGACTACGATGCTTCGGATATTGTGGTTTCTACCGGAGCCAAGCAAGCGATCGCGAATGCGGTTTTGTGTTTGGTGAACCCTGGCGATGAAGTGATTATCCCGACGCCTTACTGGGTTTCTTATTCGGAAGTGGTAAAATTGGCCGAAGGCGAATCTGTTTTTGTAAACGCTACAGCCGAGCAGGATTTTAAAATTACGCCGGAACAATTGGAAGCGGCCATCACGCCAAAATCCAAGTTGTTTATGTTTTCTTCGCCCTGCAACCCAACCGGAAGCGTTTACAGCAAAGAAGAGCTGGAAGGTTTGGTGAAAGTGTTTGAGAAATATCCGCAAATTTATATTCTATCCGACGAGATTTACGAGCACATCAGCTATTTGCCGAAACACGAATCGATTGCACAGTTTGCATCTGTAAAAGACCGTGTGATCATTATCAACGGTTTTTCCAAAGCTTATGCCATGACGGGCTGGCGGATTGGCTACACAGCTTCCAATAAGGAAATTGCCACAGCTTGCGATAAATTGCAGGGACAAATTACTTCGGGCACTTGTTCCATCACTCAAAAAGCTGGTGTTGCTGCGTTGGAAGGAGGATTGGGAAGTGTTGAAGAAATGCGCATCGCCTTTAAACAACGCCGTGATGTAGTTTACGAATTGTTGAAAGAAATACCAAATATCAAAGTGAATTTGCCGGATGGTGCGTTTTACTTTTTCCCGGATGTGAGTGCTTATTTTGGCAAACAATACAACGGAAAAGTTTATGCTGATGCCGCCGAACTTTCTATTTATTTGTTGGAAGAAGCAAACGTTGCAGTTGTAAGCGGAGATTCTTTTGGTGATGACAATTGTATCCGTCTTTCTTATGCTGCTGCGGAAGATAAGTTGCGGGAAGCGGTGAAGCGGATTAAGGAGGCTTTGGGGAAATTGGGGTGATGCTGTTTTTATATGGGTAAAATTGGTCTCGCTTGGGTTTTCTAAGCGGGATTTTTTCTACGTGATTGTTTTAACAAATGCTTTGTTAATAAAACTCTAATCCAAAATTTATTGTAATGTTAACCTAATTTCATTTACTTTACCTCATTTACTTTGAACAAACAACAAAAATAAAATAAGCTATAAAACAAATAAGTATATTTGAATTAGAAAGGAAATAAAATGAGAATAGATTCAATAAAAATAGAAAAACTTTTTGAAATATTTGACTATAATATTTCATTCAAAAGTAATGAAAACGTGTTGATAATTACCGGACCAAATGGTTTTGGTAAAACGATGGTTTTAAATATTATATTCAACTTATTTAATAGAAAATTTTTGTTTTTTCAAAAATTGGTGTTTAAAAAAATAACCTTATCTCTTTATGATGATGTTTCTATTGTAATAAGCAAAGCTTTTAATGATGGAAAACCTATGATTAGTTTTTCTTTTTTTAAAAACGGAGTTGAAATAGAAACATTTGATTACTCGAACAAATTAGAAACAGACTTTGAAAGAAACATTCAACGTTTTTTACCAGTAAGACGTCTTACACCGGATAAATGGATTGATAATAGAACAGATAGAATATTGACGATAGATGATTTAATGAATGAATATGCAGACCAATTGCCAGAAGAAATTAGTAAAACTTTATTACGTATTACTTCTGATGAAGTAAATAAAATTTTGGATTCGATACAAGTTCATCTTATTAGAGAACAAAGATTATTTAAAAAAGTTATTAGTTCCGAAAGAAGTTACAGGGAAGAAAAGGATCAAACTATAATGATAGAAACGATTCAAACTTACGCAAAAGAACTTAGACAATTAATCCAACAATATTCTCAACAATCATATATTCAAACCCAAGCACTTGATAGCAGCTACCCTAAAAGATTAAGAAGCGAAACTGATATTTTATCTGAAGAAAATTATAATATTAGGTTTAGTAAATTAAAAAAGAAGCAAGAAAAATTAACAGAATTCGGTCTTTATGAAAGCAAACAAGAATTTCTGACCTATAGTCAAGATGATGCTAAAGCTTTATCAGTTTATCTAAAAGATTTTGAAAACAAGTTAAGTGTGTTTGATCCTCTTCAAGAAAAACTAGAACTTTTTACAACAATATTAAATGAAAGAAGATTTACATTTAAAACGATAAATATAAATCGAGAAAAGGGATTTTATTTTAAAACTATAAATGGAAAAGAACTTGAATTAAATCAACTTTCTTCAGGTGAACAACATGAAGTTGTACTTCTCTATCAACTCATATTTAATGTTAAGCCAGAAATTCTTGTCCTAATTGATGAGCCAGAAATTTCATTGCATATAACTTGGCAAAAAGAATTCTTAAACGATTTACTTCGAATAATAAAAATACAAAATATTCAAGTATTAGTTGCAACACATTCTCCTTCAATTATTAATGACAGATGGGATTTAGTGTATAACCTTGAGACAATTCAGACAAAGCATGAGGAAGCAAGATATAACATATCAAGATAAACTTAATGAATTAAGACTTGATATTTCGCATCCTAACAGTAAAGGCCAAGTTTTTATTTTTGTAGAAGGTGACAGTGATATCAGACTTTTTAGGAAACTTTTTAACTTAAATAACTGTAATGTTGAACATATTCCAGGCGGAAAGGTTAAATTGGGAGAATGTGTTGAGACTTTATTAAAAATATATCCTTTAATAATTGCAATAAGAGATGCTGATTTTCTTAATATAAACAAAATCTTATATACTAAACCTAACGTTTTCATAACTGATTATCACGATATTGAAATGTTAATGGTTTTTGAAACTATAGTTTTTGAAACTATTATAATTGAATATACAAACATTCCTAAAGAGAAAATTATTAATACTAGAGAAAATATTATTAAATCAATTGAACAAATCTCATTATTAAAATGGCTTAATGAAATTGAAAACTTAGAATTTAAATTTGAAGCTGGATTTCAAGATTTAATATCATTTTCCAAAGAAGAAATTGACTTTAATAACTATTTTAAACGAATAATTTCAAAGTCCCCAAATTTTAAAATTAACGATATTCAAGTAATTTTAAATAAAATTAATCAATTAAAAAAACAGAATCAAGATTCTTTTCAATTATGCAATGGACACGATTTCATGAAAGCAATGTCAACTTTCATAAAAGAACATGGAGTTACAGTTAATATTAATGATGAAACATTAGCTAGTGCATTTAGGATGGTTTATAGTATTGAGCATTTTAAAAAAACAAATATTTATCAGAGTACAAAAAACTGGGCTGATACAAACGCCTGTTCTATATACTTATAATAAATTAACTTAGTTATTCTTCATTTAGTATCTTATTAATATCTTCTTATGTCAAGCCACGCTCAGCAGCTTTTTGACTTAGTTTTTCTACAAACTTCCAAAATACACCATCGCTTTCTATCATAATAAGTTTTTTATTATTATTTCCTTGGAAACCTTTTTTGTGCGATCAACCTGCTTCATCAAAACAGCTAAGCCTAAATCTTCCTGATTCTCTTCCGGAATAACTTTAGAAGTAACATTCATTTTTGATAAAAGCTGTGTTATCAATTCAAATTCAGCTTTATCTTTTGGATTAATAATAATACTTTCCATACAAACAAATATAATTATAAACAGTTGAAGATGATTGATGAAACTTACAATTAATTTATTTCATAAAAAAGTTCCGATCAAATACTTGATCAGGACTTCGATGCTTCTTTTATAACCTAAATTTCAACAAAAGACTTTGCTAAATTTGCTATACATTTTTAATAACTTAAACAGTTTGAGCTACAAAGTTTGAAACTGGTTTCTGCTGTTGATACCTCTTCCATAAATAATAAACAACAAACATAAATGCAAGTGCCACCAGCGGCGGTATCACACCTTTCATGCCGCCGTCAACAAATGCCCAGGAAGTGGCGGCACCGACAAAATCAATGGCAAAACCGGCGAAAGCCCATTCTTTGATCGTTTTATATTTGTTTTGCAGAATGGCAATGGCACCCAGTATTTTTGCAACGCCGGTAATCGTCATGATGTAATTTGGATAGCCTAATTGTTGCAACGCCTTTTTGCCTTCTTCGGCCATGTTTAAACCAGCAATTCCATCAAGCAGCATGGTAGCACAGAAGATAATTGTAATTACCCAATAAAGGGTCTTGATTGTTTTCGGCTTCATATTTAAAATTTATTTTAAATTGATGGTTAATTTGTTCAGAATTTTTTCTGTTGAGGTTTGTGTTTTTGATGCTTCTTTTATGGCATAAAAATCAGTGTCATATTATTTTATTTTAGGGTTTAGCTGTTTATCCTTTACTTTCAATTACAGATAAAATATTGCCTGCCGGATCTTTAAACCATGCAATTAATGGCGTGCCGCGACATATCCCTTTTTCATCTGTTTTTAAATGTGGTTCGTTGTATTTTTCAAATTGTACACCAAGCTTGTTCAATTCATCCACCACTTGTTCAATATCATCAACTTCAAAATTTAAAATGGTAAAAGTTGCCGGAACATGGTTTGGTTTTGGATATATTACAACTTTACTTCCGCCAGCCAAGTTTAGTTTTAATAAACCCTGCATTTCTTCCGAAACTTCCAATCCAAGTATCCCACTGTAAAATTGCTTAGCCTTACCAATATCATTTACTGAAAAGCCACTAAATGAACTTTTATTTTTTAACATATTTATCCTCCCTAAAATTTCAATGCTTCTTTTACCGCCTATTTTTCAACTTGCTTTTTCTGCACAATTAAACATCCATTGTACACCAAATTTATCTGTGCAACTTCCATAATAAGCGCCCCAAAACATCTCATTTAATGGCATGGTAACTTGTCCGCCTTCAGCAAGTGTATCGAATAGTTTTTTTGTTTCTTCTCTGGTGTCAGGTTCCAAATTAATGTAAACATTGTTTCCGAAGTTTACGTTGAAACCCATTGTTTCCGGGGCATCTGTTCCCATTAAAACATGTCCGCCTGTAATTGGCAGTTCAAGGTGCATGATTAAACTTTTATCGCTTTCTGCAATTGGCATCGTTCCTCCGAGATGAGGTATATCTCCAAAGCGCGCAATTCCGCCTCCGCTAAATTCGCCTCCAAAAACGGATTTGTAAAAATTGAAGGCTTCTTCTGTGTTACGGGGAAAATTTAAATAAGTGCTGACTTTTGACATAATTTTAGGTTTTAGTTTGATCTTTTAATTGATTAAATTCTGTGTTTGGTTCAGGTATTTTTCTCTTAATAAATTACAATGGTGCAAGCTATGCCCAACTGCAAACCAGCCTAAGCTTCTTGCAGAATAATCAGGTTAAACCGGAAAATCTTTAAAATCCAACATTTCATTGGTCATGCTGCTGAAAAGGCTTATCGTAGCATCTCTAACCGTTACCAGTTCTTCACTTATATCCGTTAATGTGCGGTTTGTCGAATTAAAGTCTTTATCATAGCTTTCTCCCCTTGGGATTTCCAGATTTACATTGACCTGCCTGGAATAACAAAAAGCTTTGTAAGCATAATATCGTTCGTCGTCTGCAAGGTGAATAAAAACCTGCTTTACCGTCCATTTATTTTCAGCATATTTATAATCCTCCGCAGAAAAAGGAATGGAAGCGATTAGGTTGAGCATGTGCTGTTTATTATTTTGCAAAGCCTCAATCAAATCATCCCCATCCGCCAGATTAAAAAAATAAGGATACCAAGAAGGTGCATCGTTTACATTCGGACGGCCAATTTTGATCATATTCTTTATTAATGAATTTTATAAATGTATTACAAACTTACCTTAATTGAAAGAATATCAACGGGTGTAAACACGGCAAAAAAGGGGTTGATAACGACAGTATCTTCCATTATATTTGGTAGATGAAACACATATCTATTCTTGTTCCCAAAGGAGATGTTGCCCTGAGTTGTATCGAAGGTTCATTCACTATATTTAATAAAGTGAATGATTTTTTAACAAGTATGGGAAAGGAACCTTTATTCCGGGTGCAATTGGTAGGCTTAAGCAACGAAGCGCAGGTTTACCAGCGATTGTTTAAAGTTTATCCTGATCTTGTGTTTGATGATGTTCACAAAACAGACCTGATTATTATACCGGCTATCAACGGTGATATGAAAACGGTAGTTGAATTGAACCAGGTTTTTGTTCCATGGATTGTTCAACAATATCAAAACGGTGCAGAAGTAGCAAGCCTTTGTGTAGGCGCATTTTTGCTTGCTTCAACAGGTTTGTTAAAAGGAAAAAAATGTGCAACACATTGGTGCGCCATAAAGGAGTTTAAAAAAATGTTTCCGGATGTAAATTTAGTATCCGACAAAGTGATTACAGATGAATATGGTATTTATACAAGCGGCGGTGCCAATTCTTTTCTGAACCTGATTTTATACTTAATTGAAAAATTTGCAGGGCGTGAAATGGGTATATTTTGCGCTAAATTTTTCGAGATAGAAATTGAACGCGATACGCAATCGCCTTTCCTGATTTTTGACGGGCAAAAAGAGCATGACGATGAACACATAAAAAAAGCACAGGAGTTTATTGAATGCAATTTTCAGCAAAAAATAACTGTTGACCAATTGGCATCTATGCTTTTTTTAAGCCGGAGGAACTTGGAACGCCGGTTTAAAAAAGCAACTTCCAATACAACAATAGAATATTTGCAGCGCGTTAAAATTGAAGCCGCTAAAAAGAACTTTGAAACCAACCGAAAAAACATCAATGAAGTGATGTACGATGTTGGTTATACAGATACCAAAGCTTTTAGGACAACATTTAAAAAGATTACCGGCTTGTCTCCGGTAGAATATCGAAGTAAATACAATCGTGAGATTGAAGTAGGTTAATGCAAAAAGATACAAGTTCCATAGTAGAAATACTATGAAACTCGTATCGGTGCTTTACAGTTTGTTAATGTTCATCAGCACTTGGACCATAACTTCCCGGAATAGGAATATTTAACAGACGCAAGTAGACGCCTAATTGTGCCCGGTGATGAACAATTTGGCTAAAACTCATTCGGATTACTTCACCTTTAGTACCAACATAAAGAACGGCATCACCGTTACGCAAAGTCCAGGTTGGCAATAATTGTTCATCTGTTGCTGCTGCTAAATGTTCTCTTCCGTTTGCCAATGATTTTTCAGACAGTTCCAGCAATTCGGTTGTGCTGTTGATAATTGGCGGCTGATACGGACTGTCAGCAAAATTAATTCCATCGGTAATAAGCGCCATGGTAAGCCAAGTTGGCAACTCTGCAATATGAGTGGTTAGCTGACGGATAGTCATACTTTTTTCGTGTGGTTTCCAGTCGTACTTGTCGTTTGGCACACGTTCCAGCATTTTCCGGGTGGTCAGTGCTTCCTGATCCATCTCTTTCAATAACATTTGAATAGTTGACATAATATGATGATTGTTAGTTTGATTATACAAATCAACATCAGGCTAATGACAACCCTATGTCAGCAGGAAAAATTAAAATGCTTCTTTTACAAAGAAATTTTTTGGATGATTGATCGAACACGGTCTTTTAAATATTGAGGCTGGATAATTTGTGCATAATCAGCAAACATCAAATACCAGCGGGCGAAACCTTCAAGTGATGAAGTCAGAAACGTCATTTCAATTCCGTTTTCTGTTTCTTTTTCCTCCGTAAAACCGTGATAATATTTTTGCTCACCTAAATGCCTTGCTGCAAACAAATTCACATGGATAACTATTTCTGTTAATTGGTTATCATGATGCATTTCTTCCATATAACTTTTTAGGGAAGCGTGTTTATCCTCATAATTTTGATCCGTGATGATGAGTTCAGTTATGCGGTCAAACCGAAAATCGCGGTAATCATTACGCATTTTACACCATGCAATTAAATGCCAGTAATTATCCAAGTAAAAAACACCAACCGGTTCAATGCGGCGTTCTGTATGTTCCTGCTTGTAATAAGCAAAGTACTTCAGTTTTAGTATTTTCTTTTCTGAGATCGCTTTTAATGTGGTTTGCAGCGGATAAATGTCTGATTTAACATGCGGTGGCCTTTTTGCTTTTAAAACCGCAATCCGGTCATCCACACTGGTTATAAATTCTTTTTCGGCAGGTCGAAGCACTGATTTAATCTTGTACATGGCCGATTGATAATGGCTGCTATTGGCGGCATCGGTCAAATTTTCAACTAATTTTTCGGCAGTGATAAAGGCCGTTGCCTCTTCACGTGTAAACATTACCGGAGGCAAACGGTAACCTTCCATGATGGAATAACCCACGCCAGCTTCGCTAATTAGCGGGATGCCAGCTTCTTCCAATGTTTTGATATCGCGGTAAACGGTGCGCAAACTTATTTCGAAACGATCTGCAATATCCTGTGCTTTTACAATTTTTCGGGATTGCAGATGAATTAATATGGCTGATATACGGTCAATTCTGTTCAAGAAAATTAATACTGAAGTTGCACAAATCTCAAATTTTAGGCGATAAAAGAAGCATTCAATTGGATTTTTTTTTAAGCATAAATTAACAAACCACAATCAAAAGCATATGCTTCTTTTACCACATAAAAAGTCCCGGTCAGAGAATTATTTCCTGGCCGGGACTTTTTTATCAATGCTTCTTTTATCACCTATAATTTGAAACCATAAGCTATACGCAATCCGATCAAACCATAGTTGCTGTTGTTACCGCTGAAGTTTTCGTAACGCAAACCTAAATCTACACCGCTGTTGCTGGCAAAACCAATTCCTGGAGATAGAATCAGCTTGGTTTCTTTCGCGTGGTTCAGCTCAAACCCTGCTCCTGCTTCGGCACTTAGATAAAAGTTGGGGGCGAAGAAAGATTTGACACCAACTTTTACCGGGATCAGGTTCAAACCATCATTAAAATAAAAATTAACATTGTTGGTGTTAATAACTTGCGGATAACCATTCTTAGCAAAAAAATGATAAAAACCTGAAGTAAGTGTTAAGGAAAGATTACTTGCCAGATCATATTGTAACCTTGCAGTTCCGCCCAATTCAAAGTTGGAAAAGTTTTTAGTTGGATAACCGCCTTCCAAACCTAAACCCATCCGAAATATGTTTTTAGAATCTTTGGATACTTTCTTTTTGTACACTGTTTGTGCCTCAGATTGGCTGCCGATAACCAGGATCAGCATAGCTGCCATTGCAGTGATTAATTTTGTTGTTCTTGAAATCATTTTTATAAGAAATTAGTAAACGGATTTTGTAAAATCCTGAATTAACCTAAACAAATACTTTGCCATTGGAAATATGAAAAGCTTGCACAAACTTTAAATTACTGGTATAAAAACAGTTAAGGCCGGTTTTTATATTGACTTTTTGACAGTTTTTGAAAATAGAAAAGACCTGAAAAACTAATTTACAGGTCTTTTTTGGTGAAATGCTTTTATGATGAGGTGCCGAAACAAGTTCGGCACGACAAGCAATAATCAACAATCAAACATTCAGATCTTGCATAATTGTGTCGATCTTATCTTCCAATTGTTGTGCAGTTTGCTGATAAGCTTCCTTACTTTCCAGCGGGCCGTTTACGCTGCAATAAAACTTAATCTTGGGTTCTGTACCGGAAGGGCGTGCAGAAATAATACTTCCGTCTTCAGTTACAAACTGCAAAACATCGGAAGTTGGAAAATCTAACTTGGATGTTGTATTGGAATTTAAATCAGTCTCAACCCCTTTTTCATAATCTTTCAAAACCACCACTTTAGAACCGCCCAATTGTGTTGGCGGAGAAGTACGGAACTTCTCAATCATTGCTTTGATCTCATCGGCACCGCTTTTTCCTTTTTTGGTAATGGAGATGAGTTTCTCTTTATACAAACCATATTTTAAATACATTTCTACCAAAGCTTCGTACAAACTGCTGCCTTTATCCTTGTAAAATGCAGTCATTTCGGCAATAAATGCAGCAGAAACCACGGCATCTTTATCACGCGAAAACTCGCCCACTAAATAACCGTAACTTTCTTCTCCTCCAGCAATAAATACTTCTTTACCAAGTAGTTCTGTAATCAGCTGTCCGATATATTTAAAACCGGTTAAAGTATTATAGCAACTGATACTTTTGGAAGCCGCAATTTTATCGATTAAATATGTGGTCACTACTGTTTTTACCACATATTCTTTGCCGGTCAGTTTGCCGCTTTCTTCCCAGGCTGTCATCAAATAATTCAGCAAAAGGCTTCCGGTTTGGTTTCCGTTTAATAAAATCCATTCGTTTTTGTCATCTTTTACAGCGATACCCACGCGGTCTCCATCCGGATCTGTTGCCAAAACCAGGTCCGCATCCGTTTCTTTTGCTTTTTTCAGCGATAAAGTCAGTGCTTCTTTTTCTTCCGGGTTTGGATAAACTACTGTCGGGAAATTTCCGTCAGGCGTAGCTTGTTCATCCACCAAAATCACGTTTTCAAAACCAAATTCGGCCAAAGCTTTCGGCACCAGCGTAATTCCGGTCCCGTGGATGGGCGAGTACACAATTTTCAGGTCTTTTTGTCGCTGAATGGCTTCTTTGGAAACCGACAAGCTCAAAATATCTTTCAAATAGTTGGCATCTATATCTTCGCCGATCAGTTCTACTTTATCTTCAATACGGTCAAATTTTACTTCGTCAATGGTTTTAATGGCTGATACTTCGTCCATCACAGCCTTATCTGCAGGAGAAACAAACTGGCCGCCATCTTCGCCGTAAGCTTTATAACCGTTGTATTCTTTTGGGTTGTGGGAAGCAGTTAGCATCACGCCGCTTTTGCAGCCCAGCTGGCGGATGGCGTAAGAAAGTTCCGGTGTTGGCCGCAAAGCTTTAAAAAAGTAAACATGAATGCCGTTTGCCGAAAAAACATCCGCAACTGTTTTGGCAAAAAAATCAGAATTATTGCGGCTATCGTGCGCAATGGCCACTTTGATAGCTTCGTTTGGATAGGTTTTTTTCAGATAATTGCTTAAACCTTGCGTTGCCGTGCCGATGGTATATTTGTTCACACGGTTGGAGCCTGCGCCCATAACGCCGCGCAATCCGCCGGTCCCAAATTCGAGGTCGCGGTAAAAAGCATCCGTCAGATCGGTGTATTTCTGATCGTCCAGTAATTGCTGGATTTCTTTTTTCGTTGCTTCGTCATAGCTTCCCTGAAGCCATTGGTTGATTTTTTCCTGAACTGCAGGCTCTAATTCTTGCATGGCAATATTTGATTGGTTTATGGGTTAAAGTTATAAATCTTGTTTAAAAAACAGGTTTCGGAAACGGATGTGAAGTAAAGAAAATCCGTACCAACTCAAATTTTAAGTCGATAAAAGAAGCATCATATCATAAAAGTTATTTTCTTTGCCGAAACAGTTAAACGAATATTTTACTTTCGATGTTTGAAGAATTTGATCAGCATCAAAAATAATCAACCCGTCTTTCCCAAAATCTATTTTGAAACTTCTTATCTGCAAACGACGTAACTGATCTAACGGCAAACCTTCAAATTAAGAAAATTAATAAACGGTAAACATTAAACCATTTACTGAAACTTGCTCTATCCTTTTATCCGTATAAAATTTATCCCCCTAAAAACAGTATCCCGAATATATTATGAGTTTTGAACTGAACAGACCGAATTACGGTTTTTCCGCAAGTAAGGAAGAAACTGACACGTTAGATTACATTAATCCGTTGCCGCGCGCGGTCATCCGCCCAAACTCTTTTACGCTTTTGGATGGCGAATGGAAGTTTGCGCTGGACCGGGAAGACCGGGGCTTGCAGGAAAACTGGCAAATTAACCACAATTATGATGATATGGCGCATTGGCCGGGCAGCGTAGAACAGCAAATGGCCAAAGAGCATCCGACAGAAAAACCCTGGGAAAACAAGATTGTGGTTTGGTACGAGCGCGAGTTCCCGATGCCGGTGCAAAGCAACGGGCCGGGGATGCCGCCGTCCATCATTCAGCTTACTTTCGGTGCATGCGGATATGAAACCCGGGTTTGGCTAAATGGTCTGCCCTTACACACGATTGAAGGCGAGCTGGTACATGTTGGCGAATACACTTCTTTTTCTTATGAGCTGGACGAGGCAACCTTACAAACCAGCAACCGGCTGACGGTGCGTATTGCAGATACCAAAGATGCAGATACTACGCGCGGCAAGCAGGAATCATCGGTTTATAAACGCGGCGGCATCTGGTATCAAACTTATACCGGTGCGGTGCGCAGTATCTGGCTGGAATCGGTAGAGCGGAACCGGCTGCGTTCGCGCGTGGGCGTAGTGAGCATGGTGGAAGAGAAAATGGTTCGCTTAAACGTAACTACCCGCATCCATGATCCCGGTGCATACACGATTAAATTGCAGGTTTTTAATAAACATCCCGATCAGGCTGAGCCGATTGCTACAGACGAATTTCCGCTATTGCTGGAAGCCGGCCAAAAACAACAGCGCGTAGTTTTGCAAATCCCGGATGCCAAATTGTGGTCGCCGGAATCGCCGACGCGGTATCGTTTGGTAGCGCAACTGATCGATGCCAACGGTTATATTGCCGAAATAGAAACCACTTTTGGGTTGCGCAAAATTGAAGCGCGCGGCTGTTGCATCTACCTCAATTCCAAACCGGTTTACCTCGATGGCATTTTGTACCAGCCGGGTGGCGCGACTTATGAGGAGATCAAGCAGCACATGCACGCCATGAAAGCTTTGGGCTGCAATTTGGTGCGCATTCATATTGCCGGTGTTGACCCCCGGATTTATAATTTGGCTGATAAACTGGGGCTTCTTTTATGGGTGGAAGTTCCGAGCCCGCATACTTCCAACACCAAAAGCCGGGAAAACCACAAAGCAGAATTGCTGCGGATGCTGGCCCTGATCGGTACGCATCCTTCCATCGTGATCTGGAGTTTGTACAATGAAGATTGGGGCGCGCAAGACATTGCCACCAACCCGGAAACGCGGCAATACATTATGGACATGTATCATTTTATGCAGATTGCGGAACCGCAGTTTTTGGTGGTGGATAATGATGGCTGGCAGCATATTTCCTACGAAGGCCGTTTGAAAACTGATTTGCTGACTGCCCATTTATACACTACCGACCTACAACGCTGGCGGGAATTGCTTGATGAATTAGTTGGTGGAAAGCTGATCGGCGTGGCTGCAAACCCCTTGGTTGTGGGCGATCCTTTCTTCTTCCGCAAACAAGTGCCCTTGATTGTGAGCGAATGGGGCGGTTTTGGGTTCTCCGGATATGGCGGCCCGCAAAATGATGACGAACGGACAAAGGAAATCCGCTTGTACAAAGAAGAACTGCGCAAACGCCCGATTGCAGGCGATGTTTATACGCAAGCCACTGATATTGAGGATGAAGTAAACGGTTTGATTACCGCCGCCGGCGAACTGAAAGTGCCGGCAGGATTGCTGGATTCTGGCAGCAAATAAAACTAAAGCAATTCAAAAATCCAGGGGAAGAAAAGGCATACTTTAATTTATGGGTATGCCTTTTTATACAGTAGCCGATTTTAGGTGCATAAAAGAAGCATCCATTTTTACACCGGTAAAATAAATATCTAAAAATGGCTGTTATTCTGATTAGGGCAACAACCTTTTTTTCTAAACCTTCATTTTTCTGTGATAAACACTGATCTTTTATTGATGATATTATCTTTTCAGCTTTTCCATAAAAATCCGGAAGGCTGGCAGTAATTCTTCAAAAAGCGGGTGGCTCCTGTTTTTGATCATCACTTCACTAAACATTTTAAGACCGATAATAAACTCTTGACTATCGGAGGGTTCTGCAAAGACATTTTTCTCTTTAATTCTTTCCATAAGCGCAAACAGGTCATCATGGTTCTGGAAAAAAAGCTCAAGGGGCTCGGGAAGGTTTTCGCTTGCCAATGCCTGTTTAAGCATAGTTAGTTTCAGGTGGTATTTATTGGTTCGCTTGTTCATGTTATGCTAGGGGCCTGTTTAAATTTATTTAACGATATTTTGACTAAAGCCACACTTAAACCACGGCCTGAAGGCCGTGGCAATTTGGCCACCTTATTTTACAACATTTTTTGCACCTGATGATAACAAGCTGGTCCTGCCACGGCCTTCAGGCCGTGGACAAAGGGAAACAACAACAGGGCTAAAAAGCACAAAATATTAGGTTTTGACGGCATAAAAGAAGTATGAAAAACAAGCTGGACAAAATTTAAACGAGCCCTATGTATTCATTTTGTTAAGCCATTGCACCATTAGCCCCAATATTTTGTCCTGAAATCCATTTAGCATCATCGCTGGCGAGAAAGGCTACAACTTTGGCAATATCTTCCGGTGTACCCAACCGGTTAAATGGGGTTGCCGCCGCTGATTTGGCAATCATTTCTTCAGACTTTCCGTTTAAAAAAAGATCAGTAGCTGTTGGCCCCGGCTGCACCGAGTTTACGTTAATGCCACGGTTACCCACTTCTTTGGCAAAAATTCGGGTGAACTGATCTATGGCCGCTTTTGTTCCGGCATATAATCCATAGCCGGGAATATTTGTGCGGGTTACCGTTGTTGAAAAATTAACCACGCTTCCGCCATCTGCTAACCGCGATGCCGCTTCACGTAAAGTATAAAATGTGCCTTTGACGTTAATGTTAAACTGCTGCTCAAAATCAGCATCGGTGGCATCTTTAAATGAATTTAGGATCATAATACCGGCATTATTCACCAGGATATCAAGCTTGCCGAAAGCTTTGATAGACTGGTCAAACAAACTGGCTACCTCGTCTTTATTGCTTACATCAGCCTGGATAGCTATGGCTTTGCCATTGGCGTCGGTTATAATGGCTACCGTATCTTCTGCAGCTTTTTTACTGCCGGAATAATTAACAATTACGGCAGCCCCTTTTTGGGCAAGCTCTATGGCTATTGCTGCGCCAATTCCTCTTGATGCACCGGTTACCAGTGCTACTTTATTTTCTAATGTTTTCATGTTCTATGTGTTTTTTTAAATAACGATATAAGGAAGTTGTTTAAACTTTTTCGCTCCGTTTAAATTTGAAGAATAAAAAAATACCCATGCTTCTTTTACCGGGTAAAAATTGGTGTTTGCATCCATTTCAATAAATCAAAACCCAATAGCCAAATTTTTAGGTGATAAAAGAAGCATCAACCCAAAAAAAGAGCACCAGAAAAAAAAGTTTAAACAACTTCAGGATTATGGATTAAAGACCGGACGCAGAATGCAAATCTTGTTTGCATTTGTGATGTCCTGTTAAAGGTTTTTTAACGTCTTGAACTTATAAATTTATCAACACTGTATTTTCCCGGGCCGGAAATAAAAATCATAATAACGACACCGAGATATAAATAAGCAATTTCACCATGAAGAGAAGCAAAAGAAATATTATGGACCAGTATAAAGGCTACCAGCAGGTTTATGATCAAAAAAAATGTGCTTATTTTAGAAAAAAGGCCGAGTGCTAAAAATAAAGGAAGTATGGCATCAGTGATCAAAGCGAAAACCAAACCTGGCGTTTTGCCAATATGTACCGGATCAGGAAATGTTTTCTGCATTTCTGAAAAATGTGATATTTTTTCCATGCCATGATTAACAAATAAGCTGAGACCCACCCAAAGACGGATCAGCAGCAAAGCCATATCAGGATAAAAACCCGAAACCCATTGAGGGATAAAGTGAGACTGCTTTGAATTAGACATTTTGGTATAATCAGAATTTAATTGAATATCAATTCTCAAATAATACTTCCACAGACATTCCAATCTGTATGTCTGTACCTTTTTGAATTGGTGAGCTGTGTTTAAGCTCAAAAACCCACATTATTAGGCCTCAATATATGGAGCCGCCGTTTACCTGTAAATGATGCCCGTGAATAAAACTTGCTTCATTTGATGCCAGGAATGCGGCTACATTACCCACATCTGCTGCAGAGCCAAGCCTGTTAAGCGGACTGCCGGCCCTCATTTTCTGTTTTACGTCCTCAGGTAGATTTGTGATGACACCGGCATTGTCTATAATTCCCGGCATCACAGAATTTACCGTAACCTGCCGCGTACCCAATTCTTTCGCCAGAACATCAACAAAAAGTTTTGATGCCGCTTTGCTTGCGGCGTAAATAGCCGCACCCGGATCAGGATGGATACTCATCGTAGAGGAAACCAGGATAACCCTGCCGCCATCTGCCACATGCCTGGCAGCTTGCTGAAGCACGAAAAATGTACCTTTTACGTTTACGTTGAATATTTTATCGAAATCCTGTTCTGTAGCATCTATCACCGGTGTTTCTATCAGTTCAATCCCGGCATTGGCTATCACGATGTCCAGTTTGCCAAAACGGTTGATAGCATCGGTAAACAGTTTTTCTATGGAAGTTGGATTGGACACGTCGGCTTTCAAAACCAGGAATTCTACACCGTACTGCTCCATCAGTTTTGTTGTTTCTTCAGCAGACTTGTCATCCGAAGAATAATTCAGTACCAGCTTCACCCCAAGCGAAGCATATTTTTCCGCTATGCCCCTTCCTATCCCTTTTGTTGAACCGGTGATCAGTGCAACTTTATCTTTTAATTCATTATACATCACTCAATCATTTTACAATAGTTAAATAAAAAAATAAGGTTGCAGATGACAACCTTATTTGAACCTACCCTTAAAAATCTTCTGTACCTGGTATCGTTATATTATAAAACTTACCGCTTTCTATATTGCTGGCAAGACCGTTATAAATCCCTTCGGCCGATTGCCCTGGTGTTAACGAGGCCTGGTCGCCGCCCAATTTAGTTTGCACCCAGCCCGGGTGAACGGGCGTTACCTTAATATTACGCTCTGCAAGCCGTTTTGCCAACATTGCCGCATACATATTTATAGCTGCTTTTGACATACGGTATGCCGGACCATTCACATCTGCGTTCCTTGGCAATCCCATATTACTTGAAATGAAAACGATTTGTCCGCCATCCTTGATCATTTTAAGCAATGGTTCATTAAAAAAAACAACACCAGTGATATTGGTAGCAATGGTTTGGTTGAAGGCATTGATTTCAGGCGTTACGTCAAATATGTCCGGAGCCGCACCAACATTGTTGATCAGCAGATCAATTCCCTTTGTAAGTTCAGCTATCTTTTTAACCGCAGCATCAACGCTGTCTTTATCAGTTGCCTCCAAAGCTATTACCTCCAAACTGTCATGCTCAAAATCACCAAGAAGGCCCGATCTCGTTGTGCCAATCACGTTAAAATTTTCAGCTAACAGTTTTTTCACCAGCGCCAGGCCAATGCCGCTGCTGATGCCTGTTACTACAGCAGTTTTATTTAAATTATTCATTGTTTCTTTTTTTTAATTTGATATTTATTAACCGTTGCCTAACCCATTTGTTGACCATGCACCACTTTGCATAAGCAACCCGAACCAGTCTTCCAAATGCCAGGTGTGCGTAAGCTTTCCGTCTTTCAGGTAATGAAATTCGTGCAGGGCTATGGATACTTTCTTATTGGTGGCCGGAATACCAAGCAGCTCACTATTGTGGGTAAATGCAATTTCTGCCCTTACGCCTGCACGTTCATGCGTGCCAAATATTTCGTGAATGATAACCTCCACGTCAGGGAATGTGTTAGCAAAATGGGTGATAATATCTTGCAAGCCTTTTGGGCCTTCTGCCTGGCCTGGTGCTAATGGGATGTCCTTCCAGTCGGGTGTGCATACCTCGTCCAGTAATTCGGGCTGTTTTTTCTTCCAGGCACCGTAAAAAGTTTCTATCGCCTGGCGTTCTTCTGCCGTTAAAGCTTTCATCATTTCGGGTGTTTCATCTTGTGTTTCCATGTTTTCAATTATTTATTGAAACAAAGGTCGGTAAGACGGCTGACGGAACTGTGGTGAGGATTTAAGTTTTATTGGTGAGGATTTAAGTATTTTGTTGAAAGGCGGCAAGGAATACAGGCGACAATTTGAAAGCCTGCCCACAAGAAATGAAAAGAATAAATTCGATTATACCGAAAACCGATGAAAATTTTGTTCAAGCTTGTGTGTTGTATAATTTAGCACCACGAATTGAGGTAAGTATGGAAGAGTTAATTCAGCAACTGCTATGTTTTGGTAAGCTTGACCATCTGCATATTGAGCTGATCAAAAGCAAATGTGAGGTGGTTCAGGTTAAAAAAGGCACTTACTTTTTAAAAACAGGCAGAGTGGTTAGCAGGGTTGGGTATATAACCGAAGGTATTTTACGGGTTGGCTATGATGATCCAAAGGGAGAGGATACCACCCGGTATTTTATCACCGAAAACCATTTTGCGGCAGATATAAAAAGCTTTCTCTTGCAAACTCCCTCGACTGCCTATTTTGAGGCGCTGACAGATTGTTCCCTGCTTACTTTTTCAGTAGCTGATTTTGCCCTGCTGGGCAATGCTATACCTTGCTGGAACGATATTTTTTCGAAGCTTACTGCGGCTTATTTAGCAGAAAAAGTTCGGATCAGCAGGGAGCTGCTTACGCTCGATGCCAAATCACGCTATTTATTGTTTCTTGATTATTTTCCGGGCCTGGCCAACCGCGTGCCGCTGTCATCGCTGGCTTCTTTTCTGGGTATCACCCGGTCCTCCTTAAGCCGGGTCAGAAAGAATATTTGTTAATTATTTTTTGCCAAATGGCAAAATCTCCACGACTAAGTTTTTTTAATTTTGCTTAAATAATTACCGGAAGAATGGTCTTGCGGTTAAATCAATTTATGATGAAAGCGGCTGTTTTAAAAGAGTTTGGATCCTCATTAGTCATTGAAAGCCTTCCGGACCCTGTTTTAGGTACAGGAGAAGTAATTGTTGATGTGGTGGCGGCTCCTGTGCTCTCTTACACGAACGAAGTTTTAAGCGGAAAAAGACAATATCTGTTGAAAACACCGGTTGCACCAGGTTGCGGTGCCATTGGCCGGGTACGGGCTACAGGCCCTGATGCTACCCATCTCAAAATAGGCGATTGGGTATTTTGTGATCCTACGGTGCGTTCACGTGACAATGTTATGAGCCCGGATATCACCCTACAGGGATTGAGTGCCCGGGGTGAAGGAGGCTTAAAGCTGCAACAATACTTCCATCACGGGTCGTTTGCCGAACAAATGCTGATACCGACAGAGAATGCTTTCCGTCTGGATTCCTTCAGGGAAGCTGATGCAGCCCTCTGGTGTTCTGCCGTTACTTTACTGGTTCCCTATGGAGGATTGCTTGCCGCAAACCTGCAGGCTGGAGAGACTCTTCTGGTCAGCGGAGCTACGGGAAATTTCGGAAGTTCAGCAATTGCAGTGGCACTTGCCATGGGTGCTGGCTGCGTGATTGCTCCCGGCAGAAATGAAAAGGCACTTGAAGATTTGGAGCGACGATTTGGCAAACGGGTTCGGACAGTTAAACTTACCGGTAACGAGGAAGATGACCGTAAGCGAATGCAACAAGCCGCTCCAAACCTGATAGATTGCGTGCTCGACATATTGCCGCCCGAGGTATCTGCAAATGTGGTACGCACTGCTATTATGACCGTACGTCCTTATGGCAGAGTAGTGCTCATGGGCGGCGTAGGCATGCTGGGCGGTGCCGGACTGGAACTCGCGTATCCTTGGATCATGAGGAATTGTATTACCATCATCGGCCAGTGGTTGTGTCCTCCCATCGCTGTGCTCAAACTCATGAGCCTCGTGCGTTCCGGACTGCTGGAACTGGAAAATTTTGAAATCACCTCATTTAAACTTGACGAGGCCAATAAAGCTGTTGAACATGCCGCCGCAAATGGCGGACCATTTAAACTTACCGTACTGATGCCTTGATGAGTATTTGATCGCAAAGACCCCGAGCTAAAAAAAAGGACATGCTTCTTTTACCTTATAAAAATAAGTGTTGATGCGCTGTTATCTTCGGTATAAACTTTTAAAGGTTTTTGTGGCATAAAAGAAGCATCACAAACAAAGTGGCCAAAACCTAAACAAACCCTAACTACCTTGAAAATCAATCAGGCAACCAGGTGCAAACATGATCTCTTCACTGGGTTTTCATTTTCACTGCTTAATTTTTTCCGGTATTCTGTAGGTGTTATGCCCTCAAATTCTTTAAAGAATTTGGTAAAATTAGACGTATCATAAGTTAGCCGGCTTGCTACATTACTTATTGATAATGCAGGATCTGATAGCAGGGCTTTGGCTTCCCGTAAAATTCTAAGTTCGTAAAAGTGGCAGGGATGAAAGCCGGTGTAGAGTTTGATCACATTACTGATGTGGACAGGATGCAGACACATAATACTGGCAATATCTTTAATATGAAACATTTCTGCTACACGCCCCGCCATAAAATCATCCATGTGCTTGTTCATTACCTGCATAAATGATTCTGTAATTTCTGCCTGTCGGCTCAGGTACTTTTGTGGAATTTTCATAGCTGCTTGTAATTAATTTAAGTCTCCTTCTTCAAATCTAAAGCTTTTTAATCTTAAATATTAGTGAAGATTTAAGTTTACTCGAATATGGCCGGTTGGGCCAAATTATGAATACTTTTTTTACAACTACAAACCCTGCGCAATCACAAATCCGCTTGCCCAGGCCCACTGAAAATTATAACCGCCCAGCCAGCCGGTCACATCCACGCATTCGCCGCCAAAATATAAGCCGGGCACTTTTTTAGCTTCCAAAGTTTTGGAGAAAAGCTCGCTGGTAGAAACGCCGCCGCGCATCACTTCGGCTTTGTCATAACCTTTATCGCCAGCTGGTTTCACTTTAAAATGATGAATTAATGCCTCGGTTTTTTGCAGATCAGCTTTGCTCAACGAAGCCAGGTTTTTTTCTACCGGTAAAAACAGCATCAAAGCTTCGGCAAATTTCCGGGTGTATAAATTTGACAATAAGGTAAGCAATTGCTTTTTGCCGTTCAACTGTCTTTCGGCTTCAATCAATTCCAAAATGTTTTTCTGCGGAAGCAAATCTATCTCAATTGAATTTCCCGGTTTCCAGTAGGAAGAAATCTGCAAAATTGCAGGCCCGCTCAAACCCCAATGCGTGAACAAAATATTTTCCTCAAAACTCATTTCACCGCAGCTAACCCGGCAAAAAATAGAATTGCCGGAAAGTTGTTCGTACCATTGCTGCTCTTTGCCAGTGATGGTGAGCGGGACCAAAGCAGGTGCCGTTTGCGTGATTTCTAAGCCAAATTGTCGGGCTATTTTCAAACCAAAATCTGTTGCGCCCATTTTGGCAATCGGCAAACCGCCGGCAGCGATCACGACTTTTGATGATTGAATAGTTTCTTCTTTCCCGTTTCTGACCAATTGAATTTCAAAACCAATACTGTTTTTACCGATACTTTTTACTTCCGTGTTGCACCAGATTTGCTGGCTTGTATCTGCACACAAATCCGTAAAAACCCTGACAATATCTTTTGCCTTGTTGCTTTCCGGAAAAAGCTGGCCTAATGTTTTTTCTTTTCCACGGATGCCGCCATAAACTTCAAAAAAACTGATCGTATCGGGCACCGTAAACTGCGAAAAAGCTGATTTGCAAAAGTGTTCGTTCTCAGAAATAAATTGTTGTGCCGAAGTATTGAGGTTGGTATAATTGCACCTTCCGCCGCCACTAATCAGGATTTTGGCTCCGGGCGCATTGTTTTTTTCGAGGATCAAAGTGCGTTTGCCCAGCAATCCGGCTTGCGCAGCGCACATCAGCCCGCAGGCACCGCCGCCGATGATGACCGCATCAAAATCAATGTCTTTTGTTAAATTTGTACCCATGCAAGAATCGCAAATATCAGAATTTGGAAAGATATTGGTCTTTCTAATTTCCGGTTTCACAATCACCGGCGGAATGCTGGCGTTGAACAAACTCATCGCGCCGAACAAACCCAATGCAGAAAAACTGAAATCTTACGAATGCGGCGAGGAACCAACCGGCTCGTCATGGGTGCAGCTCAATTCGCGTTTTTATGTTATTGCACTGATATTTTTGTTGTTCGATGTCGAAATGGTGTTCATTTTTCCCTGGGCAACGGTTTTTGGCAGTCATGATCTGATTGCGCAGGATGAACGCTGGGGCTGGTTGAGCCTGATCGAAATGTTTGTTTTTATGGGGATTTTGATCCTTGGTTTGGTTTATGTTTGGGTGAAAGGCGATTTGCAATGGATCAAAACCAGGATTGTAAAACCAATGGTTGGGGTGAATATTCCCGCTTCGGTTTACGATCAGATCAACGAAATGAAGTACGTGGTAAAACCTTTCTCCGCAGAAAACAACAATGAAAATATAGTGATAAAAGAAGCATTGGAAGTAACAACTGCTGTGCGCAAACCGATGTTCAAACCAAAATTAAAACCTTAAAAATGAGTGCAGGAAAGACGGTAGAAAACGGCAGTGTGATGATTACCAAACTGGATGATTTGATGAACTGGTCGCGCCTGTCATCCATCTGGCCCATGACTTTTGGCATCGCCTGCTGCGCGATAGAAATGATGGGTGCCTACGCATCTACTTATGATTTAGACCGTTATGGTGTTTTTCCGCGAACTTCGCCGCGACAATCCGACGTGATCATCATTGCCGGAACGGTTACTTTTAAAATGGCCGAACGCATCAAACGGCTGTACGAACAAATGCCCGAACCACGCTACGTCATCTCAATGGGTTCCTGCTCCAACTGCGGCGGCCCGTACTGGGAACACGGCTACCACGTGGTAAAAGGCGTTGACCGGATTATCCCGGTAGATGTTTACGTACAAGGCTGCCCGCCACGGCCGGAAGCTCTAATCGGCGGCATTTTAGAACTGCAAAAGAAAATTGAAAAAGAAACGTTGATGAAAGAAATGATTGTGGGATAAAATATTATTTTTATAGCCATAAAGGGAACAAACTATAAAAGTAGCCGCCCAGGTGCGGTGGCCTGAATGCCGCCCGGAGGCGATCCGAATTGCTTGATTTTTGGTTCTTTTGATCAAGCAAAAGAACTCACAAGAAAAAAATAATTGTAATTGTCGCTTTGATGAAGATTTCTCCCTACGGTCGAAATGACAAACCAAAATCTATTTTTTCAAAGCCTTCATCACGCCTGCAGCAGCCACTCCGCCCAGCGTGTACCACAATACAGTTAGCATTTTGGTTTCAGTTGTGCGATCGCTTGGCGCATTGTTCAAGCCCATTTTTTCGGGCATAAAAACAGCACCAACACCAGCTGCCAAACCTAAAATCAAACCTCGTTTCAGCAAACCTTCACGCTTTCCGGCACCAATCAAACTGTAATAAACGGCATTGCTAAAAATATCGCCAGCCATCGTCCATCGGTACAATTCTTCCTCACCGTTTGGTTGCGGCAAATGGGCAGCTTTCAGCATTTTTACGAGCGCTTCTTCGCCAATTAAATGGATTTTTGGCGCATCTTCATCTATTTTACGGTAAGTTTCATGAATCAAATTTAGGGTAACGGCGCCCGCTAACCCTCCGGCTAATGCTGTTGTTAATTTCATAATGCTTAAATTTATTTGGATAGGTTTTGTTTTAAAATACACCGCGATAAACCTTTAATTTGCAAGGATGGAACAAGCAAACAATCCGCTTCACGGCAAAACTTTGGAGTCGATTTTGAACGAATTAGTG
>JAABUS010003199.1_pt1 | contig 27442 bp, 23 predicted proteins | sample 5560161 | NCBI WGS metagenome assembly JAABUS01 (sample SAMN10711885, study PRJNA513376) | rock metagenome | isolation source: Antarctica rocks | place: Antarctica: Victoria Land, Trio Nunatak nord | collected 2016-01-04
GTGCATCGTGGTCGTGTGCATCGTGGTCGTGTGCATCGTGGTCGTGTGCATCGTGGTCGTGTGCATCGTGGTCGTGTGCATCGTGGTCGTGTGCATCGTGGTCGTGTGCATCGTGGTCGTGTGCATCAACGATACCCGCCTCCGGCCGGACGCCGTCGGACGTGCGCAGGTGGCTCATTGACGGGTCTGCTTTCACACGAGTGGGGGAAGGCTTTTCGGGGAACGGTACCAGTACCTTCATATCTGCGAATATGAAGTAGCACGCAGTAGGGTGTGGCTATGACTGCCCGGCGCATCACGGTTTCAGCACCTGCCGATGGGAAGCCGACGACAACCCATCCCGACGATCTGACACCTGCCCAGGTGAGCGCCGCGGTGACGGCATTCGCGCTGCTGGCTGATCCGACCCGAGTGCGGATGCTGTGGGCGCTGCGCGAGGCTGACCTCGATGTGGCCACCCTGGCTGCTGTCGCCGGCTGCCGACCCACCGTCGCCAGCCAGCACCTGTCGAAGCTGCGGTTCGCGGGCCTGGTCGAGGGCGCCCGAGCAGGCCAGCGGGTCGTGTACTCGCTGCGCGGCGGTCACGTGCGGACGCTGCTCTCAGAGGCGCTGTTCCAGGCCGACCATCAAGTGTCGGGCGTACCTGTGCACGATTAGCGTCGCGACGACACCGTTGTGAGTCTCAACCGACGTCAGGATCGCTTCAGCTCGTTGAAGCCGCGGTCAATAAGCTTCAGCTCATTGAAGGGTCAGCGGGTGGGGCTCACTCGCACCACGGTGAAGTTGAAGCGACCCTCGATGAAGTAGCTCGTGGTGTGCATGAACGGCCGGGCACGCTGGTCGTAGTGCAGTTGATCGAGCAGCACAAAGAGCTGGTCCGCGGCGAAATCTTCGTCCCATGCGACCTGTGGACGGGCTACCGCGTGCACCCGGGCCAGCGCACGCAGGGGAGTGGGGCCGTCGTGCGCGGCCAGGAACGCGAACACCGAGCCGGTGAGCTGGTCGGGCTGGAAGTCGTCCGCGAACACCCACCGCGGTAGCACGTCGTAGGAGTACGCGACCGTGACGTCGTCGGCGAGGATCTTGCGCTGGATGTCGAGAACCTGGTCACCGTGGTCCAGATCGAAGATCTCGCACTCCTCCGACGATGCCGGTCTCAGTATCCGATGGTGGTAGATCATGTCCGGCTTGTGGCCCATCTGGGCGATCGTCGACGTGATCGAAGTCAGCTCCTGCATGCCGGCCCTGATCATCGCGTCGCTGGACACGAAGCTGCCACGTCCCCGCCGGATGATGATCAGCCCTTGGTTCTCCAGCGTCTTCAAGGCCTGACGCACGGTTGTCCGCGAGACCCCGTACTCCGCCACCAGATCGGCCTCGGTCGGCAACTGTTCCCCGCGTCGCCACTCCGCCTTGGCCAGGCGGTCCCGTAGGTCGTCCGCCAACTGGGTCGGCAGGGTCTTGCGGTTACCGAGCCGCGGCCCGCCCGTGTCCAACACCTTCGTCCACCTCCGCCCGATCGCGTCCGGTGTCGACGGTACCGTGAATTTGACTTGACAGATGTCAGTTGTCCGACAACTATCAAGTTCGGCAAGGTAGGACACCGGGGGGAGCGACACGATGGACTGGACCTCCGGCTACGTGCCGTTGGACGAGCAATCGGTACTCGACTTCGCCCGCCCGTTTCTGGACGAGGACCCACTCGACGCGACCGAGATCGGCGACGGAAACCTCAACGTGGTCTTCCGCGTCCGCGGTGCGACGTCGTCAGTCATCGTGAAGCAGGCGTTGCCCTACCTTCGGGTAGCCGGCGAGGCTTGGCCGCTGACCAGGCATCGGGCGCGCATCGAGGCCAATGCCATCGACGTCCACACCAAGCTTGCGCCCAGCGTGCTTCCACACACCATTGACTTCAACGAGCAGATGTCAGCGCTGGTCCTGGAAGACCTGTCCGAGCACGTCACCTGGCGAGAGTCTCTGATAGCCGGCCAGGTGCTCGACGGCGTGGCGGATGCGGTCGGCCGCTACAGCGCCGCGGTGATCCTCGGGACCAGCGACTTGTTGCTGCCCAGCCGGCAGCGCAAGGTGCTGCGCCAGGGCTTCGTCTACTCCGAACTGTGCCTGGTCACTGAGGACCTGATCTTCACCGCGCCGTACACCGATGCGGAATCCAACCGCTACGACGACGAGACTGCGCCACTCGCCGGGGCGCTGCAGCATGACCGACTGCTACGCAGCGCCGCCGCCGAGATGCGGTTCGCCTTCAAAACCCGGGACGAGGCGCTGATCCACGGCGACCTGCACACCGGGTCGGTGATGTCCAAGGCCGGCGACACCCGCGTCATCGACCTTGAATTCGCCTTCTTCGGACCCTTCGGCTTCGATCCCGGCGTGCTGCTGGCCAACTTGGCACTGTCCCGGCTCGCTCACGAGGAATCCGGCAACCTCGCATTCTGCCGCGTAGTCGACGGCTATGCCGCCGGCTATTGGGCCGCCTTGGTGGACGAGACCAAGCGGCTGTGGAACCCGGCTGAGCCGTGGTACGCGCGTTTCCTGTCCCAGTTCACCGGCGACGCCGCCCGGTTCGCCGGCCTCGAGATGATCCGCCGGATCGTCGGTCTGGCGCATGCCAAGGACATCGACTCACTTGCGTTACCCGCGCGGGCGATCGCCCAGTCGCGGGGGATTTCCGGTGGCCGTGCTCTGCTGCTCGGCGGCACCGTCCATACCTTCGAGGACCTGTGGCATCGCGCCGTGGGAGAGGACGCCAACCCATGAGGAAGCTCATCAACCATCCGGACAATTTTGTCGACGAGGTGCTCGACGGCATCCTGCTCGCCCATCCGGACGAGCTGGTCGCCGCTCCGGGTGAGCCGCGCGCGATCGTGCGCGCCGGTTCGCCGGCCGGACGCGTCGGCATTGTCACCGGCGGCGGATCGGGGCACCTGCCGGTGTTCCTCGGCTACGTCGGCACCGGCTTGTGTTCCGGGGTCGCGGTGGGCAACGTGTTCTCGTCCCCTTCGGCCGAGCAGATCCTGGCAGCCACCAAGGCCAGTGACGGCGGCAAGGGCGTGTTGTACCTGTTCGGCAACTACGGCGGGGACGTCATGAACTTCGGTCTGGCCGCCGACCTGGCCGAGTTCGAGGGCATCAGCACGCAAACCGTCCTCGTCCACGACGACGTGCTCAGCGCTCCTGCCGAGAAGGCCGATACGCGACGTGGTGTTGCCGGCATGGTGCTCGCCTACAAGTGCGCGGGTGCCGCCGCCGAGCGCGGTGACAGCCTGCCAGAGGTGGCTCGGATTGCGGTCAAGGCCATCGCGTCGATGCGCACGGCCGGAGTCGGACTGTCGCCGGCGATTCTGCCCGCCGCAGGCAAGCCGACCTTCGAACTACCCGATGGCGACATGGAAATCGGGATCGGAATTCACGGTGAGCCGGGCAGCCATCGCGGGCCGTTGGAATCCGCCGATGAGGTGGCGGACCGGATGGTGAACGCCATCATGGATGACCTTGCACCGGCCGAGGGCAGCGAGGTCATGGTGCTCGTCAACGGACTCGGCGCCACCCCGCTGGAAGAGCTGTATCTGCTGTACCGGCGGGCACACCAGCTGCTGGCCGAGCGCGGTGCCCGTATCGTCCGCAAGTACATCGGTGAGTACGCCACCAGTCTGGAGATGGCCGGCGCGTCGATTACCGTGCTGGTCCTCGACCGCGAGCTCACCGAGCTGATCGACGCCCCGGCGTCCTCACCCTTCTTCCGCCAGTGAACGCCGACGAACTGCGCGCCGTCCTGGACGACTCGCTCGTCACCCTCGAGGCGGCTCGGGACGAGCTCCGCGATCTGGACGCGGCGATCGGGGACGGGGACCTCGGGATCACCGTCAGCGCCGGTGCACGCGCGATCCGGGCCAGCCTGGCCGAACTGCCACCGGACGCCGATCCCGCACTGATCCTGCGCACCGCGGCCACCAGGTTCGCGTCGGCCAATCCGTCCACGATGTCGGCGCTCGTCGCGTCAGGCCTGCTCGCCGCGGCCAAGCAACTCGGTGCCACGAAAGTCCTTGACCGGCAGGGATTCCTCCTCATTCTCGAGTCGGCGACCACAGCCATCCAAGCCCGCGGGGGTGCCCAGCTCGGTGACAAGACGATCCTCGACGCGCTGGTCCCGACCATCGAGGTGCTCGAGTCGGCCGGGCCCGACGACCGTGCGGCGCTGGGCGCCATGATCGAGGCGGCCCGGCAGGCCGTCTCGGACACCGCCTCACTGCAATCCCAGCGTGGCCGAGCCGCCTGGGTCGGTGAACGCACCATCGGACACCCCGACGGCGGTGCCACCGCCTACCTGCGACTGCTCGAGGCATTCGCGCGAGCGAACCCGGAGGCATTGCCCGACGAGGTGGTGTGACTCACGCCGCTCAGCCGTCCGGCAGGACAGGAAGACCCGACGATGAAACGGAGATGGCAATGCAGGATTACCGGGTTACCGCATTGAAGCTCGGCACCCTGGGCGTTCCCAAGGCTGCGATGACGTACATGTCAGGCTTCGGGGAGTCCATCAACCTGCCGGTCTGGGCCGCCGCCGTCGAGGGCAACGGGTACAAGATGTTGATCGACACCGGTATCCGCGATCATGACAAGTGGGACCATGAGCTCAACCCGTGCTGGCGGGAGCGCGACGAGAGCATCGAGAACGCGCTCGGCGAGCTCGGCTGGTCATTGGCCGACGTGGACATCGTCATCAACTCGCACCTGCACTACGACCACGCCGAGAACAACACGGCTTTCCGCAACGCACGATTCGTGGTCTCGCGGGTCGAGTGGGAGTACGCGAAGAACCCCATCCCGTCACAGACCAAGTTGTACGACTTCGCCTGGACGGACGAATCGATCAGCCATCTGAACTACGAGCTGATCTCGGTCGACGACTACGACGTGCTGCCTGGGATCCGCCTGATCCAGACTCCCGGACACAGCAAGGGACATCAGTCCGTCCTGGTCAACACGGCGGAAGGTCTGCTGTGCGTCGCAGGCGATGCCGCCTGCCTGCCGGAAAGCTTCTACCGGCCGTCTCCGCCCGGCGGCGCCACCTCCATCGAGCAGGGATTCGCATCGCTGGAACGGATCCGTACCAGCGCGAACCTGGTGCTGATGAACCACGACCCCAACATCTCCAAGTACCAGAATTCGGGCTTTCCGACTATCCCGGCCATCGGCAGCGAGCCACTACCCGGCGACATCAATTCGCTTCCCAACCGCAACGCGGACGCCTGACCAGCGTGCGCACCACCACTCACGACCCCGTGATCAGCAAGCAAAGGAGCACCACAGTGACGTCAAAGCATCCTGCTCGTCTAGCCGTCCTGGCGGCGGTAGCCGCACTGGCTGTGACGGCCTGCAGTTCGAGCAAGACCAGCACCGGTGGCTCCGGAAACGGTGATACCGGCGGGTCAGGAACCGACTACTCCGCAATGCTCGACAAGGCCCGCGAGATGGTTCCGGCCACCTTCACCGGACCGACCACGCCGGCGAAGGCGCCATCCGGCAAGAAGATCGCGGCCATCACCTGCTACAGCATCCTGGAAGGATGTGTCATCCCGGCCAACGGCATTGCCAAGGCAGCGACGGCAATCGGCTGGCAGGCACGCACCTTCGACGGCGGCGGCACACCGACCACACAGAACACGCAGATCCTCAACGCCGTGTCGTGGGGCGCCGATGTCATCGCGTTGATCGCCATCACCCCGAGCGCGGTGCAGACCGGGCTGGCCGCGGCGAAGAAGGCTGGTGCGTTGATCGTCTCCGGATCGTCGGGCACCAGCAGCCCGAACGCCGTACCGGCGGCGGCAGCCGGCCAGATCCTGCCGGCCGTCGACGTTTCACCTGATTACAAGAGCCTCGGTGAGCACCTGGCGAACTGGATCATCGGTGACTCCAAGGGGAAGGCGAACGTCGCGGTGTACGGCGACAAGGAGTTCGACTCCATCAACGCCCAGGAAACCGGCATCGTCCCGGCGCTGAAGGCCTGCACCACCTGCAAGTCCTCGGACGTCCAGTACTTCACCGCCACCCAGATCGCCTCCTCGCTCGGGCCGCAGACGGTCAACTACGTCCGTACACACCCCGATGTCGATTACCTCTACTCCGCGTTCGATCCGCCGGCGGCCGCGCAGGTGCAGGCTCTGCAGACCGCGGGCTTGGGCAAGAACGTCAAGATCGTTAGCGCGCTGGGTAACGCGCAGAATCTGCAGTTCGTGAAAACCGGTCAGGTGCAGGCAGCGGATGCCGCCTACGACAACATCTACATGGGTTTCGCCATGGTGGATCAGTCGATTCGACTGCTCAACAAGCAGCCACTGATCGCTCCGGCCGGTGAGGGCCTGCCGTTCCAGGTGCTCGACAAGACCAATCTGCCGACCAAGGAAGGCAGCTGGACCGCACCGTATGACTATCAGAGCAAGTTCATCGCACTCTGGAAGAGTTGATCACGATGGCTCTGCGGACCGTGTCCACGCCGACGATGTCCCTTGACCGGATCACCAAGCGTTTCGGTGACCTGGTCGCCCTGAACCAGGTCAGCCTCGATCTCGAGCCTGGGCAGATTCACGCCCTGCTCGGTTCCAACGGCAGCGGCAAGTCGACGCTGGTGAAGATAATGTCCGGCGTCTACGCCCCGGATGCCGGGGCCATCGAGTTCTCGTCCGCTCGGCTGGGGGGCATGGGCTCGCCGGCCGAGGCCGCGGCAAGGGGCGTCCGGGTCGTCCACCAGGAAGCGCCACTGATCGACACCCTCAGCGTGACCGAGGCGGTCGCGATCTTCCGGGGCTTCGGAGCGGCCCAACTGGGTCCCATCGCCTGGGGCCGGCTGCGTCGGCAGGTCCAGCGGTTGCTGGATCGGATGGACGTGCCGGTCAGTGCGGCGCAGCAGTGCAGCACCGTGCAGCCGGCCGATCGGGCCGGTTTGGCGCTGGCCATCGTGGTGGGGGATCTCTTCGACGACAACGCTGCTCCCGGTGCTCGTGCCGATCCGGGCGGGGGTGGTCTACCGGTGAAGTTGTTGATCGTGGACGAGGTCACCGCCGCGATACCGGAATCGGAGACCCAGCGCCATCTGGATCGGCTGCGGTCGGTCGCTGACATGGGCGTCGCGATCGTGATGGTGACGCACCGCCTCGGAGAACTCGAAATAGCGGACGACATCACGGTCTTGCGGGCGGGGAGCGTGGTCTACCGGGAGGCAGGCGCCCCCCGTCGTCCGAACAGCGAGCTGGTCGCCGAGATGGTGGGCCAGCCCCTCGTGGTCGGGCCGGGCGATACACCGCCGACTCGGTCCGGCGCCGGACCGGATCGGCTGACGGCGCTGTGGAATGCCGCGCCGGTACAAAGGACACTCTCCTCCGCGCAGGACCGTTCGTCGGGCCCGGTGATCCGCGTGGAGAATCTGCGCGGCGCCGAGTTGCACGGATTGGCTTTCCGTGCCGAAGCGGGTGAGATCGTCGGCTTCGCGGGACTGCGTGGCAGCGGCGTCGAGGAACTGCCGAGGCTGCTGTCCGGGGACGATCCGTGGCTGGCAGGACAGGTCGAGATCGGCGGCAAGATCCTCACCAAGGGCGGCCGGCCTCGAGCGATGCTCGACGCCGGATTGGCAGCGATCCCGGCCGATCGGCTGCGCGCGGGTGGGGTGGCATCACTGTCGGTGAACGAGAATGTCATCCTGCCGTCGCTAGGCGAGTACTGGCACAAGCCCTCGCTCCGGCAGCGCGTGGTGAACAGCGTGATCCAGGCTTTCGACGTCCGTCCGCCGAAGGCGGAGAACCTGTTCGGCGGATTGTCCGGCGGCAACCAGCAGAAGGTGCTGCTGGGTAAGTGGCTGCTCCTGCACCCGTCCGTGCTGGTGCTCGACGACCCCACCTATGGCGTCGACCCCGGCGCTCGGGAGACGATCTTCGATGCCGTCGCGGACGCCGCACGGCGTGGCGTCTGTGTGCTGTTCTTCTCGACCGAACCCGAGCAACTGGTCCGGATCTGCAACCGGGTGCTGGTGCTGCGGTCCGGCGAACTTGTCACCGAAATACCGCGGTCCGAACTGACCCTGGAGACCGTCATCGAGTGGAGTTACCAATGACAATCGAGACTGAGTCGACGCTGCCCGAGCCCGAACCGACGGTCTCGTCGACCGGAGAATCCCGCCCGTCTCTCTGGCGGGCTGTTCTCGCCGGTGGGCGCAGCTTCGGCACCGTCGCTATTCTGATCGTCCTCATCGTGGTTTTCGCGCTGAGCACCGACGCGTTCCTGACCCTGCGCAACGTGCAGAACGTCCTCATCGTGCAGACCATTACCGCGCTCATGACCTTCGGCGTGATGTTCCCGCTCATTGTCGGAGAATTCGATCTCTCCGTCGGATACCTGATCGGCTTCCTCGCCGTGCTGGGAGCATTCCTCGCCGGGCACGGCCAGGGTGCGCTCGTCGTGATTCCGGCGATGATCCTTCTCGGCGGAGTGGTCGGCCTCATCAATGGCCTGCTCACGCAGAAAGTGGGGATCAGTTCGTTCATAGCCACCCTGGGCGTCGGCATCGTCCTTCAGGGATTCACCCAGGGTGCCAGCGGCGGAAAGGTCCTGTTCAACGGGATCCCCAGTGTGGTCACCAAGATCGGTGGAGGCTATGCCGGGCCGCTCGCGATTTCGGTATGGATCGCCATAGGCTTCGCGATCGTGCTGTTCTACGTGCTCGAGCAGACACCGCTCGGCCGGAGCTGGTACGCGGTCGGCGGCTCCGAGCGCGTGTCGTTCCTGGCCGGTCTTCGCACCGCACGGTTGAAGATCGCCGCGTTCACGGTCAGCGGTCTGATGGTCGGTGTGGCCAGCGTGCTGGCGCTGGGGCAGAGCGGTAGTGCCAACCCCGGGTTCGGGCCCGACTTGTTGTTGCCGGCGTACGCGGCCGCCTTCCTGGGCGTGACGACCTACCGGGCCGGGCGGTACAACGTGATCGGATCGGTCGTCGGCATCCTCCTGTTGGCCGTCGGCTTCAACGGGCTGAGCCTGCTCGGTGTGCCGTTCTGGGTACAGCCGATCTTCAACGGCGGGGTATTGCTTGTCGCCGTGATCGTGGCCCGGGCCGAGGCTCGCAAAGTGAAAGTCGGCACCTGAGCGGTCCCAGGGGCCTGTCCGTGGGCAGAGGTGACGGTTAGGCCGTGGCGGGCGAACCGCAAGACCACCTCAAGCAGCTGACCAAGACGGTTCTCAAGACCGCTCAGGGAGGAAAGGACCGCTATTGGTGGTGGCTGGAGCCGGTGGATCCCCGGAGGATGAGTTCGGGCTGGAAGAGAAGTTCGTTGCGTGGTCGGGGAGTGCCTTCTATTTCCGCGATGAGTGACCTGACGGCGGCGCCGGCTAGTTGCTCGACGGGTTGTTTGAGGCTGGTCAGGGGAGGGTCGGTGAAGGACATGATGGGCGAGCCGTCGCAGCCGAGGACGGAGATGTCGCGGGGGACGTCGAGGTTGAGGGCGCGGACTCCGCGGATGATGCCGAGCGCGATCATGTCGGAGGCAGCGACGATGGCGGTGCAGCCGCGTGTGATGAGGTCGGTGGCGGCGGCATGGCCACCTTCGATGGAGTAGTCGCCGATGTGTTCGGCAGTGACGGCATCGGTGCGGTGGCCGCGCATGGCTTGCCGGAACGCGGCGAGTTTGCGGGTCGATGGTACGTAGCGGCTGGAGCCGGTGGCTAAGCCGATGTGTCGGTGACCTAGTTCGAGCAAGTGTCGGACGGCGAGGTCCATCCCGGCGAGGTCGTCGGTGGCGACGAAGGTGGCGTCGAGGTCCGGTATGTGCCCGTTGATGAATGCCAGCGGAACGCCTTGGTCTCGCAGCTCGTAGTAGTGCGCATGGTCGGCGAGGGTGTCGGAGTGTCTGCCCGAGACGAAGACGATTCCGGCGACGCCGTGTTCCTGGAGGAGTTCGATGGTTGCGCGTTCGGCCGGTCCACCGAGTTGGCGGGTGCACAGCAGTGCGTTGTACCCGAAGGACGGTAGGGCTCGTTCGATGGCTTGCGCGAACAGCGGAAAGATCGGGTTGTCCAGTTCGGCGATGACGACGCCGATGAGGCCGAGCCGGCGTGGTTGCAGGCTGGGCGGGCGTTCGTAGCCGAGGACATCGACCGCGGTCATGACGTTTTTGCGGGTGACCTCGGCTACCCCAGGGCGGCCGTTGAGGACGCGCGATGCGGTGGCCACGCTGACGCCGGCGTAGGCGGCGATCTCGTTCAGCCGGGCGGCCACGCTGTGACAGTAGTCGAAGGATCTGCCACACCGGTAATACATCGGTTGATGCGCCCTTCCAAAAACTGAAACTTGTTGCTAAAGTCCCGTGCTGGCACTACTCCCTAGCGCATCGCAGGTTGTCGAGGAGCGATATGAACCGGAAGTCCTGGCTGGCGTGCGTGCTCAGCGTGTTCACGGCCCTGTCGATCACGGCGGTGCCGATGATCGCGTCGGCCGCTCCTGCCCAGCCCGACGCCGTGTCGGTGTCGGGCACCTTCGGCGCCCAGGTCGGGTGTCCCGGTGACTGGCAGCCGGAATGCGCCCAGACCCAGCTCACTCGTCGATCCAACGACGACGTCTGGTCGACCTCGCTGGTGTTGAAGGCGGGCAGCTATCAGTACAAGGCGACCTTGGACAAGTCGTGGGCCGTCAGCTACGGCCAGGGCGGGTCGAGCAGCGGGGCGAACATCACGCTGACGGTGCCGGCGGATGGTACGAAGGTCACGTTCTACTACGACAACGCCACCCACTGGGTGACCACGAACCTCGACGGACCGATCGTCACGGCAGCCGGCAACTTCCAGGCCAAGCTGGGCTGCCCCGCAGACTGGTCACCGGACTGCCTACGGTCCTGGCTGGAAGACCCCAACGGCACCGGCGTCTACACGTTCACGACCACCGCTATCCCGGCCGGGAACTACCAGGTCAAAGCAGCGGTCGGCCTGTCCTGGGACGTCAGCTACGGAGCCGGCGGTGTCCCCGGCGGTCCCAACATTGACTTCAGCGTGCCCGCCGACGGAACCAAGGTCGTCTTCTCCTACGTCGCGGCCACCCACGTGCTGACGGTGTCCAACAACGCCCTGCCCAGCCTGAAACCGCTCAAGGCCTACTGGTTGTCCCGTCACTACATCGGGTGGAACGTCGACACCGCCACACCCGCCGTGAGCTACCGGCTCTACGCCGCACCGAACGGTGGCCTGGCCGCCACCCCGACCGGCATCACCGGAGGCAGCTCCTACCCCCTGACCGTGAACCCCGGCGGGCTGCCCGCTTCGGTGAAGACCAAATTCCCGGCTCAAGCTGGACTGCGTGCCCTCAAGCTGTCCGACCGCGACGCCGCCCACGCCGCCACGATCCTCACCGGCCAGGTCGCCGTCGGCGCGTTCGACTCCGCCGGCAACCTGATCGATGGCACCGGTCTGCAGATCCCCGGCGTACTGGACGACATCGACGCCGGCGCGGCCACCGCCACCCTCGGCCTGAGCTGGCACGACGGCGTCGCCAAGCTGGCGTTGTGGGCGCCCACCGCCCAAGCTGTCTCGGTCGATGTGTACGCCTCCGGGCACATCACCGACCCCATCAGCACCATGCCGCTCACGCGCGGCGCCAACGGCGTCTGGAGCGTGACCGGCACACGTGGCTGGAAGAACCTCTACTACCTGTTCACCGTGCAGGTGTACGTGCCCGAGACCGGCAAGGTCGAACACAACCTGGTCACCGACCCCTACAGCTACGGGTTGTCCACGAACTCCGAACGTAGCCTGTTCATCAACCTGTCCGACCCGAAGACGGCCCCACGCGGGTGGGATGACCTCGGCCGAACCAAACCAGCTCTACCCAAGCCCGTTGACCAGTCGATCACCGAACTGCACATCCGCGACTTCTCCGTCGGCGATCCGACCGTGCCCGCGCCTGACCGCGGCACCTACCTGGCCTTCACCGACACCGCCAGCAACGCCGTCAAACATTTGAAGACGTTGGCGAAAGCCGGCATGACCACCGTGCACCTGCTGCCGCTCGCGGACATGGCGACCCGGTCGGTGAACGAAATCAAATCAACGTGGCAGACGCCCCGCTGCGACCTGCCCTCGTTGCCGCCGGATTCCACCGAGCAGCAGGCCTGCGTGACCGCGGTCGCCAGCGACGACGGTTACAACTGGGGTTACGACCCGCAGCACTACACCACTCCTGAAGGCTCCTACTCGACCAATGCCGAGGGCGCGGCGCGGACCGTGCAGTTCCGCCGCATGGTCGCCGCGCTCAACCGCGACCATCTGCGGGTCGTGATGGACGTGGTTTACAACCACACCGCCGACTCCGGTCAGACAGGCACCAACGACCTGGACCGGATCGTGCCCGGCTATTATCACCGCCTCGACGCCACCGGCAAGGTCACCACCTCCTCCTGCTGCGCCGACACCGCCTCCGAGCACCTGATGATGGGCAAGCTGCTTATCGACTCGGTCATGACCTGGGCGACCCAATACAAGGTCGACGGGTTCCGGTTCGATCTGATGAGCTTTACCCCCAAGGCCGTTATCGAGCAGCTTCGCCACAAGCTGGACGGCCTCAAGCTGACGCACGACGACGGAGTCAACGGCAAGCAGATTTACCTATACGGTGAAGGCTGGAACTTCGGCACCGTCGCCGACAACGCCCTGTTCGTGCAAGCCAGCCAGGCCAACATGGCCGGTACCGGCGTCGGAACGTTCAACGACCGTCTTCGCGACGCCGTCCGCGGCGGCGCGTTCAACGACACCGACCCGCGCACCCAAGGGTTCGCCTCCGGCCTGTTCACCGACCCCAACGGTGACAGCGTCAACGGCGACACCGCCACCCAGAAGGCGAAGTTGTTGTCGTACGAAGACCAAATCAAGATCGCGCTCACCGGCAACCTGAAGGATTACACGTTCACCGACCGGACCGGGGCAACGGTGAAGGGCTCCCAGGTCGACTACAACGGCCAACCCACCGGCTACACCTCCCAGCCGCAGGAAGCGGTGAACTACGTCGACGTCCACGACAACCAGACCCTGTATGACTTGCTCACCTACAAACTGCCCGTCGCCACCACGATGGCCGACCGGATCAGGATGCAGACCCTGGCCCTGTCCACCACCGCGTTCTCCCAGGGCGTGTCGTTCTGGCAAGGCGGCACCGAAGACCTCCGGAGCAAGTCCTTCGACGGCAACAGCTACGACTCCGGTGACTGGTTCAACGGACTCGACCCGTCCTTAACCACTAACGGTTTCGGCAAGGGCTTGCCGCCGGCGGCGTCCAACCAGGCCTTCTGGCCCTACGCCCAGCCGCTGCTGGCCAACCCAGCCCTCAAACCGAACCACACCGACCTGCTCGCGGCTGAAGCCCAGTCCGAGATGCTGCTCAAGGTCCGAGCCACCAGCCCGCTGCTGCACCTAGGCTCGAGGGGTTTGATCCAACAGAAGCTCAGCTTCCCCGACAGCGGACCCAACTCCACCCCTGGTGTGATCGTCGAGCGCATCGACGACACCATCGGCCCGAACGCCGATCCTGCCCTCAGGGGGATGGTCATCGTGTTCAACGCATCCCCGAGCACGACCACCCAGACGGTCGCCGGCACCGCTGGCCAGCATTACCGGCTCAACCGGGTCCAAGCCACCGGCAACGATCCCATAGTCAAGACCTCGACCTTCCACCGTGCCGCCGGCACCTTCACGATCCCAGCCCGCACCGTCGCCGTCTTCGACCAGCCCTAGCGACTCTTTCATGGGGGACGGCGGCGACCGTCCGAGTAAACGGTGTTGCGGGCCGGACACGCCGGCCGTAGGGAGGGCCCGCGTCGCGACCACTCAGGTTCTTGCCGTCGGCAAGGAGATGGAGGTCGGACCGATGGACGCGAGCGGTGCCGACGACGACTCGCCGCCCTGACTCAGCACGCGCCCGTTTAGGCGGCACCGTGGATCACGGGGTGCGGTCGCCGCTACGGCGCCTGTCCTTCGCACTGTCACGGGTGGATTCGGACGACATGACGGCGCGGGTCAGACTGGCAGCGGAGCGGTGAGGTAGCGCTGGATACCGCCGCGTCCCGGCTGCCGAGCACCTGGACCTAGCGGGTGTGTCAGCCGGTGTGCTGACGCGGTTCCTCGGCCGTGCGGGCGACGCCGACCGCGTCTGAGATGCTGCCCGGCCAGGGTTGGCCGTGGCCGGGTAACACCAGATCGCCGGCCAGCTCTGCCAGCTGGTCCAACGCTGTCCAGCTCCGCTGCCTGTCGTGGTCGAACATCGCCGGTAACCGCTGCGGCCCCGATCGACGTGACGTGGGGTGTCCGGTGACCAGTGCGTCGCCGGTGAGGACCGCGCCCACGCTGGGCAGTTGGAAGGCGGTGTGGCCGGAGGTATGCCCGTGCGTCGGCACGGGCACCGGATGGCCTGGCAAGTCCAGGGCACTGTTGGTCGGGAACGGTTGGGCCTGGGGCACGCGAACGTCGGATGTGCCTCCGGAGCGCGCGGCCCGTACCGCCCACGGCAACACACCCGGGCGCCACGCTGAGGCCACGACGGTACGGACGGGCACCTGTTCGAGGTAGTCGCGCCGTGCGTGGCCGACCTCGATCGGGTCGCAGTACACCGGCGTGCCGTATCGGGAGTGAAAGCGGCCGACAGCTCCAAGATGGTCGACGTGGGCATGAGTCACGAGGATCGCTCGTACGTCCTCTGGCCGGCGGCCGATCAACCGCACGGAGGCCTCCACCGACGCGGCATCACCGGGGTATCCGGCGTCGACCAGCGTCAACTCAGCACCATCGCGCAGCAGATACCAGTTGACATTGGTGCCGCGGACGTAGAACACGTCGTCGGCCACCTGCCTGACCTGATTCGCTTTCACCTGTACTCCTCGCTGCGTGAACGCCTGACCGACCTACTCCAGCGTTTCACGCCAAGGACCTGCCGTGCGTCGCCCGCTGGGCCGCAGCATGGCACAGCAGCTGGCTCGCGCCGGCGTCGGCGTCATCGGTACCTACCATTCCCGCCAGGATGAGGCCGAGCGGCTGGTAGCGGAATCCACCAGTCCGGCGTGCCTGCCACGGCTCTGCAGATCGACGTCGCCGACAGTTCACGCTTCGCGTCATTCGCCTCTGCCGTGCACGACACGCTCGCCGGCTTCGGCGAACGCTTCGACTATCTCGTCACAACGCCGGCATCGGCAGCTACGCTCCCTTCACCGAGAAGACCGAGGAGCAGTTCGATGAGCTGGTGAACATCCAGTTCAAGGCGCCGTTCTTTCTGACTCAGGCGCTGCTGCCGCTGCTCGCTGATGGCGGCCGCATCCTCAATGTCTCATCGGGGCTGGCGCGATTCACCGGCCCCGGCTACACCGCCTACGCGGCCACCAAGGGCGCCATCGAGGTGCTGACCCGCTACCAGGCGCAGGAACTCGGAGCTCGATAGATCCGCGTCAACGTGTTGGTACCCGGCGCGATCGCGACCGACTTCGGCGGCGGGTGGTCCGCGACAACCAACAGGTCAATGACGCCGTTGCGGGCGCTATCGCGCTTGGCAGGACGGGCAAGGCTGACGACATCGGCGCCGCCGTACCGGCCATCCTGTCCGACGGCATGGGCTGGGCCAACGGCAGCCGTATCGAGCCCACTCGCGGGGCGCGGCACGGTGCAGCTGGCTGAGCTGTCCGAGCAGAGCTGGATCGCGAGCCCGGGCAGCAGCAGCGACCCGCTGCTGGGCGTCTGGCCGGGACTGGCGGGCCGTCCGCGTATCAGCCACACCGCCCGCGACGGGCTGACCAAGCTGTACCTGGTCGCGGCCGGCGCCGGTATCACCACCGTTCCGACCAGCCTGTCGGCCGCCGTCCCCGCGGGCGTCCGACTGCTCGCTGTCCAGGGCGCCCCCGTGGAGCGACGGCGGATGGTGCTCGGCCGCATGCCCGGCCCCGCGTCACCGATGGTCGTGGAACTGGCACGCGCGCTGCGCCAGGAGACCGCGCGCCTGTAACCGCTGACTCATGCAAGCGGTGACGTGAGCGTGATCGTGCCGATGTCGTTGCTGATAATTGCCAGCGTCGAGTCGTGCTGGATGTTGAGGCTTGCGAGGTGCGCTCCCCAGACCGGAAGGATGAAGGAGGTCGTTCCGGTAGGAACAGCTATGACGTATGGGTGGTTCGGTTCGAGGGGCTGGTGACCGTGGATATTCACTGTCATCGTGGTTGGCTGCTTGGCGTCGACGACGAGGCGAACGTATTCGACTGGTCCTGATTTTCCAGCCGTGAAAGAAACGTGCCTGACCGTGCCGTCGGGCGCGACCGCGAGAGGATCGTCTCCCTGGCCGATAGCTTTGATGTCGGGTGCCCAGAACGGTGAGAGAGTGCTGACCTGGTCGGAGCCGTCCTTGGAACGGTAAAAGATGGGCCAGCCGAGCGTGGTGTCGACCAGGTTGGTCATCCCTGGGCGCAGACCGTGGCTGATCCGATCAGATATTTCATGAGCGTGCTGGCCGTTTGTCCGGCCGAAGCGGTCGGCGTTGGTGCTGTGGGTGAGCGTGATCAGATAGAGCAGGCCCAGGCTGACGGTCGCGGCGAGCAGGCCGGCCCGCGCGGTCAGCTGGTGTCGGGCGCTTTCCTCTGAGCGGGCCGGCCGTGCTGGATTTGGCTCGGCGGCCGCGTTTTGTGGTTCTCGCTGCCGAGCTCGTCCGCTGGCCGCGGCCGCGGCGGATAGGCCGGCGAGCATGGGCAACGGACAGACATAGCGTGGAGTCCCCGCTGCCAACGGACCGATACTGACTCTGGTAGCGGCGATGGTGGCGGCCAATGCGAGGAAGCTGAAGCCGAAGAAGACCAGCGAAGACCACCGCATGCGCCGGCGAGCGATCAGCACAAGGATGCCGATCAGCAGGATGGTCGCTGACAGCAGGATGGCCACCCGGTCCGTGGGTCGGACCGGTGAGGCACCGATCCTCCAACCGATCACTGGCGGCAACAGGTCGTGAACCAGCATCACACGCAGGATCTGAACAAACTGGTCCAAGCTCGGGCGTTCCAGCGGCCGGTACCACGATCGAGATTGGACGTAGAGGTCGAACGTGACTGATACCACCACGAACGGCGCCAGCGAGAGCGCCACCTGTTGCCAAGGCCGAGCGGTGTGGGTGCGCAGGAAGCACAGCCAGATCAGGGCCAGCAGGAAGGGTTGAATGATCGCTTGTTCCCAGCAGAGCACCGCCGCCGCGGTGCAACCGACCGCAGCGACCAGTCGGAATTGTTTGCCATAGAAATACCAACGGCAGTAGAGCAATGACGACCCTGCCATGAGTGCGGTCGACGGTATGGCATCGCTGCCGGCGATCCAGGTGCTTGCCTCGAGCAGGATCGAGGAGGTTCCGATCAGAGCCGCGATGACCAGGTGCAACCGGCGAGCACCGAACAGCAGATCAGCGAGGCTCGCGGTGAGATAGGCGATCAACCCAACGCTCGCCGCTAGGACTGCCTCTGCCAATCCGAACTGAGGCGCTCCACCGGCGACGACCAGCCAGTGCAGCAGGCGGCCGCCGGGCTGGAAATGCTCGTTGCCTATTGGGCTCATCAGTAACTGGAGACTTAGTCCTGCCTGCCGTGCCTGTCCGAGGTTGCGGATGTCGTCGAGGTAGAACCAGCCGCGTCGGGTGAAGAGGAACTGCGTTGCGGCGGCGGCCGCGCAGACGAGCAGAAGTTGGAAGCGGCTGACGTAAGCCATGAAGGGCCTTCCGATAGAACATGGTCGAGATCTTCCTTGGCATCATCACCCTCCGGCCATCGGCCGTGGCACCTTCACCAGCGTCGAAGAGCTCATCACAGTGATCGAAACCTACATCGACGCCTGGAACGACCGCTGCGCCGTGAGCGCTGAGCTGAGCCTGGCGCGCTGCCACGGGCGAGGAAGGAGATCGCCGACGATGCCAGGTGGTCTCTAGAGTGTGCCTGTGACCGGTGTTAGTCGTGAGATCAGGGAACGCAGTCAGCCGCTGCGGCGGGAACGGATTCGGCAGCGCGTTCTGGAGCAGGGTTTCGCGCGGTTGGATGAGTTGGCGCGGGATTTTGGCGTGAGCTTGATGACGATGCATCGTGATGTGGATGCCCTCGAGAGCGAGGGTTGGCTGGTGAAGATTCGTGGTGGCGCGACAGCCAATCCGTCTGCTTTGGTGCTGGCGGGGGTACGGGAGCGCGCTTCTGCGATGCGTATGGAGAAGGCGGCGATCGCGGCGGTGGGTGCGCGGATGATCAGGCCTGGTCAGTCGGTCTTTCTTGATGACAGCACGACGGTTCTGGAGCTGGTGCCGTTCCTGGTCGCGCAGCCGCCGATGACGATCGCGACGAACTTCCTCCCTGTGACCAGTGCGGTGGGGGATGTCGCCGGTATCGATGTGCATGTGCTGGGCGGCCGGTACCACCCGCGACAAGAGGCGTGTTTCGGACGTCAAACGATCGAGGCTATCGCGCAGCTGCACGCTGATGTCGTGTTCATGTCCACGACCGCTGTCAGCGACGGCAAGTGTTTGCACCGATCTGAGGAGACGGTGATGGTCCGGCACGCGTTGATGGGGAACGCGGCGCGCAGGGTGCTGTTGGTTGATCACGCCAAGTTCGGGCGCCCCGCGCCGCATCTGTTGTGCGGCGTTGAAGAATTTGACACGGTGATCACCGACGACGGTATCGACGCCGAGGACCTGGCTGACCTTCGCGAGCGTTGCGCCGATGTCCAAGTTGCCTCGCTGAGCGTCTAACTTCGCAATAGTTAACACTGCTGGCCGTCGCCGTGAGCGGTCGGTCTACGCGCACTCTGAGGCCGCTGCCCACTTGGTAGGCGCCTCTGCTGCCGACCCGTCGCATGCCTTGCCCGTGAGACATGCTCTGGAAATCTGTTTATAACAATCAGTGCCGAATCTGTTGCTACTTCTAACATGCGTGCTGTTAACTCTGTCCTCAGCCGGGATCGCGCTGGATCGATCAGGCCCTTTCTCATCGGGACGGAGTGGTCAGATGGTCGCGTCCACGTCGGTAGGACGACGGATGGGGTTCTGCGGCGTGGACGTCGGCACCCAAGGTGTTCGGGCCGTGATCATCGACGAGGACGGCCTCCAACTGGGGGCATGCAGCGCAACGCTTTCCGCCGGCCGCCGCGACGGTGTGCTGCATGAGCAGGACCCCGAGAGTTGGTGGTCGGCGCTGGTCGTGGCGGTGCGCGGTGCGCTGGCCGAGGCTGGCGCGAGTGTGGAGGTTACCGCGCTCGCGCTGGATGCCACGTCGGGAACTGTGTTGGTTGAAGACGGTGCGGGCAGGCCGCGCGGGCCGGCGTTGATGTATGACGACGGGCGCGCAAAGGCCCAGGCTGAGGTCGCGCAGCGGGTGGGGAACCAGCTGTGGGATGCGCTGGGGTATCGCATGCAGGCCGCGTGGGCGCTCCCCAAGGCGATGTGGCTGGTCGAGCAGGGTCTGCTGGGGCGCGGTGATCGGGTGGTGCATCAGTCTGATCATCTGGTCCGGCGCTTGGTCGGTTCACCGGTGGCCACCGACACCTCTCATGCCCTGAAGTCGGGGGTGGATCTGCGGGATGGGACGTGGCCGGTGGAGCTGCTGGCCGAGCTCGGACTCGATGGTGGTCAGCTCCCGGAGGTCGTGTGGCCCGCAACGGTGCTGGGGGTAGTCGGGCAGGAGGCCGCCCGCGCGACCGGCCTGCCGCCGGGCACGGCGATCCGGGCGGGTATGACGGATGGGTGCGCGGCGCAGATCGCGGCGGCGGCGTTACGGCCTGGGAGTTGGAGTAGCGCGCTGGGGACCACGCTGGTCGTCAAGGGCGCCACCCGCGACCTGGTACGCGATGTCAGTGGGGCGGTGTACTGCCACCGCAGTCCCGATGGTGGCTGGCTGCCCGGTGGCGCCTCGAGCACCGGCGCGGGCATCATCGCTCAGACTTTCCCGAGCATGGACTCGGCGGCGTTGGATGCCTTGACCGAACAAGCACGCCCCCTGGTACCGGTGGCGGGTGCGACTTACGCGCTGGCCGGGGTGGGGGAGCGGTTTCCTTTCGTGGCACCGAACGCGCGGGGGTTCATCGCGGGCGAAGCGGTCAGCGACGCGGCCCGGTTCGGGGCGCTGTGTCAATCGATCGCCTACATCGAGCGGCTGTCTTATGACGTGCTGGGTTGTCTGGGGGCGGACGTATCCGGGCCGGTGTCATTGTCCGGCGGGGGCAGCCGCAACGCCTGGTGGAATCAGCTGCGCACTGACGTCCTGGGTCGAGCGACGCTGGTCCCCGAATCGGTGGAGGCCGCGACCGGCATGGCGGTGCTCGCCGCTGCCCCAGCGGGCGAGCTGGCCGCCACGGCCGAGCGAATGGTCCGCATCGGGCAGCGGTACCTGCCGGATGAGACACGGGGGCAGGCTCTGCAGGCGGGTTATCGACGGTTGTTGGAGGCCTTGGTCGAGCGGGGCTGGCTCGCTGCTGATGTCGCCGATCGCGCGCTGGCGCACGGGTTCCGGGCATGAGCGGCCCGCGCGAGGACGGCGTGCGGGTCCGCAGCGTCACAGCGGGCACGACTCGCTTGGCATTGGCCCGACACGGCGAGACGGTGTGGCATGCCGACAACCGTTACGCCGGCGGATCCAGCGACATTGACCTGACCAGGCTCGGACGTGATCAGGCTGCGGCGCTGGCGACGTGGACCCGTTCCTACGCACCGGCTGCGGTGATCAGTTCCCCGGTTCGCCGGGCGGTGGAGACAGCGAGCTTGAGCGCTGCCGCAGCAGGGGTGCCGTTGCAGCAGGTGGAGGATCTGCGGGAGATCGACTTCGGCGTAGCCGAGGGCCGTACGGTCGAGGAACTCCTCACCGATGACCCGGAGATCGTAAGCAGCTTCCGCCGCGATCCGGTCGCGCATCCCTTCCCGGGCTCGGAGCCCCCCGAGGTCGCCGCGCGGCGCGCGGCCGCGGCGCTGCGGTCGATCGCCGAGCAGCACCAGGGCGGCAGGGTGTTGGTCGTTGCCCATAACACCCTGCTGCGGCTAGGGATGTGTGTGCTGCTGGATTTGCCGGTAGCCCGGTATCGAGACCTCTTCCCCAGGTTGGACAACGCCGCGATCAGCGAGCTGACGGTCCCCGTCGACCCTCGGAGGACGGCCTCGCTGTTATCGCTGAATGTGCACCTGGCGGGCAGGCCGTACTCGTGACCCAGTGGCACATCCATTTCGGACGTAGTGGGCGCGTTGGCCCGCCGGGCACACAACGCACATGACAGTTCAGTGACTGAGGAGTCGACATGAGATCAGCAGTAGGCAGGAAGACCTTCACCACCGTTGCCGTTGTTTCGGTGATGCTAGGTGGGGCTGGGTGTGCGAAGAAGACCGCCAGCTCCAGCGGCGGCGGCAGCAGCAGCGGATCGGGTGCTAGTAGCGCTAAGATCGCGTTCCTGATGCCGGATGAGGCCTCGACCCGGTATGAGCAGCATGACCACCCTGGTTTCGTTGCGCAGCTGAAGAAGGACTGCGCGGGCTGCGCGGTCCTGTACAACAACGCCAACGGCGATGCCTCCAAGCAGCAGCAGCAGTTCAACTCCGCCATCACCCAGGGTGCGAAGGTCATTGTCCTGGACCCGGTCGATTCGACCGCCGCGGCGTCGTTGGTGAACACCGCCCAAACCCAGGGCGTCAAGGTGATCGCCTATGACCGTCCGATCCCGACGGCCAAGGTCGACTACTACGTGTCCTTCGACAACGAAAAGATCGGCACCCTCATCGCGCGATCACTGGTCAGCGACCTGAAGAAGTCCCCGATCCCTGCGGGCAGCGGCATCCTCGAGGTCAACGGATCCCCGACCGACGCCGCCGCCGGACTGATCAAGAAGGGCATCCACGAGGGCCTGGCGGGCAGCGGAGTGACGACACTGGCCGAATATGACACCCCGCAGTGGGATCCGGCCAAAGCGCAAGCCTGGGTCAGCGGCCAAATATCACGCTTCGGCCCCAAGGTCCTCGGTGTGGTCGCGGCCAACGACGGCACCGGCGGCGGCACGATCGCGGCGTTCAAGGCCGCCGGTGTGAAGAGCGTTCCACCGGTGACCGGCAATGACGCGACGACCGCTGGGTTGCAGCTCATCATCGCTGGTGATCAGTACAACACGATCTCCAAGCCGAGCGAGATCGTGGCAGCCGCCGCTGCCGATGTCGCCTACGGGCTGGTGCAGGGCAAGAGCCCCACACCGCAGGCGACGCTGTTCAACGCGCCGAGCCAGCTGTTCACGCCCGTGGTGGTCACCCAGGCCAGCCTGAAGACCGACGTCGTGGACAAGGGCATCGCCAAGGCCGCGGATCTGTGCACCTCGACCTACGCCGCGGCCTGCACCAAGCTCGGCATCTCCTGACCCTGACAGCAGGATCGGCCTCCCGGGCGCGCGCCCTGAGCCGCGCCCGGGAGCCACCCGCTCCACTTCCCCTTTGTCCAACCGAACGAGTCTGTCCCACCGAACGAGTCTGTCCCACCGAACGAGTCTGTCCCACCGAACGAGTCTGTCCCACCGAACGAGTCGAGGATCGTTATGTCTTCTGCGGCGTTGACCCAGCCCGACAGGACCAGCAGTACGGTGCTGAGCCTGCGGGGTATCACGAAAACTTTCGGCGCGGTCAACGCGCTGACTGATATCGACCTCCACGTCGGTCAGGGTGAGGTGGTCGCGATCGTCGGGGACAACGGCGCGGGCAAGTCGACTCTTGTCAAGGTCCTTGCCGGGGTTCACCGCGCTGACCACGGCACGATCAGCTTCGACTCGAACGAGGTACATATCGCCGACCCGAGCGCGGCCATCGACCTCGGGATCGCGACGGTGTTTCAGGACCTCGCCTTGTGCGAGAACCTCAACGTGGTCCAGAACTTGTTCCTCGGCCGCGAACTCACGCCGTGGCGCCTGGATGAGGTGCAGATGGAAACCCGGGCGTGGGAGCTGCTCGGCGAACTGTCGGCGCGTATCCCCACGGTTCGCATCCCGGTCGCCTCGCTGTCCGGCGGTCAACGCCAAACCGTGGCGATCGCCCGTTCGCTGCTCGGCCATCCCAAGGTCATCATCCTCGACGAACCGACCGCCGCCCTGGGTGTGGCGCAGACCGCGGAAGTTCTCGACCTCATCGAACGGCTGCGGGAACGCGGCCTCGGCGTGGTCATGATCAGCCACAACATGGAAGACGTCCGAGCGGTCGCTGACCGAGTCGTGGTCCTGCGCCTGGGCCGCAACAACGGCGTCTTCGACGTCGCGACCGTCTCTTCCGAAGAAATCATCGCCGCCATCACGGGCGCCAGCGACAACGCCGTCACCCGCCGCCGTCATCGGCGTACCGAACGAACCCCGGACCCGGCAGTGCAGGAAGGCCCCGACCATGACTGAGCTCAACATCCCAGCCACGAAGCAGCGGGGCCTGGACCAGCAGGACGAACGCGTCCGGCAGCACGTCGGCGCCCGTGGCGCGATCACCTCGTTCCTGACCCGCGTCCGCTCCGGCGACCTCGGGCCACTACCGGTCATCGTCGGCCTCATCGTGGTCTGGACCGCGTTCCAGATCCTCAACCCGGTCTTCCTGTCCGCCGACAATCTGGTCAACCTCGCCCTGGATGCGTCTCCGTAGGGGTGATCGCCCTAGGCGTGGTGTGCGTACTGCTCGTCGGCCAGATCGACCTATCCGTCGGCTCGGTCAGCGGCCTGACTGCCGCGATCCTCGCGGTGCTGTTCGTCAACCACCACTGGCCCGTCCTGCTGGCCATCCTGGTTGCCATCACGATCGCCTGCGCCATCGGCGCCCTGTACGCAGTGTTGTTCAATCGGTTCGGCATGCCCAGCTTCGTCGCGACCCTGGCCGGGCTGCTGGCCTTCCTCGGCCTGCAGCTCTACATCCTGGGCACCGTCGGCTCGATCAACATCCCCTTCACCTCCGCACTGGTCGGCTTCGCCCAACTCGACTTCGTGCCCCCGCTGCTGTCCTACATCCTCGCCGCCCTCGGCGCGGCGGCGGTGTTCCTCAGCGGCTACACCCTCGCTGCCCGACGCCGTAGAGCCGCCCTGTCCGCCAGCTCGATCCAAGCCATCCTGGCCCGCACCATCGCCGTGCTCGTCGCACTGGAATTCGTGACCTGGTACCTCAACCGGGGCCGCGGGGTGGGGTGGATGTTCGTCTTCTTCGCCGTCCTCGTCGGCGTACTCAACTACGCCCTGACCCGCACTCAATGGGGACGATCCATGTTCGCCGTCGGCGGCAACGTCGAAGCCGCCCGACGCGCCGGCATCAACGTCCGCGCCATCTATGCCTCGGCGTTCATCCTCTGCTCCGGCCTGGCCGCGGTCGGCGGCATCCTCGGCGCCGCCCGACTCGCCTCAGCCAACCAGAGCAGCGGCACCGGTGATGTAAACCTCGACGCGATCGCCGCCGCGGTGATCGGGGGTACCAGCCTGTTCGGTGGGCGCGGCAACGCCTTCTCCGCACTACTGGGCATCATCGTCATCCAGTCGATCTCCAGCGGCCTCACCCTGCTCAATCTGTCCTCCTCGTTCCGGTTCATGATCACCGGCCTGGTCCTGGCCCTCGCAGTCGCGGTCGACTCCTTGGCCCGCAAGTCCCGCGCCTCCCACGGGCAAGCATGACCACCGCCGCCCAGCCCCGCCGGGTCCTCTGTGCCGGGGACCGGTTCATCACCGCAGACTCCCTCGCCGCCGAAGCCACCGCCGCATTCGGGCCTGCGACAGAGATCATCAGACACGCCTCGGCGTGGCCCGACGTGCCGTTCCGCGTGGTCGACGGAGTCCGCGAGGCAGCCGGTGATCCCACCGAGCTCGCGGCGCTGGCGAGTGATGCCCACGTCATCCTCACCCACCTGGCGCCGATCACCGCGGGCCTCTTCCAGGCAGCCCCCGCGCTGCAGGTGGTCGGTATCACCAGAGGCGGCCCGGTCAACGTCGACCTCGCCACCGCCACCGCGCACGGCGTGCCGGTGGTATTCCTGCCCGGGCGCAACCTGGGCGCGGTCGCCGAGTTCGTGATCGGCGCGATGATCAGCCTGACCCGTAGCGTGCCCGCCGCCTCCCGAGGCCTCGCCGCCGGACACTGGGATTCCAAATACTTCCGCTACGAGCTCACCGGACCCGAGCTGCGTGCGGCGACCGTCGGACTCGTCGGCCTCGGCGCGGTCGGCGCGCGAGTAGCCCAACTACTCACCGGCTTCGGCGCCCGCGTGCTGGCCTATGACCCCTACGCCGACCCCACTACAGTCCAGGCACTGGGTGTCGAACTCGTTCCGCTGGCCTTCTTGCTGGGCGAAAGTGACATCGTCAGCGTCCACGCCCGCCTCAGCGAGGAAACCCGCAAAATGTTCGACGCCGACGCCTTCGCCCGGATGCGCCCGGGCGCACGTTTCATCAATACCGCGCGGGGCGAACTCGTCGACCAGGCGGCGTTGCTCGCGGCCCTGGACACCGGGCACCTGGCCGGTGCCGCGCTGGACGTCTTCGACCCCGAGCCACCCCATGCCTCCGATCCGCTGCTGGGCCGCCCCGATGTCCTACTCACGCCGCACCTGGCCGGCGCGTCCCGCCAGGTCGCGACCGAATCCGTGCAACGCGTCACCGCCGAAGTCGCGGCTTTCCTGGACACCGGCGTACTGCAGCATTGCGCCAACCCGGACTGGCAGGCGCGCAGCCGACACCGCTCATGAGCGTCATCGGGCTGGATCTGGGTACCTCCCGCGTCAAAGCGGTCCGGTTCGACTCAACCTGGCGGGCGGTCGACACCGAAGCCGAAACGACCATCGTCCAGCGCAGCCCAGCCGGGGAATGTGAGCAGGACATGGCCGCGGTGTGGGCGGCAGCCGCTCGCGTCATCCACGCTGTCGCCGCCCGCAGCTCCGACGGAGTGGACCTGCTCGCCCTCACCGCCCAAGGCGATGGCTGCTGGCTCGTCGACGCCCACGGCGAACCCCTACGACCGGCGATCTTGTGGAATGACAACCGTGGCAGCACGATCATCGACCAATGGGACCGCGACGGACGCCTGGAACAAGCGTTTCGGATCAACGGCTGCTGGGGTGCCCCCGGCCTGGCCCATGCCCAGCTCCGCTGGCTACACCACCACCAACCCCACACGCTGTCGGGCGCGTCCCGCCTGCTCAGCTGCGGCAGCTGGATCTACCAACAACTGACCGGACGGCAGGTGCTCGAGGTATCCGACGCGGCCAACCCGTTCCTGGCGGCCCGCACCCGAACCTATGACCCGACCCTGCTCGACCTGTTCGAGCTCGTCCAATATCGACGCCTACTGCCCGAGCTGGTCAGCGGCCCGGACCGGGTAGCGCCCCTCCTCGGCAACCGCGCGCACGACCTCGGCCTGCCGGCGGCCACCCCCGTGGCACTCGCGCCCTATGACGTGGTCGCCACAGCCCTCGGCACCGGCACCCTGCACGCCGGAGAAGCCTTCGCCGTCCTCGGCACCACCCTCTGCGTCGGCATGATGGCAGCCGACCCGGCGCTGAACCGGACTCCGAACGGGATGACATTGCCCGGACCGACCACAGACAGCTGGCTCCTTGCCTACGCGACCCTGAATGGCACCGAAGTGTTGGACTGGACCGCTGCGACCCTCGGACTGGCCGACGTCACCGAACTGCTGAGTCTGGCGGCCACCGCGCAACCCGGGGGCCAACCGCTGATGCTGCCCTACCTCTCTCCAGCCGGGGAACGCAGCCCATTCCGCGATAGCACCGCACAAGGCAGCCTGCACGGACTCACCAGCCGCCACTCCCGCGCCGACATCGCCCGTGCCGCCCTCGACGCACTTACCCTCGCCGTCCGCGCCTGCCTGGAAGCAGCCGGCCGGCCGCAAGGACTCGCCTTAGCCGGCGGCGGCGCCCGCAGCGAACTCTGGAGCCAGGCGATCAGCGACGCAACCGGCCTACCTGTCACCGGACCCGACACACCAGAAGTCGGCGCCCGGGGAGCTGTCCTCACCGCCGCGGTCGACGCCGACATGATCAACTCACTCGACGACGACGCCGCCGTCGCCATCCGCCCCGGCCGCACCTACACCCCGAATCGGGATGAAACCGAACGCTTCAGCATGCTGTATCACAACTTCCAAGCAGTCCGCGCCTTGAGCACCCGGTAACAGCCCAGGCACCGAGCCGCGCCGATCGCGATCACCCCTACGACGACGACGACCTTCGGGGCCGGTGATATCCAGCAGGTCGGAGTGCGACCCAAGGTCCAATTTGCTCGGGACTTGCCACCGCGGTACCGGACTTGTGAATCCTGACGGCGTGTCCGGAGGCTCGATCCTTTGAGGAGGATGGGTCTATGTCATCTGCGACGTCGAGGAAGTACCCGCCGGAGTTGCGTGAGCGGGCGGTCCGGATGG